>NPID01000841.1_pt1 | contig 13393 bp, 9 predicted proteins | sample 8637491 | NCBI WGS metagenome assembly NPID01 (sample SAMN07420843, study PRJNA396082) | bioreactor metagenome | isolation source: sample BA6 brine-fed electro-methanogenic bioreactor BA | place: Japan: Kochi | collected 2016-06-14 | reverse complement strand
ACTGCGGCTTGTTATTCCGGATGACATGCACGTCACCCTTTTCCAGCAGTTCATCGACAGCGGCAAACCCTCGCCGTTTGACTTCCTGAGCAGGGACGGTATTCATACCGAGACTCCTTTGTGGACCTTGCGGATTTTAAAATAAGGTACCAGAAACAGTACCATATAATCACAGAAAAGGGAACGGGGTGCATAACGGGAACAGGGCGACCCGCCGGTGCGTATTTGGGTGTAGGGGCGCAGCATGCTGCGCCCTTACCAAATGTTGCCCCACCATCCTCTGCTTTCCTCCGCATGCTCTGCGCTCTCGAGTGAACGAAGTGAACGGGCGGTTCAAGGTTTTTCAGGTTTTTGGGATTCCCCCTAACCCTCATCATCCGGCGATATACCGAATTTGGCCAGTCGGTAGCGGATAGAGCGGAAGGAGATGCCGAGAAGTTCGGCGGCTTTTTTGCGTACGCCGTTTGTTTTGTCGAGGGCCTTGAGGAGGATGTCCTTTTCGATTTCGCCCAGGTAGGCGTCGATATCGAACCCGGAATCGGGGATTTCCGACAGGCGCCCTCCCCCGCCGGTGCCACTGCCCGGGACGACTCCTCCCTGGAACTGGGACGGCAGCATATCGGCGGTTAAGCGCTCGGAGCCTCCGAGAACCACGCTGCGCTCGATGACATTTTCAAGTTCACGGATATTGCCCGGCCAGTGGTATTCGACCAGCCGGCGCAGGGCCTGTTTCTCGATATCGGGATTTTCCCGTCCGGTCAGCTTGTGATAGAGGTGCGTGATCAGCAGCGGGATGTCGTCACGGCGCTCCCTGAGCGGGGGCAGTTCGATGCGGATGACATTGAGGCGGTAAAAAAGGTCTTCGCGGAAACGGCCGTCTGAAACTTCAACGTCCAGATCCTTGTTGGTCGCGGCAATCACTCGCACATTGCAGCGGATATCCTTGGTGCCGCCGACCCTTCGGAATTCTCTCTCCTGAATGACCCGCAGCAGCTTGACCTGCATCATGGCCGGCAATTCGCCGATTTCATCCAGAAATAGCGTGCCCTGGTTAGCGATCTCGAACAGGCCGGGCTTCTGACTAACGGCACCGGTGAACGAGCCTTTTTCGTGGCCGAACAGCTCGCTTTCCAGCAGATTTTCGGGGATGGCGCCGCAGTTGATGGGAATAAACGGCATATCGCGCCGGTCGCTGTTATAGTGAATGGCCTTGGCGACCACTTCCTTGCCGGTGCCGCTTTCACCGGTAATCAGAATGTTGGCGCGGGTGCCGGCCACTTTTTCGATCAGGTCGTAGAGCGCCTGCATCTTGCGGCTGCGCCCGACCAGGTTGCCGAACCCGTCTCGACGATTTTGTGCGGCCCCCGCTTTGCGGCTCTGGCGCAGAGCCTTGCGCTCCAGGGCATTCTTGACGATGAGGCGGATTTCCTCATTTTTGAAAGGCTTGGTGATATAGTCGTAGGCCCCTTTTTTCATGGCTTCGACCGCCTCTTCCGTAGAGGAAAAAGCGGTGATCATGATCACAACCGTATCGGGCATGGTCTCGCGGACGTGGGCGAGCAGTTCAAAACCCGTCACTTTGGGCATTTTGACATCGCTGATAATCAGGTCGTAGCTCTGCTCGGCCAGTCGCGCCAGCGCCTGGGCACCATCGGCAACGGCGTCGACACCATACCCTTCACGATGGAGCATGATGGAAAGAACTTCACGAATACTTTCTTCATCATCTACAACCAGTATGCGGTACTGCTGCTTTTCCAACGACATCTCTCCGTGTATTGAGCCCTTGTTGTGCAAAAGGGGTGGTAAATTTGAACTATTTCTGGTGCCAGAGGCGTAGCCGGCAAATCTGGTCTATCCCGGCAGATGAATCTCAAAACGTGCGCCGCCGGCCCCTCCTTCACGAGCCGTAATTTCTCCTCCGTGACTCTCCACCACGGCATGCACGGTCGCCAGGCCGAGACCGGTGCCGGAATCCTTGGTGGTGAAAAAGGGATCGAAGATCTTCTGCCGGATATCCTGCGGGATGCCGGGGCCTGTGTCTTCGATAGCAATCAGGCCTTTTTCCGAATCAGCCAGAAAAGTGAGCCGGCCGTGTCGCTCCATGGCTTCACTGGCATTCACGCTCAGGTTCCACAACACCTGGCGCATCTGTTTGACATCGAGTTCAAAAAAGGAAGGCCGGGGATACTGCCCGTCAATCTCTATATCACAAAAGCGCTCGTCCGCCATGAGAAGATCGGCCAACTCATCAAAGAGTTGCGCCACATCGACCTTTTCTTTGAGCGGGTTGCCGGGGCGGGCGTAATGCAGAAAATCGGTCAGAAGCCCGCTGAGGCGGTCGGCTTCGCGCACCACGATGCTCATCAGCCGCCGGTCCGGCTCGGAGAGGCCCTCGGTTTCCATCAACAGTTGCACGGAGCCGCTGATGGAAGCCAGGGGATTGCGAATCTCATGGGCCATGCCCGACGCCAGCCGCCCCACCGCCGCCAGCCGATCGGCGCGCTGCAGGCGGGCTTCCATCTCCTTGACGTGGCTCAGGTCCTGAAAGGTCACCAGGAGACCAAGGATCGCCCCGCTGCGGTCACGCAGGTAGGCGGCATCGTAGCCGATGGTATGCCGATTGCCGTTTTTAGCGGTTAAAAGGCATTCTCCGCGCGTGACCGGCTTGATCTCGCCGGTAAAAACGTCGAGGGCTGGAAAGACCTGGCGAACATCCCGGTCATAGACCTCTTCCAGCCGATAGCCGGTAATGCGCGTGCCCGCCGCATTGAAGGAGCGGATCCGCCCCTGGCGGTTGACCATCAGCAATCCGCTGCCGATGTTGGCGAGAATGGCGCGGTTGAGGTTTTCCAGTTCCTCATAATCGATCTCGCGCCGCACCAGCGCCTGTTGGCTGAGGCGCAACCGCTCCGAAAGAGTACCTGCCAGAAAAGCGGTCAGAAAAAACGCGACGACGTTGACGAACAGGGCGAAAAAAATCTGGCGGCCGTCCCCTTGAGCGGGGAAATGCAGCCCGCCGAGCTCCGGCAGGTAGCCGAAATACTGCAGATCGAGCAGGCTGCCGTAAAGAATAGAGGCGGCGGAAGCGACCACAAAGGCGTCGCGCCGTGCCATCAGGAACGCACTGCCGATGATAATCAGGATATACAGAAATGAAAAAATGCTGTCCTGCCCGCCGCTGAGATAAATCAGGGCAGTCACAAACAGCAGGTCCCAGACGATCTGCACCTGGGTGAAAGTCGTCAGACGGCGCACACGGGTCAGCAGCAGTGCCGAAACGATGGCTTGCAGGTAGGAAAGCCCCACCAGCGCGAACAGGATGTCAAGAGTGGGATGGTCGACGGCAAGACGGGCGCTGAGCTGATAAACGATCATCCCGCCGAGAAATAGCGAGATGACGACAACGCGCAGAAATAGAAACCAGCTCAACTGCGAACGGGTCGGCCCGGGCCGACCCGTCGCGAGGACCGCATCATCCATGACAGGTTCCGCTGTCAACCACCGACGGTGCCGGCCAGTTTGAAGATCGGCAGATACATGGCAATGACAAGGCCACCGACCGTCGTGCCGAGAAACAGCATGAGCAGCGGTTCGAGCATGGAGGTCAGCGCCGAAACGGCATCATCGACTTCATCGTCGTAGAAATCGGCGATCTTGTTGAGCATGGTATCGATGGCGCCCGACTGCTCGCCGACCGCGATCATCTGGCACACCATGGGAGGAAAGACGCCGGATTGCTCAAGAGGCTCGGCAATGGTCTTGCCCTCGCTGATGCTCTGGCGCACTTTGTAGATCGCCTTTTCAACGGTTTTGTTGCCTGCGGTCTTGGCCACAATGTCGAGGCCGTCGAGAATCGGCACGCCTGAGCTGATCATGGTGCCCAGGGTGCGGGTGAATTTAGCCACCGCCGCCTTGCGGATCAAGGGGCCGAAGATCGGCAGCTTCAGGGCCCAATCATCGATCTTCGCACGCCCCTTCTGGGTGCGGTAGATCCTCTTGAAGGCGAAAATCGAAATAATGATGCCTCCGATGATCGCGAGGATATAATCCTGCACAAAATTGCTCAGGTTAATGACGAACTGGGTCGGGGCAGGCAGCGCGCCGCCGAAATCGGCGAACATCTGCTCGAATGTCGGGATAACGAATACCAGGATGACCGCAATCACGACAAATGCGATTCCTACAACGGTCGCGGGGTAGGTCATCGCTCCCTTGATCTGTTTCTTGAGCTTGAGGGCTTTTTCGATATAAGCCGCCAGACGGTTGAGAATCGTATCGAGGATACCGCCGACCTCACCGGCCGCCACCAGGTTGACGTACAATTCGTCGAATGCCTTGGGATGTTTCTTCAAGGCATCGGCAAAAGTCGAGCCGGCTTCGACATCCTCCTTGACCTGGACCAGCATCTTCTTGAAGGTCTTGTTGTCCTGCTGGCGTCCCAGGATATCGAGACACTGCACCAGCGGAAGACCTGCATCGATCATGGTGGCGAACTGGCGGGTGAATACCACCAGGTCCTTGGTGGTGACCTTGGGCTCCATACCAGGGATCTTGAGGTCGCGGTCCAGTCCCTTGCCGCGCTCCTTGATGTTGGAGGGCATGATCCCCTGGCGACGCAGGGTTGCAGAAACGGCGGCCTGATTCGGCCCTTCCATTTCGCCTTTCTGGACCTGTCCGGCCCGTGTTTTTCCTTCCCAGGCAAATTTAGGCATTGTCCGACCTCATGATGATCGATGTTGTCGTCATCCGTTCGCCCGCGGTGCGGAGCCGGGCCCCATGCGTTTGAGCACGGAGGCGGGGTTGGCCACCATCTGGCGCAGCTCCTCATGATCGGACGACCTGTTCAGAGCATCATCGAGAGTGATGATTTTTTTGTGATAAAGCATGAAAAGGGATTGATTAAGTGTCTGCATGCCGTATTTTTCCTGCCCCATCTGCATCTGCGAATAGATCTGATGCACCTTGTCTTCGCGGATCAGGTTGCGGATCGCCGCGTTGGGCACCATGATTTCCAATGCGAGAGCACGGCCGCGGCCAGAGGCTTTCGGCAGCAGGGTCTGTGAAATGACGCCTTCGAGTACGAACGACAGTTGTGCGCGCACCTGGGTCTGCTGGCTGGTAGGGAAGACGTCGATCACACGGTTGATGGTCTGCACGCAGCCGTTGGTGTGCAGGGTGGCGAAGCAGAGGTGGCCGGTTTCGGCAATGGTCAAAGCGGCCTCGATCGTTTCAAGGTCCCGCAGCTCCCCCAGCAGCACGACGTCCGGATCCTGACGCAGAATGTGCTTGAGGGCCTTTTTAAAGGAGTCGGTATCGGCACCGACCTCACGCTGATTCACCAGGCAGCGCTTATGGGAGTGCAGGTACTCGATGGGATCTTCAATCGTGATGATGTGATCCTGGCGTTCCTCGTTGATCTGATCGATCATTGAAGCCAGGGTGGTCGACTTGCCGCTGCCGGTCGGGCCTGTGACCAGGATCAGTCCGCGCGGCTTGCGCGAGATCTCCTTGACCACCGGCGGCAGGCCGAGTTCATCATAAGTGAGGATCTTGTAGGGAATCATGCGGAACGCGCCCGCCACTGCGCCACGCTGCATGAACAGATTACCGCGGAAACGGGACAATCCCTTGACGCCGAAGGAAAAATCGAGTTCGCTTTCCTCCTCGAATTTGCGTTTCTGGGCATCCGTCAGAATGTTGTAGCACAACTGCTTGGTTTCCGCCGGCGTCATAGGCGGCAATTTCATGGGCATCACTTTGCCGTCGATGCGCAGCTGCGGCGGGGTCGCGGTCGAGATATGGAGGTCCGACGCGCCCTGCTCGACCATGGTTTTCAGCAATTGATGAATATTGGCGGACATGGCACTCCCTGTGTCATTGAATGAATGTGATCTCTCCCGTTCGCCCCTGCCGCACTTCCCCCTCTCCCAGCGGGAGATGGCCGGGGTGAGGGAGATTGGCGTTGATCAATACGGCCCCGATCAATCATGATGTACTCACGAAAATTCAGAAAATGGCTAAGCAAAAATTTCGTCCTGCAAGGCCTGGTGGTTTTTCAGGGGCGAAGGCATACATCAGGTATGTCGAGGTCCTGAAAAAACGCCGTAACGCCGTAGGGCGGAATTTTTGCGACGCCATCAGTCATCGGCAATGGTGCAGCGCAGGACCTCTTCAAAAGAAACCACCCCTTCCTGCAGCTTGGTCAATGCCGACTGCCGCATGGTCTTGACCCCCAACCGCATGGATTCGCGCTTGATTTCAGCGGTATTGGCCCCAGCCAGAACCATTTCGCGAATCTCCTCGAACATGGGCATGACCTGGTACAAGCCAACCCGGCCGCGATAGCCGGTCTTGTTGCAGTGGGAGCATCCCATGCCCCGGTAGCAGACGATGCCGTCGACTTCATCACCGGGGACACCCGCCTCGATAAGGGACTGCTTGGGGATATCCTCAGGCTCTTTGCACTCGGGGCAGACCCGTCGCGCCAGGCGCTGTGCGGTAATCAGATTAACCGCCGACGCGACCAGGAATGGTTCAATCCCCATATTCAGCAGACGGTTGATGGTGCTCGGCGCGTCGTTGGTGTGCAGGGTTGAGAGCACCATATGACCGGTCAGCGCGGCCTTGACCCCGATCTCGGCGGTCTCGAAATCGCGAATCTCACCGATCATGATGATGTCCGGGTCCTGACGCAGGAAGGCGCGCAGCGCCGCGGCGAAATTGAGGCCGATCTCCTCATGCATCTGCACCTGGTTGATACCGGCGAAGTTGAATTCCACCGGATCCTCGGCGGTCGAGATATTATCGCTGACCTTGTTGAGTTCACTCAGCGCAGAATAAAGAGAAACCGTCTTGCCGGAACCCGTCGGCCCGGTGACCAAAACCATGCCGAACGGTTTGTGGATCTCTTTCTTGAACCATTTAAGCGCCTTCTCCTCATAGCCCAATTTAGTCATGTCGAGCTGAAGGTTGCCCTTGTCAAGCAGACGCAGGACAACCTTTTCCCCAAAGAGGGTCGGCATGCAGTTGACCCGGAAATCCATGTCCTTGCCGCCGGGCAGCTTGATCTTGATGCGGCCGTCCTGGGGCAGACGCCGCTCGGCGATATCCATCTCAGCCATGATTTTGAGGCGGGAGGTAATCGCGTTTTTAAGCTTCATGGGCGGCTTCATCACTTCATACAGCACACCGTCAATGCGATAGCGCACCCGGAAGACTGTTTCGTAGGGTTCGATATGGATATCCGAGGCCTTCTTTTTGATGGCGTCGGTGAGGATCAGATTGACCAGCTTGACGACGGGCGCATCTTCGGTCGCTTTTTCAAGCTCGCGCACATCGAACTTGTCATCTTCATCAACCACCTCAAGATCAATATCGTCGAGACCCTCCATAACATCGGCCAGGGTGGCGCTCTGATCGTAATACTGATCGATCGCCGCCTTGATGGCGGCATCAGGCGCCACCACGACTTCGATGTTATAGCCGGTCATGAACTTGATATCGTCAATGGCGAAGATGTTGGAAGGGTCGCTCATGGCGACGATCAGGGTGGCTCCGGCACGGTTGACCGGAATGACCTGGTATTTCTGCGCAACATCTGGCGGGATCAGGCGCAGAATGACGGGGTCGATATCAAACTCTTCGAGGTTGATTGAAGGAACCCCGTACTGCTTCGAAAGGAAGGAGGCCAGTTCATCATCCTGGATAAAACCGAGCTTGATCAGGCAGGAGCCGAGGCGCCCTCCCTGTTTTTTCTGATCCTCGATGGCCTGAGCCAGTTGATCGTCGGTGATCAATTGGCTGCGAACCAGAAGCTCTCCAAGTCGATTGCGGGTCATAAATCTAAAATTGCCCCTCTTTGAATTTTCGATATATTATAATAAATTTTTAATTGTCAACTGTCAAGACGGATGCTTTTTGTCATGCAGCACCGCCAAAAGCCGGTTTTTCATGACGCCGGCAGGCGCGGGGACGCCGGTCCAGATCCGAAATGCGTGCTCGCCCTGCCCCACCAGCATGCTCAATCCGTCAGCGGCCCGGCAGCCATGGAGACCGGCCTGCTCGCACAGGGGCGTCTTTTCGGAAGCGTACACCATATCGTAAATGCGGACCTGGGGGGACAGCAGATGCCAGGGCAGCGCGATGCGCTCGCCCTTCAAGCCGAGAGTCGTGGTGTTGATCACCAGATCGACCTCGGCCAGGGCCGCCGCCGGGAATGTCGACGGTTCCTGAAAATCCCAGGGATATGTTGCAAATGCTGTGCCTGGAAAATGCGCCGAGAATTCATCCGCCAGCTTCTGTGCCCGTTGTGCGGTGCGATTAACCCAGTCAATGCGTTTTGCTCCGGCGTAACAAAGGGCCACTGCTGCAGCACGGCAGGCTCCACCGGCCCCCAGTAGCAACACGCGGCTGCCCGCAGGATCAAAATCGAGTTCCGTGCGCAGAGCCTCCAATAATCCGACTCCATCCGTGTTATAGCCAAAAAGCCGACCGTCGCGATGGAGGATGGTATTGACCGCTCCGATCAGCCGCGCGTTGGCATCCACGTCATCCAGCAGGTCAAGGACCTTCTCCTTATGCGGAACGGTCACGTTGAGACCGGCGATGCCGAGGGACCGCAAACCGGCCACCGCAGCTGCAAGCTGGTGTGGCCGCACGTGGAAAGGCACATAGACCGCGTCGATCCGGGCCTTTTCAAAAGCGGCGTTCTGCATGACCGGAGACAGCGAATGAGCGACAGGGTCCCCGAATATCCCGAAAACGCGGGTGGTTCCGCGAATGCAGATCTCCTCGGTTGTCCCGTTCATCGCTCGCGCCTCAGATATTCGCGGTAGCCGATAACCCGTTCATTCTTCAACACTTCACGAGCGTGAGCGACGTCCTGGCGAATGGCCTCGATCAGGGAGTCAACACCGGAGAACTTCTTTTCCGGGCGCAATCTCTGGAAAAAATAGATCCGCAGCCTTTCCCCGTAAAGGCTGCCTTCGAAACCGAGCAGATGCACTTCGATGGTCTGAGCCGAACCTTCAAAGGTGGGTTTACGACCGATATTGACCACCGCATCGTAGAGACGCCGGCCATGGCGCGCTTTCACCGCGTAGACACCCGGCGCGGGAAGCATCTCCTTCTCCGTCACCAGGTTGGCGGTCGGGAAGCCAAGCTCTCTTCCGCGGTGGTCGCCATGGACCACCTGCCCTTCCAGGTTGTACTGTCGGCCAAGAAGAGCAACGACCTGATCCACCTCGCCGCAGGCGATCATTTCGCGGATTCGCGAGGAGCTGTAGATGACACCGTCGCGCGAGATGGGCGAGAGGACATCCACCTCGAAGCCGAGCCGACACCCGAGCTGTTCAAGAAAATCCGCGTCTCCCTGTCGCCCACGGCCGAAACGGTAATCGTAGCCGACCACGATGCGGCGCGCACCGATGCGTTCAACCAGGATGTCATGAACAAACTGCTCCGGGCGCATGGCCGCGAATTCCCTGGTGAAGGTCGGGCAGATCAGCACATCGACCCCGGATGCGGCGACCAGGCGTACTTTCTCGTCGTAGGTGTTGAGCAGTTTCAACTCCCGCCGGGGATCAAGAACCTTGAGAGGATGCGGATGGAAACTGAATACAATCGCGGTCCCGTCGGCTTCGCGCGCCTTATCGATCACATGATGGAAAATTTCCCGGTGCCCAAGGTGAACGCCGTCGAAATTGCCAAGAGTCACCACAGCGTTGGGGAACGGCTCTTTAATGCGGGACAAATCAGTAATGGTCTTCATCGTGAACAGCCGTTGTTATGAGGAGGGTTTATCATCGTCCGCAGCGTCCGCGTCCTTAGTCGCGTCTGCATCCAGAACAAAGTCGATCTGACGGCGCTCCAGGTCCACATGCTCGACGCGCACCCGCACCTCGGAACCGATCTGGTAGACGCGCCGGTGGTTTTCGCCCAACAGGCGGTGCATCTCTTCTTCAAAATGGTAGAAATCATCGTGCAGGGAAGACACATGAACCAGCCCCTCCACAAAGAACTCCTTGAGCTCAACGAAGAACCCGAACGCCTGCACGCCTGAAATGATCCCCTCGAAACTGTCGCCGGTATGCTGAACCATGAACTGGCATTTCTTCAGATCGACGATGTCGCGTTCGGCTTCCATGGCTCTGCGCTCGCGGGCGGACGTCTGCTCGCCGATGCGCGGCAGGTTGCGCTCGAGCTTGCCGCGCTTTTTCTCGCTGAGGCCGCCGGGCGCCAGGGCATCGCGCAGGATGCGATGCACGACAAGATCGGGATAGCGACGGATCGGCGAGGTGAAATGGCAGTAATCGTCGGCGGCCAGGCCGAAATGACCGACGTTTTCAGGTGCGTAGCGGGCCTGCTTCATACAGCGCAGCAGAACCTGGTTGATCATGCGCTCTTCAGGGCGCCCTTCCACCGCGTCGAGAACTTTCTGCAGATCGCGCGGCGAAACCTTCTCGTCGCGCAGGCTGAGATCAAATCCGAAATGGCGCACAAACTCCTGAAAGTTTTTCAATTTTTCAAGATCGGGCGTTTCATGGACGCGATACAGAAGCGGCAGTTCGCGCTCGCTGAGATAGCCCGCCACGGCTTCGTTGGCCGCCAGCATGAACTCCTCGATCAAGCGATGGGCGAAATGTCGCTCGCTGCGCACGATATCCTCGATGCGCCCCTGCAGATCGAGAATGATCTCCGCTTCGGGCAGGTCGAAGTCGATGCTGCCGCGTTTGCGGCGCCGGTCCATCAGACGCCGCGCAAGAACCTTCATGATTGCAAGCGGCCCTTCGATGCCGGGATGTCGCTTGAGGACCTCAGAGCCGTTCTCCTCCAGAACGGCGCGCACCTCGGTGTAGGTCAGGCGGGCATCGCTGCGGATCACGGAGGGATAGAAACGGCTTTCAATGCGGTTGCCGGACCCGTCGAAAAGCATCTCCGCCGTCATCGCAAGACGTTCAACATCCGGGTTGAGGGAGCAGATGCCGTTGCTGAGCTTTTCCGGCAGCATGGGGATGCAGCGGCCGGGGAAATAGACGCTGGTGCCGCGTTCATAGGCTTCGTGGTCGATTTCGCTGCCCGGTTTGACGTAATGTCCCACGTCGGCGATGGAAACCCACAGGCGGACCCGCCCTCCCCCCTCATCGCGCACCGAAACAGCGTCATCGAAATCCTTGGCCGTTTCACCGTCAATAGTCATGGTGATCAACTCGCGCAGATCCTCGCGCCCGCCAAACTCCTCCGGCGAGACCTGGTCCGGAATCTCCTGCGCCGCCGCCAGCACCGATGCAGGAAAGCGATGCGGCAGGCCATGCTGATGGATGATGGTCATCACTTCGACTTCCGGATCGCCGGCCTCGCCCAGCACCTCGATCACCGTTCCTTCAGGGTTACGGTTCTTGCTGGGGAAGGAATCGATGCGGGCCACCACGATCTGACCGGTCTTCGCCTTGCCCCGCGCGGCACGGGGGATGAAGACATCCTGGGTCAGACGCGGATCGGAGGGGATCAGGTACGCCATTTTGCGGCTCTGCTCAAAGCGCCCGACCACGGTGTGATGGGCGCGATTGACAACCCGCACGATGCGCCCTTCAGGCTTGCCGGTGCGGGCGCCGCGCTCCACGCGGACCAGAACCTGGTCGCCGTGCATGGCCTCGCGGGCGAAACGAGCGGGGATGAAGATATCCTTGCGCCGCTCTTCATCCTCCTCGGCCTCCGGCGTCACAAAACCGTAGCCGTCACGGTGGATGCTGATCGTGCCGGTCACCAGGCTGACCTTGCGCGGTAGGGCGTAACGCCGCCCTTTGAGCTGCACCAAAGCGCTCTGGGCTACAAGGTCGTCCAGAAGAGCCATAAGCTTCTTGCGCTCGCCCTTGGGCACATCGAGCTGCCTGGCGATTTCTGCGGGCGTAAGGGGCAGACGAGCACGACCCGAGAAAAAATCAATGACTTCCTGTGCGGTGACTTTCATAACGACCTTCTCCGACCTTAAATGAAGGGAACGGTGAAACCCCGGTGGAGAGATCCATGCCGGGGTTTTTTATACAGAATACCAGAGAGGTCTTTATTCGGTAATCGTTTCATCTTCTTCAATGGGATTGATTACCAGGCCGGTCAACAGCTTGGGGTAGAAATAGGTCGATTTCTGCGGCATCTTTTCCCCGGCATTGGCCACGTCGCGAACTTCGGACATGCGCGGCGGATTCATCAGAAAAGCAGCCTGGAATTCCCCCGACACAACGGACTCAAAAGGTTCATCGAAGTTTTTGACGTACTTGAGATTGGTCTGTTTTTCCTGCGCTTCCGGGTCAATCCCCAGCAGCTTTTCAAAGATCAGCCGGTGCAGAATCGAAACATCCAGGGTACGGAGAGCCTTGGGGCTTTTCTCGTCGAAAAATTCATCCATAATGCTCTCATCGCGCAGGGTCAGGTAATAGACCTTGCCGCCGCCGGAAAAAAGCGCCAGCGCATGGGCCTGCTTGCCTTTTTCCTGCAACCGCTCACGAACCCGGCGGCGCTCGGTGGTATCCAGTGGGTTGAAATCGGCCGCCTCGACCTCGAAATAAGTTTTAAGTCCATCGAGCAGTTCGGGAAGGTTGAACGATTGCAGACCGTGCACCAGGCGATGGGTGGGAAAGATGAGCATGCCCTTGTCATCCATGTTGGAGAAATACATCAGCACGTAGTTGAAAAGCTCTTTGCCGCTGTAATCCGGGTGCTTTTCGCGCATTTCATTGCGATAGTTGATCGCGGTCTCGTAGCGGTGATGTCCGTCGGCGATAAACAGCGGCTTGTTGTCGATCAGGCTGCGGATCTTGGCGATCTGATCCGGGTCGGACAGCTGCCACAGGCGGTGCTTGACGCCATCATCATCGGTCACCGCCACGTCGGGTGCGCGTTCGCGCTCCTTGCGGCTGAGGGATTCAAGCGCGCAGCAGGGATCACTGTAAATAGAGAAGATGGGGCTGAAATTGGCGCCGCAGGCGCGGGTGAGATTGAGGCGGTCCGTTTTCGGCCCGGAGAGGGTCTTTTCATGCGGCTTGACCATGCCGGAGGAGAAGTCCTCGATGCGGGTCAGGGCCATAAATCCCTGGCGAACCACGACCTCCCCGTTCTCCAGCGGGTACTCCTGGTCGTAAAGATAGATGGACGGCTCGGCATCCCGCGTCAGAACCTCTTCCTGCCGCCATTGAGAAAAATCCTGCGCCGCGCGGGTGTAGCAATTGTCGGCCTCGGTATCCTTTTCGTCAGTTTTGCCCAGGATCAGGCGAACCACGTTGTGGGGATCGCGCTGGTAGAGTTCGTCCTGAAGCGCCGGTGAAATCACATCGTAGGGGGGCGCCATGACGTTATTGAGATCAGCAATTTTTTCGGCGTTGTACCGCAGCGCCCG
>NPID01000571.1_pt2 | contig 13441 bp, 10 predicted proteins | sample 8637491 | NCBI WGS metagenome assembly NPID01 (sample SAMN07420843, study PRJNA396082) | bioreactor metagenome | isolation source: sample BA6 brine-fed electro-methanogenic bioreactor BA | place: Japan: Kochi | collected 2016-06-14 | reverse complement strand
GTTATTGGGGTTGCGGGGAATAGTTTAGCCACGAAGACGCTAAGAGCGCTAAGAAAGTCAAAAATCTTAACGGAGAGACGCGGAGTTTCGCCCCTCCCCCCAGCGGGGGGAGGTTGGGAGGGGGGAGCTTGAGCTGCGGCCCCAACAGCCCCCACCCTGACCCTCCCCCGCTGGGGGAGGGGAAATTCTTTTTGATTTTCTTGGTGTCTTCGCGTCCTGGTGGCGAAAAGACCTTTATCGCGTCACCACCGCCAGCACTTCCACCTCGCTGCCCTCGGCAGCCAGCAGCCGGTGGCGGACGTCGGAATCAAAATAAACCGCGTCGCCTTCATCGAGTTCGATGCGCTGCTCGTCGAGGATCAGTTCGGCCTGTCCTTTGAGGATCAGCAGGAACTCCTCGCCCTCGTGGCTGTAGAGGTTCTCCTCGGCGGCGCGTTCCTTGACGGTCAGCATGAAGGGTTCCATCTTCTTGTTGCGCTTGCGGAAAGAGAGGGCCTCGTAGGTGTATCCATGGCCGGTGCCGGCCTTGCTGATGACGCGCGACACCACGCGGCGTTCGCCGCGGCGCACCACCTCGAATTTGCTCTCAACCTCTTCCTCATCGAAGAACAGGCCCATTTTGACATCGAAAAAACGGGCGATCTTCGACAGGGTCGCAATGGGGGGCGAGACATTGTTGTTTTCGATCTGCGAAATCAGCGCAGGGGAAAAGCCCGTTTCGTTGGCCACCTGCTGCAGGGTAAGTTTGCGCGCTTTTCGCAATTTTTTGATTTTTTCACCGATATTGTAATCCATAGTCGTTGCCCCACAAATAAAACCCTTTTTTATTTCTGGCCCGGTATAGCGGAAATGGTAAAAATTGTCAACAGCTATTTTTATTGGGAATAAAAAGATTTATCAATAATAAACCCCATTTTTTCAATACTTAACTTCGGACCGCTGTCAGGCTTCATTTCCATCCCCCCTTTCTCCAGGTTAGAGCCCGCACAGGCTTAAGGTTGACTTACAGCGCCAAATCTCTTATCTTTTTCATGCCTGAAGCGCTGCAGTCCATGTGCTTCAGAGCCATTTCCGCGCCGCATCTGCATGGCGCGCTGAGAACGCAGGAGTTCATGAAAGACCCTCAGCAAGAACTTAACTCTTTTGAGTACCCCGTCGGCTTCCAACCCTGGAGTGACGCCCTCACCGGCCGCAAAACACCGCAGCAGGAGGGCTATACCTACCACCTGCTGGAAAATTCCCGTGATGCGTTTCGCTTCCATGCGGTGCTGAACGCCTCGCGTGTCGCGTCCCTGTTTCACGAGTTCGCGCGTTTTCTCGGGGACGAAGCCTTCTTTATCCTGGAATTCTACGAGGACCAGGTCGGCTCAACCCGCCCTGCGGACAGTACTGACCGCCCCCTGCCGACTATTTTCTACTCCCCCTATATGCCGGTGACGGAGGTCATCGAGATGGTCACACCGTACCTGCCGCGCCTGGTCCATGATGGATTCGTCGGTTTCGGACTGGCCAACAATCGCGAGGGGATGGAGCTGTTTTATTCCGAGGAGAAAGTCATCACCTGCTTCACCGGCAACCACCTGCGGGTGATGGACCTGTTTTCCCGCCTCGGCCTGCAGCACGACCCCGAGCTGCTGTTCCCGACCGATTTCGGTCATGATCACCTGTCGCTGCTGTGGCATCCGCGGGAGCATCTACCCAAGCCGCTGCGTGAACTCGACGAGAAAGCGCTCGATTATGTCCATTTCTGCCGCGATCTGACCGAAGATCTCGACATGTACCCGGTAGAGGAAAGCCTGAGTTTTTTCCTGTCTAAACGCGATCAGGACATTATCGAGGGGATTCTGCTGCGGCACGAAGAATACGCCGAGTTTGCCGAGGACGATTTCGGCAACCTGCTGTTCGACTGGAACGACTTCGTTCTCGAGTGCGAGGGCGGATTTACCGGGGATCTGTGGGAATATCAGCAGGGACTCCAGCTGCGCGACATGATACAGTATGTCATCGATGAAGCGCCGGAGGTGCAACGGGAGAAGATTATCGACATCATCGGCGAAACCGATGAACGCTTCAAGAAGATCCTCACTGACCGTCGCAAGCGGCTCGACCATCCTCCAGAGCAGAATACTCCGCACGAACGCTTCTGGTATCACGGCATGGTGCGCAATCCCGGTGCAGAGCTGCGCCGCGACCTGATCCGCAGCGGCTGGTATCATAACTGATTTTCAGCCGCCAGCGCAGGTTGTTTCAGGCGCCCTTCTGGTTCGGTTGTACGACACGTCACTTTTCTCTTCTTTTGGTCATTGCCCATGATTCTGCTTCTTGCCGCGACCTCTGTTGAAACATCCTTCTGGCGCTCCACACTGCCGCGGCGCTCGGAACTGCCCGGGGGCTTCTGCGCTTTTCTCGGCGAGGTCAACGGGCAGGAACTGGCCTTGGTTCTCACCGGAGTCGGCAAGGCCAATGCGGCGTCGGCCTGTACCGCTGCGCTGATGACCTACCGCCCCGAACTGGTCATCAACTTCGGCTGCGCGGGAGCTTTCCCCCAGGCAGAGCTGGCGCTTGGCGACCTGGTGCTGGCCACGGAGGAGATATGCGGGGACGAAGGTGTCGCAACCCGTGAATCTTTCATGGATCTTGAAAAACTCGGACTGCCGCTGCTCGAGGGGCAGGTCCCTCCCCTTTTCAACCGTTTGGCATTATCCAAAGCCTGGCTAAGCAGGGCTGGCAGCGCTCTCTCCGCCACATGTTCCCGGCGCCGCGGTCAATGGCGCAGCGGCCCAGTCGTCACGGTCTCCACCGGCTCGGGAAACCGGGAAGACAGCGATAAAATCTGGCATCGAACCGGCGCCCTGTGCGAAAACATGGAAGGTTCCGCCATCGCGCTGGTCTGCCGCCGCTTCGGAATCGACCTGGTGGAAATTCGCGGCATCTCCAATTGGACCGGCGACCGCGATCCGGCCGCCTGGGACCTGCCGGTTGCCTGTTCGGCCGCCGAGGAAGCCTGCAACAGCCTCATCGCGCATATCTCCCGCCAGGAGCCGTCCCCATGAAGATACTGACCCTGGGTTACTCCCCCTGCCCCAACGACACCTTTATCTTCCATGCCCTGGTGCATGGGCATGTGGCCATCCCCGGCGTTCAAATCCGGGAGCGGCTCGAAGACGTGGAAACACTCAATCAGCTTGCCCGCAACGCGGTGCTCGATCTGACCAAAATCAGCTACCACGCCCTGGGACACCTGCGCGAAAACTACGCCCTGCTGCGCAGCGGCGGCGCGCTGGGGCGCGGCTGCGGACCGCTGGTCATTGCCGCCGAACCGGCCAATATGGACGATCTGCGCGGAAAACGCATCGCCATCCCCGGCCTGCTCACCACCGCCAACCTGTTGCTGCAGCTTTACGGCGAAGGGTTTGACAATGTCGTCGTCATGCGTTTCGACCAGATCATGCCGGCGGTCTGCTCAGGAGAGGTGGATGCGGGTGTCATCATCCACGAATCCCGCTTCACCTATGCAAAGCACGGCCTGCGGAAGATCCTTGACCTGGGAGACTGGTGGGAGAAGACCAGCGGATTGCCGATTCCGCTCGGCGGAATCCTTGCCCGCCGCGATCTCGGTCCGGAACTGATCGGCAAGCTCGACCAGGCGGTTCACGACAGCCTGGTCTACGCCTACGCCCACCCCGGAGAAGCCCGCTCCTACATCCGGCAGCACGCCCAGGAGCTTGAGGACGAGGTGATCGACAATCACATTGAGCTCTACGTCAACGACTTCTCCCTCAACCTTGGCTGCGAAGGCGAACAGGCCGTTTCCGAAATCCTTGGGCGAGCCGAGGCGCGCGGTTTGATTCCGGCCTGCACCCTGCCCCTGTTTCTTTCGTAGGGGCGACCCGCCGGGTCGCCCTGGGCGAGGCACCGCCTCGCCCCTGCACCCCGCCAGAAGACTCTTTTCCCTTGAATTTTATGCCAATACAGAGTTTTGAGATCGGAATCTGAAAAGTTTTTTCGATTTTTTTCTTTTTTTTGCTTTTTTTTTCTCCCTCATTTTTCAAATGATGGTCTATTTCCAACATCAACACAATTTCATGTGATTCAGGGAGTTTCAGCGCTTTTTTATCGCTCCTCCGCTTAAGCCTCATCTTTCCGAATTAAACCATCGGTCTACCACGCAAAACAGAAACCACCCTAACACCTTGTTTTATTTATGTTTTTGAAATGCACCCCCCTTGCTTTAAAAAATTTTGACCCTATAATAGGGAGCATATAAGCCTTATCGCAAACACACCTGAAAGGAGTATGGGTCATGAAATGCCCCGTCTGCAAAACTTACCAACAGAATGAACTCGATCTTCATGCCGATGGATTCTACGAGGACATCGTCGAGTGCGGCATTTGCGGAACCGTATGGTCAGTCAATCACGGTCTGGTTGAAATCGTTAAGGACAGCCAGCAGAATTCGTTCCTTGAAGCACAAAGCGAGTGCGTTGAAGGTGACGATTACAACTACGTCGCCGCTTAGGGGTCACTTGGGCACCCCTGCCCTGCCGACAGACTGCGCGGCCCATCGAATTTCATTTTTTAACCTGATAACACAAAGCCCCCCGCAAACATTCGTTGCGGGGGGCTTTGTGTTTTTCCCGGTCCTGCTGGGCTGAAACCAGCTATCGTCTACAGAACGCCCTTGAGATATTCACTGGTGCGTGTACGCCGCTCGCGCTCGATCTGCTTGGGATCGATTTCATCGAACTTCTCGTCCGGCGTCACCTTGAACAGCGGCTGGCCCTTCTTGACGATGGTGCCGTCGCCGCCTTCCACAAGGATTTTGTCGATGGTGCCGGAGAACTGCGCCCGTACCGTGTTGAACATCTTCATGACCTCGATGATATAGAGCGGCTGGCCTTTTTCAAAATGCATCCCTTCGCTGACAAAGGCAGGCAGGCCAGGTGCTTCCTGGGCGTAGTACATACCGCCACACATGGCTACGATCTCGTCGTCCTTAGTCGCCGGCGGCGGAGCCAGAACCTTCTTCATGCGCGCCTGCAGGTCGGGATCGGTCAGGTAATCGGGTATGGTGACCTCGAGATCTTCTTCCACGCGGAAGTCGTAGAAGCTGGTATTTTCGGCAATCAGGAACAGAATGCCGAGGATTTCATTGCCGGCCTCGAAGCCGAAATGGGACGCCTGAACCTGCTGCCACTCTTCCTCGCTGAACCCTTGCGGAGCGCTGTCCTGCTTCAGGATTTCATCAAGCTTGAAGTAGTTATCCTTCTCCAGGCCGAACTTCTCGCGCAGGGCGGCATAGAAGCGCAGGGCACGCTTGAGCAGAGCATCGTCATGATCCCAGATGATTTCAGCCGCCGGTTCGTGTTCGCGGTAGTTCATGTTGAGGTAGTTATAAGTCTCCTCAAGGATGACCAGCGGGTTGCGCAGCCACACCACCTTGCCGTTCTCGATGCTGTGGTTCTTGCGGTTGAGGCTCAGCCAGCCGGACAGCAGATGCGGATCGTCAAGGAGCCGCTCGATAGGCCGTGTCAACAGGGTGCCCTTGCGATCAAGCACCTCGGACATGGTCTTGAGGGCATCGGGGTCATCGGCGCAGCACTCCGCCATCATACGACCGTAATGCTTCTTCATCTCCAGAAAGGCAAAGACCGGATCGATTTTGTTGGCTTCTTCCTTGAGCGTGCCGACCAGGGTCAGATAGGGCACCACGAACCGGGTGGTCGGCTTGGCCATGACATTCTGGCCGATGAACCAGTTGACCAGCCCGTAGTGGAATTCCAGATTGGTGGCCAGGTCGGTGCCGCGCAGAGTGGTACGGCACAGAACCTCTGACAATTTGAGGAAGCTGTCGAGGCGATCCTCTCCTTTGGTCAGCAGCAGGGCGATATTGGAGTCATAGGCACCGGCAACGCGGTAGTTCATGAACATACCGGTGTCGGGATTGACCAGGCAGATCCCCTGATCGTCACGGATTTCACCCTCAATAGGCTTAGACCAGTAACGGATCATGCCGCCGGCGTGAGGCGAGAGAGAGGCATCGGTCGCGTTGAGGCGCGCTTCCACCCCGGCATTGAAGCGCAGGATGCGCTCGGGCTTGGGCAGCCGCTCCTTGTGGCGGGCCAGCAGCGCCATGGCTTCCACCAGCGATTCAACAATAAAGTAATCGTTCTCATCGTCGGGATTGGTGAACTTGAGGCTGTAGCACAGCTCGGTCACGCGGTGCTCCACCTGGATGCGGGTGTTGACCTCCATGAAATAATGGCGATCGCGGTCGACGATGCACTCGAAGGTCGAAGCCGAATCCAGCCCGACCGCCTGCCCGAAGCGCGCCGACTGTTCTTCCATGCGCTTGAGCACTTCCCGATCGGTCTCCAGGGCCTTTGCTTCCGCATCGCGACCTTCCGAGCGGGCCTTTTCAATGGCCGCGGCAAGCCCTTCCTGGGTCACTGAAATTTCAAGCAACTTCTGCTCATGCATCTGCAGGGAGCAGTCACGCCCACCGAGAGAAACACACCACTCGCCGTTGCCGAGCAGCTGAATCTCGTTGTGGCGGGTCTGCTCGATATTCAGCTCGATCAACACGTTCTTGTTGTCGCCGACCGCATTAGCCTTGACTTCGTTGAGCACTTCGCGCACCAGGCCGGGAGCATCGGCCGCCGCCTTGGCGATCTGCTCATCGGTCGGCTCCTTGATCGTCAAAAGAGAGCCGCCGAGAATGCGCTGCCCCTTGCCACCGCCGCCACCGATCGCCTTGAGGCGCACCCGGGCACGGGGATAGTTTTTGAACATCTCCGTGACTTCTGCCTGCACCTGGGCGGACAACTCCTCAATGGAGAACAGGTCGATCCCCTTCTGGTAGGAGGCCATCAGGATATGGTCGGCCAGGTCTTCCAGGGAAAGGCTTTCATCCTTGAGCACTTTAGGATCGCAGTCGAGCCCTTCAGCATCCACCAGCGCCACCAGCGCCTGGCGGCTGGGGTGCTTTTTGACCAGGGTGCGGGCGGTGACATTGTCGATGCCGGGCGTGACGCTGACGCCGACCTTGAGGGCGGTGCGCTTGGCTTCGTCTTTCTTGCCGGCGCTGGCCTGTGTGCGGGCGTTGGGACCGATGAACTTGAGGCCGGCCTTTTCAATAGCACCGACGAATTCTTCATCCTCGGCCATGAAGCCGTAGCCGGCGAAAATCGAATCGTAGCCGTTGTCCTTGGCGATCTGAATGATCTGGTGAATGCGCTCGACGCGCTCTTCCTTGGTGGCCCCGGTGTAGTCGGGCACCCGATGCACATGATCGGGGTTGGGCATCATGCGCAGCTCCGGCGCCAGCGCATTGGGATAGACAATGGAGTCTTTTTCCGACAGCAGGATGCCGAAATGGGTAATCCCCATCTCCTGGTAGACGTCCATCGCCTCCTTGCGGATCGGCCCGCGGCAGACGATGAGCGGTTTGAGGTCTTCGCAGGAAAAGGAGCGGACCCACTCGGATGATGACCGGCTCAGGCGGCGGTCGCGGTGGATCAGCGGATTGTTTGTGTAATAATCAACAGTCTGTGCCATGGGTCTGATCTCCAAATCAAAGCCTTGATTAGCTTTCACAATTCATGCCTCTAAGAAATGCTTAGTGGAATTCGCGCTGCACGCCCTGCCAGGGGCCGGGCTTGTAATGACGCAGCAGGAACTGCATATTCTCGCCGAGCACCTTGCGCAGGTCGGTCGGCATCACCAGCGAGGAGATCGACCCCAGGGCAAGCCCCTCTTTCGGGTTCATCAACTCTTTCTCGTAGCGCATATTAAGTTCAGCCTCCTTGGCCTTGAGCCAGTCGGCCGCCTCTTGTTCCGCATCCTTCTTGGCTTCGTCACCGTCCATTCCAGCTGAAACGCGGGTTTTTACCCCCTCTTTGATCATGCCGGGCACCGCGCCGCGCAGCTTGCGCAGTTCGCCCTTGTAGACAAACTCCTTACCCGCCGGGCCCATAACCGCCAGACGCGTCGTGGGAAGCGCCAGCACCAGGTCGGCGCCGGTGGGATAGTTGTTGTAGGAGGCATAGGCGCCGCCGAAGGCATTGCGCAGAATCAACAGGATGCGCGGTGTGCGCACGTCGATGATCGCATCGAGCATTGAGCGCCCGGCCTGGACGATGCCACGCGTTTCCTGCTCGCGACCCGGCAGGAAGCCGGTGGTGTCTTCCATGAAAATCAGCGGGATGTTGTAGATATTGCAGAACCGCACAAAGCGCGCGATCTTGTTGGCGGAGTCGCAGTCGATCTGACCGGAGCCGACCGCCGAATTGTTGGCCACGAAACCGACCACGTTGCCGCCCAGTCGCCCGAAGGCGGTGACCGCCTCGCGGGCCCGCTCGGGCTGAACTTCGAAATAGTCGCCGTGGTCACACACCTGCTGGATGATCAGCGAGACGTCAAAGGGAGTATTAAATCCGGTGGGCGAATTGAACGCTTTCTTGAGCAGCGTATTGATCTCCCAGGTTTTGCGTTCCAACGGATCGCTGGTGGGCTGGTATTGCGGCGCAACGCTGTTGTTGTCGGGCAGGTAGCTCAGCAGGCGCACGGCGGTGCGCAGAGCCGCCACTTCGTCATTGACGGTCAGATCGACGACTCCCGACTGGCCATGCACCTTGGGACCGCCCAGCTCTTCGGGGGTGATGTCCTCACCCAATACCGATTTGACGACGCCGGGCCCGGTGAGGCCGAAAAAGGTGTCGTTGGGCTGGATCAGGAAACTGCCCTGGCGCGGCAGGTAACTGCCGCCGCCGGCATTGAAGCCGAACATGCACATGATGGAGGGGACCACGCCGCTGATTTTGCGCAGGGCGGTAAAAGCCTCGGCGTAGCCGTCAAGGCCACCGACGCCGGCGGGAACAAAAGCCCCGGCCGAGTCGTTCATGCCGATCAGAGGAATCCCCTTCTCACCGCACATCTGAAAAAGGCGCGCCAGCTTCCTGCCGTTGGTGGCGTCAATGGACCCGGCGCGCACGGTGAAATCATGGCCATAAAGGGCGACATCGCGGCCGTTGATATTGAGAATCGCAGTGACCAGGGACGCTCCGTCGAGATTCTTGCCCCAGTTCTGAAACAGCACATTGGGTTCATTCTCGGTCAGCACCTTGATGCGCTCCCATACGGTCATGCGCTTCTTGAAGTGCTGCTTTTCAATCTGGCCGATGGCGACCGACTTGATGGGGCGCTGAATCAGCTCATGGCCTTCGCGCATCGCCTCTTCATAAGGCCCGGTGGCGCCGGAAATTTCTCCCGGGATGTTGAACTCGACCACTTCGGCCGGCTCGAAAGGATTTTCCAACGATGGTCTAATCGCTTTTTTGGACATTGCAGCCATCCTCTGAGATTTTGAGAATTAAATGGCGCGCGACGGGCAAAATCCCAGAACGCGACAAAAGAGCACCGGCGCGAACGGCCTCATCAACAACAATCCGAGCGCCCCGGCGGAAAAGGAAAACATATCCTATAAATTAAAGTCAGTGGTGCGATGACACGCGAACGCATGGAAGAAAGGACCGTCTCATTCAGGCGTTCCTCCCTGCAATAATAAAACTATATTCTATTATCGGGCCGGTATAGCGAAAATGGTAAAAATTGTCAACAGGAATTTTTACCCAAGGTAAAAAGATTTATCAAAAATAAACGTAAAATCAGGAACCTGGGGCGTTACAAATGAAATCCAGGGTATACAGGGAGGGAAAACCAGGTTTGATGAGAAAAACGGCGCTTCACCAAAAATGAGTAAAAAAAAGCGGCCTGCGAAAGGGCAAGCCGCCTGTTAAAAAAATAGCGTGTGTAAATCAGTCCGTTTCAGCCTGGGTCATATGGACCTGCTTGAGGAAGCGCGCATCGATGGCTGCGGCCAACTGCTCCAGCACCTCGTCAGATGCGGGAGAATCAATGGAAAGCACCACCATCGCCTCGCCGGCTTTGGCACGGCGCCCCAGGTTCATGTTGCCGATATTGACTCCTTCGGCACCAAGAATCGTCCCGATCTTGCCGATCAATCCGGGGCGGTCCTCATAGTTCATGACCAGCATATACGGTTCGGGGGTAAAGTCGGTCTGGAAATCGCGCATCTTGACAATTTTCGGCTTGCCCTCGAACAGGGTGCCCGCCATGCTGCGCTGCCCTTCCGGCGTCTGAACCGACAGAGAGATCATATCCGAGAAGGATTCCGCTTCCGTCGTGCGTGTCTCCTCGATTGCAATTCCCATGTTGCGCGCCACCAGTCGCGCGTTGACCATATTGACTTCAGTTTCGGTCGCCCGGTTGAGCAAAGCAGCCAGTCCGGCCACGGTGAGAGGGGCACAGTCGTAACGTGCGATCTTGCCGTAATAGGAGAACGTGATTTTTTCCGGGTTGGCGGGCGCAAGCTGACTGAGAAATTCTCCCATCTGGCTGATCAGGCCGATAAAGGGGCGCATGTGCTCCATCAGGTCGGGATCGAAGCGCGGGATGTTGACCGCGTTTTCCATAGGACGGCCATCGAGATAGTGGATAATCTCACGACTGACGTCCACCGCCACGTTTTTCTGCGCTTCAAAGGTATTGGCTCCCAGATGCGGGGTGACCACCATGCGTTCGTGGCCGATCAGGCGGCGCAGCACGTCACTGGTCGGCGGCTCCTCACTCCAGACATCAAACGCCGCGCCGGTAACGCGTCCGCTGTCCAGCGCATCAAGCATCGCCGCTTCGTCGATGATGCCTCCGCGAGCGCAGTTAACAACAATCACGCCGTTTTTCATCCCCTCGAAATGTTCGGCGCCGATCATGCCGCGGGTTTCATCGTTCAAAGGGGTATGAACGGAGATAACATCGGCATAACGCACGATATCTTCGAGAGAGACAAGCTTGACGCCGAAATCCTCCGCCCGTTTTTCCGAAATGTAGGGGTCATAGGTCAGCACCTCCATCTCAAAGGCCTTGGCGCGCAGGGCGACACGGCCCCCGACCTTGCCGAGGCCGATGATGCCGAGGGTGCGTCCCTTGAGTTCGTGCCCGGTGAAGGGTGCGCGCTTCCATTCGCCGCTTTTGAGGCTGGGGTTGGCCTGGGTAATGTTGCGGCACAGCGACAGCAGCAGCGCCATGGTGTGCTCAGCGGCGGAATTGACGTTGCCGTAAGGTGCATTGACGACAATGATCCCCTGCTTGCTGGCGGCATCGACTTCCACGTTGTCGATGCCGACCCCGGCACGGGCGATGATCTTGAGATTTTTCGCATGCTGGAGCAGGTCGGAATCGACCCGTGTGCCGCTGCGGGTGATGATCGCCTCGTAGTCGCCGATAATCCGGTGCAACTCCTCCACGGCCAGCCCGAGCTTGACATCAACTTGAATGCGGGGATCTTCCTGAAGAGGCTGCAACCCTTCCGGGGAAATCTCATCGGTAATCAGAACTTTCATCTCATAACCTCGTTTTCTGGCGTCAGGGCTGGCAGACTGCCGGAGACGCCGATCTCGCCGGGCCCGCCGAAACGGGCAGGGTCCGCCGGAAGTGCAGAAGTTTAGAATGTTTACATCACAGTGTCAACGCCGTTGAGCCCTCGCTCAACCGGGAAGAATTCCCCGTGAAATCATGGCCGGAAAAGGGCCTTCGGCCAGCGACTTCCTACTTGATGACCTTGAGGTGGGACGCCGGGTCATCGGAAGCCGGCTTCTGTTTGTCCTCGGAAGGGGAATCCTTTTGCTCCGCGTCCTGTTCCTGGGGCGGATCGAGTCGGGGCAGAGTGCCATCGTCCGCCATGCGCTGAATGGATTCGGCAATTCCCAGGCACTGCTTCATGCAGACCCGCCGCGCCGGGCAGCTCGTGCAATCCGCCTCGCCTCCGGCCACCCGCAGAGCGTGAATGACCAGTTCGACACTTTCGACCTTATTCAGGGGAATAAAAAACATTTGTCTGTCCGTTGTCCGTAGTTTATGGTCCGCGGCCTGACAGCAACAGGTGCCATCTGCGGCGGAGCGAGACGCCCCGCCGGGCGCGTCTCGCTCTTGTCCCGGAATGATTACAGCTTCTTGCCCGCCACTTTGGCGAATTCAGCCAGTTTTTTCATCATCGCGGCAAAATCGGCCGGTCGCAGGGATTGAGGACCATCGCTGGCGGCGGTTTCGGGATGAGGATGAACTTCGACAATCAGGCCGTCGGCACCGGCCGCCACTGCGGCATAGCACATGGAGGGGACCAGTGAAGCGTGACCGGTAGCATGGGACGGGTCGATGAGAACCGGCAGATGGGTCTGTTCCTTGAGAACCGGCACCGCTGAAATATCGAGGGTGTTGCGGGTAGCGGTCTCGAAGGTGCGGATGCCGCGCTCGCACAGAATGACCCGCTGGTTGCCCTCGGACAGGATGTATTCGGCACTCATCAGGAATTCCTGGACGGTGGAGGCCATGCCGCGCTTGAGCAGCACCGGCTTGCCGAGCTGCCCCAGCATCTTGAGCAGGGCGAAGTTCTGGATGTTGCGCGCACCGACCTGCATAATGTCGGCATAGCGCCCCACCAGCTCCACATCACGGGGATTGACCACCTCGGTGACGATAGGCAGCCCGGTTGCCTCCCGCGCCAACGCCAGCAGCTTGAGGCCGTCCTCTTCCATCCCCTGGAAGGAATAGGGGCTGGTACGCGGTTTGAACGCCCCACCGCGCAGCACCTTGGCGCCGGCCGCTTTGACGGCATGGGCCGTTTCAAGAATCTGCTCTTCGCTCTCCACCGAACAGGGACCGGCCATGACGATCAACTCGTCTCCACCAACGCTCAAACCGGGAGCGATCTCGACCGCGCTCGGCTCGGGGCGGACTTCCCGGCTGGCCAGCTTGTAGGGTTTGAGAATCGGCACGACATTTTCAACTCCGGGCATGGATTCGATCTGCTGCAGAATCTCCTTGCCCCGCTCATCGCCCACGGCGCCAATCACGTTGCGGGTTTCACCATGGATGACGTGGGGTTTGTACCCCAATGCCTGGATGCGTTTTTTGACCTCGGCCAGTTCACTTTTACCGGCCCCTTTTTTCATGACGATGATCATTGTGTTGTTTCCTTTCCACTCAGGTCAGGGTTGGAGGCGAAATGCCCGTAACGACGACAGGCCGCCCGGTGCTCCCGGCGGCCTGTCCTGATCTGAATGTGACAAGGAAAAACCATGGGAGACCCGGTCGAGTCTGCCCATGGTTTGAATCCGGCTGATTGTCAGAATGCGCTCAAATCAGACCTTTCCCCTAGGCAGACGGCTGAAAATAAAAGCCGGTCCAAAAGAAAAAGCCGAAAAAGAAAGCGGGAGCGAAACGCACGTGACAACCTCGGTTGTTGAATGATTTTTTCGAATTTAACTCCAACGCGGCTGCAACGCAAGTACAAATTGGAAAAATTCCTGCACCACTGCTTGCCGCATGAGGTCGCAACGTCCATGACAAGGGACACTTTTCGCCA
>NPID01000072.1_pt1 | contig 13468 bp, 13 predicted proteins | sample 8637491 | NCBI WGS metagenome assembly NPID01 (sample SAMN07420843, study PRJNA396082) | bioreactor metagenome | isolation source: sample BA6 brine-fed electro-methanogenic bioreactor BA | place: Japan: Kochi | collected 2016-06-14 | reverse complement strand
TGAGCACGCAACTGCGCCAGAAAACGGTTCATAAAAAAATAACTTTCAGGAGAAACCCGTAGTGTTCGGGTAGGAAATTGCAGCCAACCGGAAGAGTAAAAAAGTTAATATTTTCGCAAGTTAGCTCATTTTTTGCTTGACAAATTGCCACGAGGTCGGCGCGGCGAATTTCGTAAATACCTATTTTCTATGAGGATTTACGAAATTGTCATTACTTGTTCGCTACCACCGCACCCGCCTGAACAGGCGATCCGTCGCTCGACTTTTTACCCCGTTCAAGGGCTCTCTCGAACAGGTTCCGGTTCTTGAGTCCCGAGGCAACAGGCCATTGCAGATGACGTTTGAAGATCAGTTGAAAATTCTGACCTACTATCACCTCGAAGAGCATTCTTCAGGACGTCATCTGCTGCAGGTTCTGGCCCAGGAGGACTTCGCCGCAACCCATATCGCACCGCCCGATGGCATCCAGAAAAGCGCGTTCTTTGAGGCGATCAATACCCGCGGCCTGGAACAGATGGTTCATGTTTACGAAGACCTGCAGAAACAGGTCACGCAAAAGATTCCAGTTGCCAAAGACATCTCCGATCTCGGCGATCTAATCGCTGTCGATGGCTCGCTGATTGACGCCACGCTGTCGATGACTTGGGCGGACTATCGCGAGGGGGCCAAAAAGGCCAAGGTCCACCTCGGATTCGATATTGGCCGAGGTGTCCCGCAGAAAGTCACGTTAACTGACGGCAAAGCCGATGAACGCTCTCAGACGGAGCGACTCGTGGCTCCCGGCCAAACAGGCGTCTATGACCGCTATTACCAGTGTTACAAAAACTTTGACCACTGGCAGGATCAAGGACGCCACTTTGTCTGCCGCATTAAGGCCAGTTCCCGCAAGACAGAGTTGAGCGTCAATCCTGTTGACCCCGACAGTCATGTTTTCTATGACGCCAGGGTATTGCTCGGCACCAAGGATATTAACCAGACCACCCGGGAAGTCCGTGTGGTCGGCTACAAAGTTGACCGCAAATCCTATTGGGTCGCCACCGATCGCTTTGATCTGACGGCTGAGCAGATTGCTTTGATTTATAAGTTACGCTGGACGATAGAGTCCTTCTTCGCCTGGTGGAAGCGCCACCTCAAAGTGTATCATCTAATCGCCCGCAGTCCCTATGGCCTGCTGGTGCAGATCCTTGCGGGGTTGATCACTTATCTGCTGCTGGCGATCTATTGCCATGAAGAGCATGGCGAACGTGTCAGCATCAACAGGGTGCGTGAGCTTCGCAACAATATTCGCAACGAAGCCGCCGAGGATGCCGCCGCTGGATTAGGCCCTCCCGACATCATTGACTTGGACTTCGGGGCCTATGCAACTTCTTAACCGGACAATGCTGGGTTTTTTTTGAAATCCATGAAAAAACCTCAAGTCTGGATGCCGCTAAGGCTCAAAGACACGAAGAAATTCTTTTAACGCAAAGGCGCAGAGGAAAAGAGGCGGAGAGAATAAAGACTAAAAAACCTGAAAGATTGGTTTTGGGTTAAAACAAAAATTATAGTTTCTTTCTCTGCGCCTCTCCGTCTCATCATTTTTTGCGACTCTCCGTTAAAGATTTTGCCTTTCTTGGAGTCTTCGAGTCTTAGCGGCATCCCTTACCGGTTGAAAAATTTCAGCAGGTCCGCCACCCGCCGCGTGTTGATGACATCGTCCTTGCTCAACCAGCCGCGCCGAGCCTGATAGATCCCGTATTTCATGTGGTTGAGCCCGTCGGTGGAGTGGGCGTCGGTGTTGATGGCGATTTTGATCCCCATGTCCTTGGCCATGCGGCAGTCATGATCGTTGAGATCAAGCCGGTCGGGGTGAGCATTGAGTTCGAGGATGATGCCGCGTTCTTTGGCCTCTTCCATGATCTTTTCCATATTGAGCGAATAGGCCTCTCGTTCGTTGATAAGCCGGCCGCTGGGATGTCCCAGGATGTTGAAACAAGGGTTGTCCATCGCCCGCAGAATGCGTTCGGTCTGTTTGTCTGCAGAGAGATTGAAGTAGGAATGAACCGAGCAGATGGTGAAATCGAGCTTCTTCAGAACTTCGTCTGGCAGATCGAGGGAACCGTCCTTAAGAATATCGACTTCAATCCCCTTGAGAATGCGGAAGCCGCCGTATTCATCGGTAAGTTTATCGATTTCTTCGATCTGCTTCTCAAGACGCTTGCGATTCAGACCTTTAGCCACCGTCACCGCCTGGCTGTGCTCGGTGATAGCCAGGTAGCTGTATCCCAGGGAGCGGGCGGCTTCAACCATCTCCTGAAGCGAAGCACGGCCGTCGGTTGCATGAGTATGCGCATGCAGATCGCCACGGATGTCGTCGCGCTCGATCAGGGTCGGCAGCTTACCTTTCTGCGCCGCCTCGATCTCGCCCCGGTTTTCACGCAGCTCCGGCGGGATAAAGACCAGTCCCACACTGGCGAAGACCTCCTCCTCATCGGAGCCTGCAATGCGTTCTTCATCGTCTTTCTGGCCCTTGAAGACACCGTATTCATTCATCTTGAGATTCTTTTTAACCGCGATCTTGCGTACCGCAACATTGTGCGTTTTTGACCCGGTAAAATAGTAGAGAGCCGCACCGTAGCTGACTTCGGGCACCACCCGCAGATCAACCTGCAGCCCGCTACGCAGTCGGATGGAGGATTTGGTTTTGCCCTGGGCGATCACCTCGGTCACATCTTCATAGCTGGTGAAGCGCTCCATGACCGGGCTGTCCTTCTTGCAGGTCACGAGGATGTCGAGGTCGCCCACAGTTTCGCGCCGTCGGCGATAGCTACCGGCGACGGTGACCTGCTTGACGCCGTCGATTTTTTTGAGGTATTCGCACAAGGGGATGACGATCTGTTCGGCGTCGGCCAGTTTTGTACGTCTGGAGGAATCCTGAACCCGTTTCAGCTCTTTGAGAATCTTCTGTTCGGTTTTTTTGCCGAACCCTTCCAGTTCCCGTATTTTTTCACTTTCCGCAGCTTTTTTCAGATCCTCAAGACTTTCGATGTCCAATTCATGATAAAGCGCCGCAACCCTTTTCGGACCGAGTTGCTCGATTTCAAGCAGTTTGGACAGCTCTCCCGGAACCTCCTGTTCCAGTTCGTCCAGCATTTCCAATGTTCCGGTTTCGGCAATCTCTGCAATTTTACCGGCCAGATCCTTCCCGATATCAGGAAGTTCAGCGAGATCCTCATCGTTTTCAAGCATCTTGACGATGCTTCGCGACTGATCTTCCACCGTCCGTGCCGCATTGCGATAGGCGCGGACGCGAAAGGCATTGGCCCCGCTGATTTCGAGCAGGTCGGCGATGTAGTTGAAAATGCGGGAAATGTCGGTATTCTGGATGGGCATGTGCGGTGAAATCTCCTTTGAAAGTCTATTGAAAATCTACTGTATTTGGCTGGGAAAGCAAATCAGGGACGGGGGGGGACGAGGAAGGTTGAAGGCGTGAGGAGGTTATATGGAGATAGGATCTGTGAAGTTTGAACGGGGTGATCTGTTGCTGGTGGTGGATGTTCAGAACGATTTCTGTCCTGGCGGGGCTTTGCCCATTGAAGAGGGAGATGAGGTGGTTCCGGTGCTTAATGCCTGGATCGTTGCGGCGCGGGACGCCGAAATCGGGCTTTATTTCTCACGGGACTGGCATCCGAAAAGTCATATCAGCTTCGAGCAAAACGGCGGACCCTGGCCGCCGCATTGTGTGCAGGACACCGAGGGCGCACAGTTTCACCCGGATCTCGTTGTCCCTGAAGAGGCTGTGATCGTGACCAAGGGGACGCGCTTTGATCAGGATCAGAATTCCGCATTCGACCAGACCGGTCTGGCCGAATGGCTGCATAAACAGAATATAAAGCGCATCTTCGTCGGCGGATTGGCGCAGGACGTCTGTGTTCAGGCCACCGTGCTCGATGGCCGGCGGGAAGGGTTCGAGATCCATCTGATTCAGGATGCAACGCGGCCGGTGACGGCTGAAGGCGGGCGGGAATCGCTGAAAAAAATGAGGCAGGCCGGAGCGCATGTTGAATGATAGCGCTAAACCCTTAAAATTTATGGGGAAAATGTTGGGAGTGAATCTTTCACTCCCAACGAACCGGCTCGATTCCGTTCAATTACAGTAGGTCAGTCGCGTCGGGGCCACTCGGCATTGCTGCGGGTGACCTCTTCGACTTCCTGATAATTCCAGACGCGTTTTTCCCCCGCGGTATTTTCAACCTCTACCTGCTCCCCGGAGCAGGACAGAACGCGACCGTCTTCTTCTGTCTTCGGATTATGGACAAAAACATCGCGTCCCTGTTCCGATTGCACACAAACGTAGTCAAAGCGATCTTTGTTCATGGCAAACTCCTTTGCGTTGGATTTATCCCGCCGTCTCTTCCCACTTGATGGCATCCACCGGGCAGACTTCGTCGCATTCGCCACAATCGATGCAGGTTTCCTTGTCGATTGTGTAGTTGGGTTCTCCGGCACTGATGGCATTGACCGGACAAACAGGCTCGCAGGCACCACAGGTGATACATTCATCGGTAATGTAGTGTGTTCCCATCTTTTTTCCTCCCTTTTGTTAATGGGTTCGCTGACTGTCACTATACCAGATTTGGCCTCTCACGCTCATTTCAGATCAAATTCAACAGTTTCTCCACCGCAGAGTCGCCTTTCATCCTCACAGTAAGCGACTTTGATCGGTTCGACACGGCATTCATGGCATTGCAGCGTCATTTTATTTCGTGTGATCGACAAATCGATGGACTGGCCCCGGTAGCGCAATCTCAGGCACAGGCTGTTGATTTCCTTCGGCAGACATGGGTTGAGGCGCAGCACTTCACCACGCGTTTCAATCCCGGTGTAGGCGCGCTGGATCAGGTCGACGGTGCCGGCCATGGCGCCAAGGTGAATACCTTCGGGAGTTGTGCCCCCCTGGATGTCATCGATGTCGGAACGCAGGGCCATGGTGTAGAGATCCCAGCTTTCGGCGCGATCCGAGCGGGTGAGGACCCAGGAGTGCACGACCTGGCTGAGGGTCGAGCCGTGAGAGGTGCGCTGCAGGTAATAGTCAATATTTTCAGGAATGGTTTCATATTCGAAAGGGTAGCCGAGTCGTTCGAATATCTCGCGCAGTTCGTCGGCGGAGAAGAGATAAAAAAGCATCAGAACATCGCCCTGTTTGGAGCACTTATAGCGATTGGGCGTGTCGTTTTCAGCTTCAAGAATTCGATCGAGACGCATGACCTTGCCGTATTTTTCCTGATAGGTCTGCCAGTCGAACTCCTTAAGCCGGTCGTAGCCCTCAAACTGGCTGATAATGCCGTCATCATGAAAGACCAGGCGCATCCTGCGGCTGATGTGATCCCATTTACTGATCTCTTCGTCTCGCAGATCGAGTCCTTCAGTCAATTCGCGGTGCCGATCGCGGGGCAGGGTTTCGAGCACTTCGAGTGCGCAGATAAAAACCCACACCGCCATAACGTTGGTGTAGGCGTTGTTGTTGAGTCCCGGCTTGTCACTTTCGGGGTAAGCGTCGTGATATTCGTCGGGCCCCATAACCCCAAGAATTTCGTACCGTTGATGCTTCTCGCTCCAGGTCGCGAGACTGGCCCAGAAGCGGGCGATCTCAAGAATCATCTCCGCGCCGTAAAAACAGAGAAATTCCAGATCGCCGGTGGCCTGGTAATATTGCCAGGCGTTCCAGGCGATGGCGGCGTTGACGTGACGCTGCAGTCGTGAGTTGTCGGGAATCCAGTTTCCAGATTTTGGATTAAGATGAACTTTCTGGCTTTCTTCACGGCCGTCGCTGCCGCTCTGCCACGGATACATGGCGCCGGCGTATCCCGCTTCCCGTGCGGCGGCGCGCGCTTCGTTGAGCCGTCGGTAGCGGTAGTTGAGAAGGGTGCGCGTAATCTCCGGAGTGCGCAGGTTGAGCAGGGGAAAAATGAACAGTTCGTCCCAGAAAATATGGCCCCGATAGGCTTCGCCGTGCCATCCACGGGACGGAACACCGACATCGAGCTTGATGGTCTGCATGCTGACGGTCTGCAGCAAATGGAAGATATGCAGCCGCAGGATCATCTTGTTGCGGGCGCCTCTTTCGCCGTCATCCTCTTCGAGATCCATGCCGTAACGACGCCAGAGGTGCTGCCAGCGCATGGTATGTTCCTCAAGCAGTTCATTGAATCCCGGTGCGCGCGAAATGGCCTTGCAGGCATCGAGTCCGCATTCTGAAATCGCTTCATCGCGCGAGGTGAACAGGCTCACCGTTTTCTCGATGCGGATCTGCTGTCCCTGTTTTACGTCGAGCCGGACCTGCTGGCTGATATAGTCGTCGGTTCGTTCCAGGTGGCGTGCCTGTCTCTGCTCTTCGCCGCCGGCTTCAAAACGGGTTCGTGCGGCCAGGGCGATCTCGATTCTCGACTGGCGGGTGCGCGATTTGAGATAGATCGTTTCCTGGTTGATCTGCTCTGTTTCCATCGCTTGAAGATGTCTGCTGGCCAGGTCACGATAGCGGGGGACATTGTTGTTGATGACGCGCCCGTCCAGGGCGCTGCGGATTTCCAGGATCCCGGACCAGTTTTCCGGCCGCAGTGTGGTTTCCATGGCCGCCAGGTGGCGATGTCCCATGTGGACAAAGCGGCGTTGTTCAAGGAAAGTGATGCGTCCCTCGGGGTCTCTGAAGCGGATCTTACGGCGCAGCACTCCGATTCTGAGATGAAGCTGCTGGCGGAAATCGAGAATCTCGACCCGCTCCAGATCCAGCCACTCGCCGCCGTCGGGGCGAAAGGAGAGGGGCAGCCAGTTGGGCAGGTTGACCAGGTCTTCGTTTTCAATGGTCCGGCCGGCAATGTCGGTTTTGAGCCGATTGTAGCCGCCGGCCAGGTAGGTGCCGGGGTAATGTACACCGTCGTCCTGTGACTCCGGCGCGGCTCCCCGGGTGCAGAAATAACCGTTGCCCAGGGTACAGAGGGCTTCTCTCAGCTTCTCCTGTTCAGGATCAAAATCTTCGTAGATCAGGGACCAGCTGTTCATTATTCTTCATCCTCTTCGTCGCGTTCTTCGAGAAAATCATGGAGCCTGCGCAGGAAGATGCGCACCTCGGCGGTATCTTCCAGGGCGTAGCGGGCATGGGTGGGGCGCGTTTCCTCGTCCCGCACCAGGATGCCGATCCCCTGCTGCTCGATCTCGCGCAGTGCGTCTTCATCAGTGAGGTCGTCGCCGATATAGATCGGCACCACGTCACGGCGGTCGAGATTGAGCTTTTCCAGCAGCCAGCGCAGCGCACGCCCCTTATCCCAGTCGATGTCGGGGCGCAGCTCGTGGATCATCTTGCCGCCGGTTTTACGCAGGTCCTTGCTCTGTGCCAGCACCTCGTCCACCGCCTGTTCGACCTCGGCATGTCGTGATTCAGGCACGCGCCGGAAATGGACGGCGATGGCGAATTTCTTGCGTTCCACCTGGGCGCCATCCACGTGATCGAGGCGTTCACGCAGGGCTTTTTCGGCCTGATCCAGGGCGGGCAGAAAAGCTTCACCCTGGCGGTTTTCCATGGTACGGCCCTCAGGGTCGGCAATGTCGAACCCGTGACTTCCGGCATAGTGAATCCGCTTGACGCCGGCGAGCTGCTCCACGTCGCGGCGGTCGCGTCCGCTGACGATGGCGACGGTGCAGTAATCGGCAAGATCCTGCACCGTCTGGCGCATCTCCTCAGAGATAACCGCATCTTCCGGGCGTTCGACGATGGGAGTAAGGGTCCCGTCATAGTCGAGAAAGACCGCCGGCTGCCTGTTTTTGAGACGGCAGGTCACGTCATTGAAACGATCGAGGGCGCAGGGGAGATCGTCGGTTGTTTTTTGAGAATTCTGTTTGCTCTCTTCGACTTTCACTTCCGCCAGATCCTCGACAACCACATCGGCATAGCGGGCCAGCTCCTCTCGCTGATTGGCGCGGTCGACGCCGATGACCAGCCCGAAACCGCCAGCCCGCCCAGCCTGGACCCCCGATTGGGCGTCTTCAACCACTACTGAACGTGCAGGCGCGGCGCCGAGCTTTTCGGCCGCGGCAACAAAGACATCCGGCGCCGGTTTGCCGGGCAGTCCCATCTCCTCCGCGTCGAGCCCGTCCACCCGGGCATCGAACAGGTCATGCGCGTTGGCCGCCTTGAGAACCTTGCGGGCATTTTTACTGGCAGAGATAATGGCCGTCTTGATGCCGGCCTGTTTAAGCTTGTGAATCAGCTCGACAGTGGTCTCGTACCGCTCAGCCCCCTGTTCTTCAAGGACTTCCTGAAAAAAGCTGTTTTTGCGATTGCCCAGGCCGCGAATGGTTTCTTTTTCGGGGCCGTCCTCTGAGTCGCCCTCAGCCAGTTCAATTCCCCGCGATTTGAGGAAATCTCGCACACCGTCATAGCGGGGTTTGCCGTCTACGTAACGGGTGTAGTCCATCTCGACGCTGAACGGATCGTACTGCTCGCCGGTGTGTTCTGAGCGCTGCTGCAGATAGCTGTCGAACATCTTCTTCCAGGCAGCGGCATGAACATGGGCGGTCTGGGTGACAACGCCGTCCATGTCGAAGATGACGGCATCAAACTGACTGGCAGAGATAATGGAACTCTTATTGTTCATGGTATCCTTCCTGCTGCGATTTTTCATAATGATATCAATGGATCAAATTGACGCATTCACGCCGAATCCTCTACCGTTTCGGTCAAGGCCTCAAACCCGGAAATAACATCGAAGAGTTCTTCGGAGATTGTGTTCTGGCGCATCGTGTGAAAGGTTCGGGTCAGTTCTTCTTTGGTTTCTTCGATGTTTTTCTCGGCTCGCTGCATCGACGCCAGGCGGGCAGCATTCTCTGCGGCCATGGAGGATGCGAAGGCCCGAAATAGAGCGACAAAGAGGTATTCGCCGATCAATGCGCCGAACAGTTCCTCCCAGGGCAGGGTGTAGAGAGGGATCTGACGGTCAACCCATTGCCTTCCCCCAAGATCCTTGAGCCACTTTTGATCAGGCGGCAGCAGATTGACCCGCTGCTGGCTGTAGGACGAGCCCCCGGCAGGGTGATTGTGAAACAGGATCAGTCGCAGTTCTCCCTGCTTTTTGCGAACTTCAGCGAGAAGCAGAAGGATCTGCTGGACCTTGGGTGTGATGCCTTCAACCGAGGGAGGAAGGGAGAAAAACTGGTCAACATTCCCAGCTGCATCTTCCATCAGGCCATGGGCTTTGGCACCGATAACCCAGGTCAGCAAACGATCATTCTTGATCTTCATTTCATGGCGAGCGGCCTGTACGAATTCAACAATCGCTTCGTTAAAGCGGCCGGCCATGCCCTGGTCCGACCCGAAGACAATGATCAGGGTTTTATGCGGCTCCTTCTGGTGTCCCACCAGCGGATGGGTGCGTAGAGCCGCTCTCAGCCCCATTTCAACCGATTCGAAATACCGGTCAAGGGAACGGGTCGCGTCCTCGTACTGGCGAATGCTCACTGCCGCCAACGATTTCATGGTTCGCACGACGGTATGAAGATCGTCAGCGCTTTTGAGCTTGCGTTCCATGTCCTGAAGGGTCTGCATATCGAATGACTCTCACAAGCAGTGGCGTTATCCTGTCTCGGCCTAGTCCTCGGGATTTTCCACAAGATTTGCAACCGCATCTGCGGCTGTCTGCCGCAGGGTTGCGAGATCTTCATCGGTGAGTTTTTCTCCGGCCTCGATTTTGTCCGCAATTTTTCGAATGTGCTGTAGCCCGTCGCGTATCAGGGCTTCAGCCTCCATCAGCTTGTCTTCCGGGACGGAGTCGAAAATTCCTTCGTTGACGGCAAGCAGTACGATGATCTGCTCTGCGGCGGGAAGGGGGGCATACTGCGGCTGTTTCAGGACCGAGCGTATCCGCTTCCCTCTTTCCAGTGTCTTGCGGGTTTCTTCGTCAAGCCGGGTTCCGAAGCGGGAGAAAGCTTCAAGCTCCTCGAATTGCGAATAGGTCAGGCGCAGATCGCCAGCGACTGCCCGATAAGCGGGAAACTGGGTTTTGCCCCCGACCCGCGAAACCGACATGCCGATATCAATGGGCGGCAGAACGCCTTTGCGAAACAACCCCGGCGACAGATAGATCTGGCCGTCGGTGATGGAAATCAGGTTGGTCGGGATGTAGGCGGAGATATTCTGAGCCTCGGTTTCAATGATGGGCAGGGCGGTCAGTGACCCCCCGCCGAGTTCGTCGCGCAGATGGGTCGAGCGCTCAAGCAGGCGCGAATGAATATAGAATATGTCGCCCGGGAAGGCTTCACGTCCGGGGGGGCGGCGCAACAGCAGCGAGAGTTCGCGGTAGGATCGGGCGTGATGGGTAAGGTCGTCGTAGACGACCAGCACGTCCTCGCCCTGCTCCATGAAATATTCTGCCATGGTAGTCGCGGCATAAGGTGCAATGAACCGCAGGCCCGGAGCATCATCCCCTTCAACGGTGACGACGGTTGTATAATCCATGGCCCCCCGTTGCTCAAGGTCTGCGATGACTCGCGCAACGCTCGAAGCACGCTGGCCGATGGCGCAGTAGACACAGAGCACTCCCTTGCCTTTCTGGTTGATGATCGTGTCGACGGCGATGGCGGTTTTACCTGTCTGGCGGTCTCCAAGGATCAATTCCCGCTGGCCGCGTCCGATGGGAATCAACGCATCGATTGCCTTGAGGCCGGTCATCAGGGGCACGGTCACTGGGGCCCGGTCCATGATTTCAGGAGCGGGCCGCTCCACAGCACGCCGCTCCCGAAAGCGCAGCGGACCTTTGCTGTCGCGGACCCGGCCGCTGGGATCGACTACTCGGCCGATCAGCTCTTCCCCCACGGGTACATCGAGGACCCGGCCGGTGCGGTGGACCTCGTCTCCTGCGCCCAGGTGATCGTAATCGTCAAGCATGACGACGCCGATCTCGCGGAAGTTGATATTGAAGGCCAGCCCAAGCGCGCCGCCGGGGAATGATAGGAGCTCTTCGCCCTGGACTCCTGCCAGCCCCCGCACGCGGGCAATGCCTTTGCCCACATAGCTTATTCGTCCGACGATACGCGGTTCCAGACGCGGCGAAAAATCATCGAGACTCTGCTCCAGGGTCGAGAATATGTCATCCAGCCACTGGTTTGACTGGGATGGCTTTTTAGTCATAGGATCATTCATTTCCCTGTTGTTGGGGAGAATTGTTCTCGTCAGGGTTATCCTTTTCGCCGGTTTCCTCTTTTTCGCCGGTCTCTCGCTGACTTTTTTCTTCGAACAGGGTCAGAACCTGGCTCTCGAGTTCATCCAGGTAGCCTGCGATGCTCCAGGAAAATTTAACACTGCCGGCATTTGCCTCGACTCCCAGGGGTTGTTCGTGATCAACCTGGTAAGCGACCTCGGCGTCATTCTCACAGAATTCGCGTAAAGCGGTTGTGATCTTATCCTTCATGGATGCATCGAGTTCGAAGGTAGACCGAACCTCGATTTCACCTTTCTCTGCGGCCTTTGAAAGTCTCTGTTTAACCTCATCGTCGAGTTTTTTCATTCGTGCCAGCAGGACTTCAGCCAGCCGGTTGTTCAGAGGTTCATCGGCCAGATCCTGCAGAACCCGCTGAACAAAGTGCAGAATCTCCTGGGAGGAGCGTTTTTTCAGACCGCGCGCAAAATCCTCCTTTTCTTTCTCCAGGGACTGAAGCCAGCTCTGACGCTTGCTCTGGACCTGGTCGCGTGCCTGTTCGAGGAGTTCCTGACGGTGTTTCTGAGCCTCATTCTCTGCTTCTTCCAGCTTTTGTCGGCTCTGCTCCTCCATTTCTTCCTGCTTTTCACGAAACTCGTCGATCTGCTGCTGAGCCTCGGCGCGCTTCTCTCTAGCTTCCTGCAGCCGGGTGGCGATCCTCTCCTCACGCTCGTTCATGTGCTTGACAATCGGCTTGTAAAGAAACCGCTTGAGCAGAAAAACAAGGATCAGAAAGTTGACGATCTGCGCGACAACCGTAAACCAGTTGATGAGCATTTCAGCCTCCGCCGGCCTGTTCCAGGAAATGGTTCCAGAAGGGATTGGCGAAGATCAGAATCATCGACACCACAAATGCATAGATCGCTGTCGATTCGACCATCGCCAGGCCGACGAACAGGGTGCGGGTGATGGTGTTGGTTTCATCGGGCTGCTGCGCCATGGCCTGGAGCGCCTGAGCGAGAGCACGCCCTTCACCGAGGGCGGGGCCGATGGCGCCGATTCCGATACACAAGCCGCTGCTGATGATGGAGGCGACTGCGACCCAACCGAGACTATCCATGGGATGATCCTCCTTTATATTGTTGTTGCTCGCTCTTTTTTTCCTGGTCCTGATGCGCCCGGGCGGCAGCTGCCAGGTAAACCGCAGCCAGAACCGCAAAAATGTAAGCCTGGATTACCCCCGTGATCAGACCCAGGATATTCATCAGGACGGGGAAGAGCAGGGGGGCGAGAGACAGCAGGATGCCGGCAATCATGGCCCCGCTCATGATATTGCCGAAGAGGCGCACCGCCAGGGCCAAAGTGCGTGAAAGCTCCCCCATGAGGTTGAACGGGAGCATGAAAGGGGTGGGTTGGATATAGAGTTTGAGGTAGCCGATCAGTCCCCGACGCCGGATGCCCCAGATCGGCACGGCGACAAAGACGCAGATAGCCAGGGCGGCGGTGGTGGACAGTGAACCTGTTGGCGCCCGATAACCGGGAACCACGGAGAGCACGTTCGGCAACAGAATAAAGAGAAAAATCGTGCCGATAAACGGGAGGAACTCATCGACGGGTTTCAGCCCCATATCGCCGATCTGTTTGCGGATGTTGCTCACGACGACTTCCAGCAGGTTCTGACCTCGTCCGAGTTTTTCACCTGAGGTCAGGCGCATGGTCACCAGTGCCGACGCCCCGACCAGCAGCACCATATTGAGCCAGGTCACGACAATGGTGGCATTAAGGTTGGCGAAACCATACTGCCAGTAAATGAAAGCATCCGGAGTTATTTCCATAAAATCAGGACTCGAGATTGAAGGATTTAAAGGTTGTCAGCCGTTTGAGAACCGGCATCACGCATTGCTGTTGCTTTTCCCTTGAGCCGGGTCAGTACCTGCCGGGTCATCAGCAGACCGACCAGAGCGGCAGCCATGGCCTGCCAACCCCAGGGAACCAGAGTATAAAAAGCGGCCAGGGTGACGGCCAGGCGCAGAAAAAAACTGCCGATGAGCAGCAGGTGCGGATTGCGACTGCCGGGAATGCGGGTCACCGTCAGCCACAGCCCGCCAAAATAAAAAAATCCGATGGCGCTTCCTGCCACCAGGGCGACCGCCATTTGCCAGAATTCAATTTTCATCATTTTTTATCCTGCCTGGGACCTTCTTCCTGGTTGTGGGTAAATTCATCTTCGATGCTCTGTCGCTCGCGGGAAATCCAGAACCAGGCATTGAGGCATCCGATACCGATGCCGATAACCAGCATCA
>NPID01000169.1_pt1 | contig 13481 bp, 16 predicted proteins | sample 8637491 | NCBI WGS metagenome assembly NPID01 (sample SAMN07420843, study PRJNA396082) | bioreactor metagenome | isolation source: sample BA6 brine-fed electro-methanogenic bioreactor BA | place: Japan: Kochi | collected 2016-06-14 | reverse complement strand
GCACCAACGCACCAACGCACCAGGACGGTGCGCGAAGGATCCCGCCACGCACAAAAACGGAGCCTTCCCCACGGCCTCCGCACGCTGACGGTGCACATGGAGACCATGGAACGTCATTTGCAGAGCAGGCTCACCTGGACTGACGGCCGCAGGAAGCGCCGCCCAATTCCCTGCTGGAGATCGGCAACACCATGCATATCGACGACACCCTCAGCTTCGTTCTGGCCGGCGGCATCGGTTCGCGCCTGGCCCCGCTGACCGGCGACCGGGCCAAGCCGGCCGTGCCCTTCGGCGGCAAGTACCGCATCATCGACTTCACCCTCGCCAACTGCCTGCACTCGGGATTGCGCCGGGTGCTGGTGCTGACCCAGTACAAGTCCCACTCGCTGCAGAAGCACCTGCGCGACGGCTGGTCCATCTTCAACCCGGAGCTGGGCGAGTACATCACCCCGGTGCCGCCGCAGATGCGCACCGGGGAGCGCTGGTACGCCGGCACCGCCGACGCCATCTACCAGAACCTCTACCTGGTGGAGCGCAGCGGCGCCCGCCACACGCTCATCCTCTCGGGCGACCACATCTACCGCATGGACTACGCCGCCATGCTCGATTTCCACCGCGCCCATGGCGGGGTGGCGACGGTGGCCTGCATGGAGGTGGGCACCGACGAGGCCCGCGCCTTCGGGGTCATGACCGTGGACGGCGACCACCGCATCACCGCCTTCACCGAGAAACCGCCGCAGCCGCAGTCCCTGCCGGACCGGCCCGGCCGCGCGCTGGTCTCCATGGGCATCTACGTCTTCGACACCGAGCGGCTGATGGAGGAGCTGACCCTCGACCAGGGGCGGGGCGATTCCAGCCACGACTTCGGCCGCGACATCCTGCCGCGGCTCATCGGCGGGCAGCCGGTCTACGCCTACCCCTTCGGCGGCGAAACCGGCCGGGTCAGCCCCGATCGCTACTGGCGCGACGTGGGAACGCTCGACTCCTACTACCGGGCCAACATGGACCTGCTGGAGCCGGTGCCGCCGCTCAACCTCTACCAGCGGGACTGGAACATCCGCAGCTACAGCCGCCAGTGCCCGCCCTCGCGCACCGTGCCCGGAGAGTCCGGCACCGAGGGCATCAGCATTAACGCCATCGTCGCCTCCGGGGTGGTCATCGCCGGCGGCAGCGTGCAGCACTCCATCCTCTTCCCCGAGGTCACCGTCGGCGACGAGTCCCACGTGGAGGACAGCATCCTGTTCGACAACGTCCGGGTGGGGCGCCGGGTGCGGCTGCGCAACTGCATCGTCGACAAGCACGTGACCATCCCCGACGGGGAGAGCATCGGCTACGACCGCGAACGGGACGCCGAACGCTTCACCGTCTCCCCCGGCGGGGTGGTGGTGGTGCCGAAGGGCTACCGATTCGGGTGAGGTGACAACCCATGAGCCAATTCATGAATTGACGTGCAGAGTATCCAAACCTGATTTCGAATAAGCAAATTGTGGCTCATCGGCATACTCCGCAAGTGGATGTTTCGTTCATAACGAGCGCCAAGCGCATGATGTGCGTGGACAATAGTGGCTGCGAGGCACCATTTTCGGGTTGCGTTATTCCGGGACGAAATCTTTTTGGATCTCGCCAAGACGCCAAGAACGCCAAGGGAATGGGAGAATATGGAATGACGGAAGACGCGATTGGGAAGCAGATCGTCGACATTGCGGTGGAGATTCATCAGGAGGTTGGCCCTGGTCTGCTGGAAATGGTCTATGGAGGTCGACAGGAGGCTCGGCTACCTGCTCAATTTCGGCGAGGCACTCATGAAGCATGGGGAACACTCCCATCGTTAATCGGCAGGAAGAGAATTATTGATTCCTTGGCGTTCTTGGCGTCTTGGCGAGAGGAAACTTCTTCTCTCTGCATCCACGAATTCTGCTGACGAGCCGAAATTGTCACGAGGTAGGTGACCGTGCCCGCTACCCGCGTTTGAACTCCTCCCCGCCACCGTCTACTTTTCATTGTGAAAACAACGGTTACCCGGGGACAGCGAAGCGATGGATCGCACCGAGCGCATCTATGGCCTGCACCGGCTGCTGCGCGAGGCCCGCTACCCGCTCAGCAGCCGCCGGCTCATGGAGGCGCTGGAGTGCTCCCGGGCCACCCTCATGCGCACCCTCCGGGAGCTGCGCGACTATCTCGGCGCGCCCGTCACCTACGACCGGGAGGCGAACGGCTACCGCTACGACAACGATAGCGACCGTCCCTTCGAGCTCCCCGGACTGTGGCTGAGCGCCGGCGAGATCTACGCCCTCCTGGCCGCCGATCGCCTGCTGGCCGGCGTCCAGCCCGGCTTCCTGGAGCCCTGGCTCACCCCCCTCCGCCAGCGGCTCGAGTCCCTGCTGGCGGACCGGCACCTGGGTAGCGGCGAGCTTCCGCGCCGGGTGCGCATCCTGAGCCTCGCCGCCCGCCCCGCCGACACCCGCCACTTCGGCACCATTGCCGAGGCCCTCCTCCGGCGCCGCCGGATCAAACTCCGCTACCACGCCCGGGGCAGCGATACGGAAACCGGGCGCACCGTCTCGCCCCAGCGCCTCGTCCACTACCGCGACAACTGGTACCTCGACGCCTGGTGCCACCTGCGCGAGGGCCTGCGCACCTTCGCCCTGGAACGGATCCGGCAGGCCGAACCCGTGGACGAACCCGCCCGGGATCTCGACGACACGACCCTCGACACCTGGCTCACCACCGCCTACGGCATCTTCGCCGGCCCCGCCACCGCCGAGGCCGTGCTCCGGTTCACCCCCGCACGGGCCCGCTGGGTGGCCGAGGAGCAGTGGCACCCCCGCCAGAAAAGCCGCTTCCTGGAGGACGGCCGCTACGAGCTCACCCTCCCCTGCGGCGACCCCCGCGAACTCATCCTCGACATCCTCCGTTACGGCCCCGACGTGGAGGTGGTCTCACCCCCCGACCTGCGCGTGGAGGTACGCGCCCGCCTCCAGGCCGCGCTGGAACTTTATCAGGTCAGCGGCTCACGTCCTGAGACACCGCCTGTGCTAAGAGAGGAAACGGAAACCCCGAACACAGGGAGGGGAAAGTCATGAACCGTCGCCGCTTCTTCATCTCACTCGCCGCCCTGGCCGCAGCCCCCCTGGCCGTGGCCCGGCCAACAGCGCCTGCGGCCACGCGCCGAATCCTGCTGCAGGAATCCCCCCTCGCCGGCTTCCAGTACCACGAGGGCGAACAGCTCTGGCCGCACCTGCGCGAGGGCCACCCCCTCACATTGACCCGCGAGCCCGACAATCCCCGCGACCCCCGGGCCGTGCGCGTCGACTGGCAGGGCCACAAGCTCGGCTACCTGCCGCGGGTGGAGAACACCGCGGTGAGCCAGCTGCTGGACCGGGGGGAGTGGCTCGGGGCACGCATCGCACGTCTGCGGGAGACGCCGGATTCCTGGGGCCGAATCGGGGTGGCCATGGCTCTGGAGCTGAACGGATGAACACACCCACAGACGGCGCAGACTCCCGGCGAGTGGAGTGGCTGGTGGGCGGAGCGGCGCTGCTGCTGTTCGTGATGGCCGTTGCCATGTTCGGGGTGTTTCCAACCCTGGCGGTAATCGTGGTGGCGGGATTGATGCGGATTTTCTTGCGGGCGAGTTCAGTCACCTTGCTGGCGATTCTGTTCCTGGTCGGCACCGGATGCGATACGTGAAGGAAACACGAGCCGAGCAGGGAGGCACAACACACCACACACAGCATTCCACCGCCACAACAACCCATCGAGATGATGCCATGAGTTTCAGGGACACCTTTTTCACGGCGACAGAACAGGAGCCCTATGACTACCAGAGAAGGCTGGCGGACGAGCCCTGGCCAGACACCCTGGATGTCCCCACGGGTCTGGGCAAGACCGGCGCTGGGGGCTCGAACGATGGCTGAAACCCCGCGAATGGCGCCACGCCCAGCGCTCGTATCCCACTCAGCCGTCGAAAACCGTCAGCCCGAGTGCGCACGCCGCCTCGGCCAGGCGCCGGTCGAAGCAGGCGAAGGTGGCCGGCCCGTGCCGATGCACCGCCTCCGCCGCAGCCAGGTGCACGCTGTCGTATCCCCGCAGGGCATGGCTATGGGCCAGCGTCGCGGCGCGCTGGATCATGCCCTTATCCGGGTTGATCACGTTGATCCGCGGCCAGGCCTCATCCAGGCCCGTACGCAACTGCTTGAACCAGCCCGGCCTGCCCAACTCGCGTTCGACCCGGGCGAAGGCCGCACAGGCCTCCGCATAGGAAAGCAGATGGGTGGCCTGGGCACCACTGCGCGCCACGGCCTCGAACACCGCCTCCGAATCGGCCTCCTCGATGAACAGCTTCACCAAGGCCGAGGTATCCAGATAGAGCATCATCCCCGGTCTTCCACGACCCGCTCGGCCACCGTCTTCTCGCCGGGCTCCAGCTTGAGCCGCGGCCGCGGCAGATGCAGTCCGCCATCGATCTGGGCCGGGCTCACCCAGGGCTGCGCCCGCAGCCGCGCCAGGGCCTGCTCCTCCTCCGATAGGGCCTCGCCAACGAAGCCCGAGAGCCGCGCGATCGGCCGCGCGTGGGAGGTCACCACGATCTCCTCGCCCGCCGCCGCCCGGCGCAGGTACTCGGAGAGGTGGTCCTTCAGTTCACGTACCGAGACTTCCATGATGCCCTCGAAAATGTGGCCACAACGCCAGCATTATGGCCATTTTCTATTCGGGTGTCGAACCCCCGCACAGGCAGACCGCCATGACTGAACGCCACACCATCCCGCTCCCCGGCTGCACCGCGAGCCCCTTGGCCAGCTACCTCAAGGGCCTGGGCCTGCTGCGGGTCCTGAGTCGGGCCGACCCCGGGCTACGCGCCGCCTGGCACGCCACCGCCTACGGCGTCTTCGCCGGGCCACCCACCGCCGAGGCAGTCCTGCGCTTCACCCCCGAACGGGCCCGCTGGGTGGCCGAGGAGCGCTGGCACCCCCACCAGCGGGGGCGTTTCACGGATGACGACCGCTACGAGCTCACCCTGCCCTACGGCGACCCCCGCGAGCTCGTGATGGACATGGCCCCGACGTGGAGGTGGTGGCCCCGGAGGGGCTGCGGGAACAGGTGCACGGGCGGCTCGAGGCCTCCGTTCGTCAGTATGTCAAGGAGAGTGTCAGCTGGTGAGAATGTGGCTGTGTTATCAAGGCGCATCCACCTCGTCCCCGCTCGCGCGAGAAGCCCTGACAACACCCAGACGCGGGAATCACGACGTTCGGTTAAGTTGCCGAAGATTCGGCGCCGGGAGGCGTCATTAGTTCTGCCACGGGAGGCGTAGGGACCATGCCGGCAGCCCACATTCGCAGGGAAGACGCGCAGATCCTGACTCACGACCTGCCCGACCATCTGCGAACCACGGCCGCACTGGCGCGTGAGTTCGCCGACCGCTTCGGAGGAGGCGACTGGGCATATCTGCTCGGGCTGTGGCATGACCTCGGAAAGTACCAGGCCGCCTTTCAACATCGGATCGCAGTCCTCAACGACCCCGAGGCGCATATGGAGTCCGTTGCCGGCAAGGTGCCCCACGCCATCGCCGGCGCCATTCACGCGACTGAAAGCTTTTCCGGAAACCGCCTGGACGCGATCCGCGCCGAGATCGTGGCGACGCTCATCTCGGCGCACCATACGGGCTTGCAGGACTGGTATGGTGGGACCGATCGCGGCCTCGGCAACTTCCAGCCATACCGGGACACCCTGGCGGCAGACCCGCCGACGGACCTGCTGGGCCGCAGCGCACCCGCGTCGGCGCCAATCCAGAGCGACCCGGCGCTGTGGATGCGGATGCTCTTCTCCTGCTTGGTGGACGCCGACTTCCTTGACACCGAGGCATTCATGGACCCCGATCGGGCGGGCTGGCGCGCCGACTGGCCCGAGCTGCTGGAACTGGTCCCTCGCTTCGAACGGCACATGGCAGGGTTCCGATCCGACTCTCCCGTAAACCACGTTCGCGCCGATGTGCTGTCCCACTGCCTGACGGCCGCGGCTGACTCTTCGGGCCTCTTCTCCCTGACAGTACCCACCGGTGGCGGCAAAACTCTGGCCTCACTGGCCTTTGCCCTGGAGCACGCCCGCCAGCACGGCAAGCGGCGGGTCATCTACGTCATCCCCTACACCAGCATCATCGAGCAGACCGCCGACGTCTTCAGGACGGCCCTGGGGGAAGAGGCGATCCTGGAGCATCACTCAAACCTCGAGTCCGAGCGGGAAACACCACGCAGCCGCCTCGCTTCCCAGAACTGGGACGCACCGGTGGTGGTCACCACCAACGTCCAGTTCTTCGAGTCGCTGTTCGCTGCCCGCACGAGCCGCGTGCGGAAGCTGCACAACATCGTCGACAGCGTGGTGGTGCTGGACGAAGCGCAGCTGCTCCCGGCGGACTTCCTCAAGCCGGTGGTTGGCATCCTCCGCGAGCTAGCACAGAGTTATGGCGCGACGGTTCTGCTCTGCACGGCGACACAGCCCGCCCTTGAGTCGCAGACCTTGCCCGGCATTCAGTTCAAAGGGCTGGATGGGGTGCGTGAGATCTACCCCGACACACCAAGTCTCTACGACAAGCTCGCCCGGGTGCGGGTGAGCGTGCCGGAAGACCTCACCCAACCGGTGAAGTGGGAGGCGCTGGCCGCCGAGCTCGCGCAGCACCACCGTGTGCTGTGCGTGGTCAACCGGCGGGACGACGCCCGCGACCTCGCCCGCATGATGCCGGAGGACACCATCCATCTCTCTGCCGCCATGTGTGGCCAGCACCGGTCGGACCGCATCCGGCAAATCCGCACGCTGCTGACAAGCGACGGCCCGGTGCGGGTCGTCAGCACTCAACTCGTGGAGGCCGGCGTCGATCTGGACTTCCCCGTGGTTTACCGCGCCCTCGCCGGCCTCGACTCCATCGCCCAGGCCGCCGGGCGCTGCAACCGGGAAGGCCGACTGCCCGAGCCTGGACGAGTGGTCGTTTTCGTGCCGCCGAGCGCCACCCCGCCCGGCATCCTTCGCCAAGGCGCCGAGATCACCGCCCGGCTGTTGGAACAGCACCGCGATGACCCGCTGCGCCCGGAGCACTTCCGCCGCTATTTCGAGGAGCTGTACTGGCGCCGCGGCGACAAGCTCGACCGCCAGGACATCTGCGGCAGGCTGGCCCCGGGCAACGCGCCGCACTTTCCCTTTGCAAACGTGGCCGACCGGTTCCGCCTCATCGATGGTAGCTACCTGCCGGTGATTGTCCGATATGGCGAACGGGCCGGCGCACTGGTTGATGAACTGTTCGACGTCGGTCCGGACCGGACTCTTCTTCGAAAGCTCCAGCGCTACACGGTCAACCTCCCGCAGCGTTTGCTTCCCGAGTTGCAGGCGAAGGGCGTCATCATCGGTGACGAACGCTCGGGGCTCTACGTCCAGGCTCACGACGGCGCCTATGACGACCGGTTCGGATTTGTCGGACACGAGGGACAGGGATTCAGTGATGGCGAACTGATAGTTTGACTTCCATGAATTTTATTGTAAGCTCATCCCTACACGGACGCCCACCCGCTGCAGGGACACAGCGTGGATTGAAACCATGATTTTTATTGGCAGGCATGTAGCCGCTGGCCGCCCCCCTCCGAGGGGGCGGCCCCTAGCTGAAGGCCAAAAAAATGAGAGACGTGGTTCTTTCCGCGATCCAGTTTGCCAGCGCAAATCCTGTAGCGGCGGTCTCTATTGCGGCTCTGCTTGTTGCCGCGCTCGCCCTCGTAACGGTACTGACGGTCATTCGAAAGATGAACTGAGCCCCCGCACAACCAAGGAGGTGCCATGGAAAACCCGGGTATTACCCTGAAGATCTGGGGCGACTTCGCCTGCTTCACCCGGCCGGAAATGAAGGTGGAGCGGGTGAGCTACGACGTGATGACCCCCTCGGCGGCGCGGGGCATTCTCGAAGCCATCCTGTGGAAGCCCGCCATTCGCTGGGTGGTGACCGGCATCGACATCCTCCAGCCGGTCAAGTGGATCAGCGTCCGCCGCAACGAGGTGGGCGCCATCGTCTCGGCGGCCGCGGCGAAGAAGGCGATGAACAGTGGCAGCGGCCATCTCCGTCTCTACGTGGAAGATGAGCGCCAGCAACGGGCGGGGCTCTTTCTCCGCGACGTCGCCTACCGGATCCACGCCCGTTTCGAGCTGACCGGGCGGGCAGGAGAAGGCGACAACGCCGGCAAGTTCCTGGAGATGTTCAAACGGCGTGCCGCAAAGGGGCAGTGCTTCAACCAGCCCTACCTCGGCTGCCGGGAATTCTCCGGCCACTTTGCTCTGGATGACGGCAGCGACGCGACCTGCGAGAAGGTGGACGGCGACCTGGGCTGGATGCTCTACGACATCGACCACTCCGGCAAGGAGCCCACCCCGCTCTTCTTTCGCGCCCGGGTGGACAAGGGCTGCCTCAAGGTTCCTCCGCCGGACGGCCCGGAGGTGCTTTCATGATCCTCCAGGCCCTCGCCGACTACTACCGGCGCAAGCGGGAGCAGGATCCGGGGTCCCTACCGGACATCGGCTTTGAGCGGCGCCCTATCGACTTTTCCATCGTGCTTTCGCCGGAAGGGACGTTTCGCGGGGTGGACGATCTCCGCGACCTGGAGGGCAAGCGGGCGACGGGGCGCATGACCCTCGTACCACAGGCCGTCAAGCGCTCCTCCGGCGTCAGCGCGAACCTGCTGTGGGACAACATCGGCTATGTCCTGGGGTACGACGGCAAGGACAAGCCCGAACGGGCGCGCGAACAGGCGTCGGCGTTTGTTCAGCGAATCCACGAGCTCTTCCCGGAACCACCGGAACCGATCTCCGCAGTCCTGCGATTTCTGGGTTCCGAGCCACTGACCACCGTGCAGGCCCATCCCCGCTGGCCCGATCTGCTGGTGTCCAACGGCAACGTCACTTTTCAAATCGAGGGCGACCGCGGCCTGCTCTGCGAGCAGCCGGCCGTTGTCGAAGCCGTCGCGGTGACGGCGAACGCCTCTGATGACGACCAAGCCCGCTGTCTGGTCAGCGGCGAGTCTGACACCATCGCCCGTCTGCACCACCCCATCAAGGGTGTCTACGGGGGCAAAACCACCGGCGGCGACATCATCTCTTTCAACCTCGACGCCTTTGCTTCCTACGGAAAGTCGCAGGGAGGGAATGCACCCGTGGGCGTCCGCGCCGCCTACGCCTACACGTCGGCCCTGAACCACCTGCTCCGCTGGGGTTCGGAACAGCGTTTGGTGGTGGCGGGCACCACGCTGGCCTTCTGGTGCGAAGAGCAATCAGAAATGGAGTCCCTGTTCACCGCAGCCCTGGCCGATGACCCGGACCGCCACGCCCAGGCCGCGGCGACCGTGTTCGCGGCCTACCACAAGGGCGCACCTGCCCGGACCGACGACGACAGACGCTTCTTCGTGCTCGGCCTGTCCCCCAATGCCGCCCGCCTGTCGGTGCGGCTCTGGCAGACCGCCACCACCCGCCAGTTGGGTGAGCGCCTGCAGCGCCATTTCGAGCGGCTGCACATTGTTCATGGAGAGAAGGAGAGCGACTACCTGCCCATCCGCTGGCTGCTCAAGTCCATCTCCGTAGGACAGGACGACAGCAACATCCCGCCGAACCTGGCCGGCGAGACGCTGCGCTGCATCCTCGCCGGCTTGCCCTATCCCCGCGCCCTGCTTGGCGCGGCAGTTCGCCGCAACCGCGCGGAACAATCGGTGAGCTATCCGCGGGCGGCGCTCATCAAAGCCTGCCTGAACGCACAACGCCACAACGAGAAAGAGAGGGAGATCACCATGAGTCTGGACAAGGAAAACGAGAGCGTAGGCTACCGCCTCGGCCGTCTGTTTCTGTTCTTGGAACAGGCCCAGGCCGCCGCGGTGGGGGCGAACCGCACACTGCGCGAACGCTATTTCGCGGTGGCCTCCACCAACCCCTCGGCCGTCTTCCCCCGCCTGCTGCGGATGTACAACCACAACCAGGCGAAACTCAAAGACAGCCACGCCGGCATGGCGACCATTCTGGACAGAGGGATCACCGAAGTGGTGGGCGGCATTGACCACTTCCCCGTGACCCTGGGTCTTGAAGACCAGGGTCGGTTCGCCATCGGCTATTACCACCAGCGACAGGCCTGGTTCACCAAGCGCGATAACGCGCCAGACGAACCGACCGAGCACACCGGCAGCCCCGCCTGAGAATGACCTACAAGATCCAGCCGGGCCGGAACCCGGCGCAGGACAACAAGGAGTCAGCATCCATGAGCCTCGAAAACCGCTATGAGTTCGTCTACCTGTTCGACGTCACCCACGGCAACCCGAACGGCGACCCCGACGCCGACAACCTGCCGCGACTCGACCCTGAAACCGGGCTGGGCTTGGTGACCGATGTCAGCCTGAAACGCAAGGTGCGCAACTACGTCGGCCTCGCCAAAGGAGAGGCGCCGCCTTACGAAATCTACGTGAAGGAAAAGGCAGTGCTCAACAATCAGCACCTGCGCGCCTACGAGGACGCAAGGATCAAACACGAGCCGAAGAAGCTCCCGAAGAAGGAGGAGGAGGCAAAGAAGATCACCGAATGGATGTGTCACAATTTCTACGATGTGCGCACCTTCGGTGCGGTCATGACCACCGAGGTCAACGCAGGTCAGGTTCGCGGTCCTGTTCAGCTCACGTTTGCCCGTTCCGTAGAACCCATACTTACCCTGGAGCACAGCATCACGCGCATGGCGGTGACCAATGAACGCGACCTCGAGAAGGAGCGCACCATGGGCCGCAAGTACACCGTGCCCTACGGCCTCTACCGTGCGCACGGCTTCGTCTCCGCCCACCTCGCGGAGCAGACTGGCTTCTCCGATGAAGACCTGGATCTGCTTTTAGACGCCCTGGCCAACATGTTCGACCACGATCACTCGGCCGCGCGGGGCGAAATGAACTGCCGCGGTCTGTATGTGTTCAAACACGACAGCAAGCTCGGCCGCGCACCGGCCCACAGCCTGCTGGAGCGGGTCCGGGTCGGAAAGTCGCAGGCACGGCAGGTGTGGGACAGCCCGGCCCGTGGCTTCGGCGACTTCGAGGTGACGGTCGACGATGCCGACCTGCCAAAAGGTGTCGAATTGATCCGCCACCTCGGCTGACCGCAACGGGCGGAGCCCCGCGCGGTCCCGCCCTCCCGCCACCATGTACACGGAAGACGACCTGCTCGCCCTCTCCGGCCTGCAACACCTCGCCTACTGCCCGCGGCAATGGGCCCTGATCCACCTGGAGCAGGCCTGGAGCGATAACCGCTTCACCGCCGAGGGCAATCTGCTGCATCGGCGCAGCGACTCGGCTGCGGGCGAGAGCCGGGGCGAGGTGTACGTGGCCCGTTCGCTGCGCCTGCACTCCTACCGGCTCGGCCTCGCCGGGATCGCGGATGTGGTCGAGTTCCATCGCGACCCGGACGGCGTCACACTGCCGGGGCGTCCCGGCCGCTGGCGTCCCTATCCGGTGGAGTACAAACGGGGCCGGCCCAAGGAGGGCGAGTTCGACCGGGTCCAGCTCTGCGCCCAGGCCCTGTGCCTGGAGGAGATGCTGGATACCGGTGTGTCCGAGGGCAGCCTGTTCTACGGCAAGACCCGACGACGGCAGCAGGTCGCCTTCGACCAAGCCCTGCGCGCCCGCACCACCTCGCTGGCCGAGGAGATGCACCGCCTGTGGGAAGCCGGCCAGACACCGCCGGCTGAGTACGGTCCGCGCTGCGATCAGTGCTCCCTGTTCGAACAGTGCCAGCCCAAGAGCATCGGCCGGCAGCGGGCCAGCATCTGGCTACAGCGGGCACTGGACGCCAACCGCAAAGAGGATGTCCCTTGAAACGCCTGCTCAACACCCTCTACGTCACCAGCGAGGGCTCCTATCTAGCCAAGGAGGGAGAGACCGTCCTCGTGCGCATCGAGCAGGAGACCCGCCTGCGGATACCCATCCACACCCTGCACGGCATCGTCTGCTTCGGCCAGGTCGCCGCCAGCCCTGCGCTGATGGGATTGTGCGGCGAGCGCGGCGTCGCCCTCGCCTTCATGAGCCGCAGCGGGCGCTTCCTCGCCCGGGTACAGGGTCCCGCCTCCGGCAACGTACTGCTGCGCCGCACCCAGTACCGCCGCGCCGATGACGACGCCGCCGCCATCGCCCAGACCCTGATCGCCGCCAAAATAGCCAACTGCCGCACCGTGCAGTTGCGTGCACTGCGCGACCGGCCCGACTGCGCCGGGGCCGACGCCCTCCGCGACAGCGCCCACCGCCTCGCCCACCTGCTGGACGAGGTGCGCCGGCCGCAACCGGATCTCGACCGGGTACGCGGTCTCGAGGGTGAGGCGGCACGCACCTACTTCGGCGCCTTCGACCCCCTGATCACCTTGCAGAAGGAGCATTTCTTCTTCGAGCGGCGCAGCCGCCGGCCGCCGCTGGACAACGTCAACTCCCTGCTATCCTTCCTCTACACCCTGCTCGCCCACGATGTCGCCGCCGCCCTGGAGGGTGTCGGCCTCGACCCCGCTGTCGGCTTCCTGCACCGTGACCGCCCCGGCCGACCCGGGCTCGCTCTCGACCTGATGGAAGAGCTGCGCCCGCTTCTTGCCGATCGCCTGGCCCTGACCCTGATCAACCGTCAACAGATCAAACCCGCCGGCTTCCACCGCACCGAATCGGGCGCGGTCTACATGGACGACAGCACCCGCAAGGTGGTGCTCACCGCCTACCAGGAACGCAAACGCGAGACCCTGAAGCACCCGTTCCTCCAGGAAGAGGCCGAGATCGGCCTCCTGCCCCACCTCCAGGCGATGCTACTCGCCCGCCACCTGCGTGGTGACCTGGACGCCTATCCGCCCTTCATCGCCCACTGAGGAGGATACCACCATGATGGTCCTGGTCACTTATGACGTGCGTACCGACAGCCCCGGCGGCGAGAGGCGCCTGCGCCAGGTCGCCAAGGCCTGCAAGGACTACGGCCAGCGGGTCCAGTATTCGGTGTTCGAATGCCTGTTGGACCCGGCGCAGTGGACCCTGCTGCGCCAGCGTCTCTTCGACCTCATCGACCAAGAGCAGGACAGTCTGCGTTTCTACTTTCTCGGTGCCAACTGGAAACGCCGGATCGAGCACGTCGGCGCCAAGCCCGGCTACGAGCCGGATGGGACACTGATCGTCTGACCGTCACCCGCTCGCTGCCAGCGGCGAGCCGGCTGAGCCCGGCACGGTCCGCATCAGTCCGCCAGCGCGAACCCGAAGCGCACACCGTATCCCCGTGCGGTTCGCGCAGACACCACTGCTATTTAACAAACAGAGACTTACAAGTAAGCTGCACACCGAGGCCATACAACCCGTTACACCCAGACGCCCTTTCAGGCCCGGGTTCGCGGAAATGGTCTCTGTATGCAGTGTGGCGCTTGGCTTACGTCAGGCGCTGTCGCTCCCTTCGCGGGAGCGTGGATTGAAACAGGGCGT
>NPID01000589.1_pt1 | contig 13493 bp, 12 predicted proteins | sample 8637491 | NCBI WGS metagenome assembly NPID01 (sample SAMN07420843, study PRJNA396082) | bioreactor metagenome | isolation source: sample BA6 brine-fed electro-methanogenic bioreactor BA | place: Japan: Kochi | collected 2016-06-14 | reverse complement strand
ACTCAATTTTGAAAGGTACAGACAAGCCAAAAAAGATCTTCTTGTCAGGTAAGTTTTGGCCCTCGTTAAAATCCAGAGCTTCATATTTCCGTCTAATCAGCCTCAGAAAAAGATTTTCTGGAAAAATCACGTTTTCACTGAATATTAAGCCAATAACTGCAATTACAGCCGCAGATGAATATCCCAAAAGACTTAATACAAGGCTTCTCTTGAATAATAGCGTTGTCGCCACGGACATTAGCAGAGAGAATATGATTTTGAAAAGAACTCTCCGGTTGATCAACCACCGCCTTTCCTCATGACGTGATCCAATAATGATAATGGATAGAATCTGAACAAGCAAAATGAATGAGATTCTTGTCAGATTTCCTGAAGCTAGCGCTTCAAAAAACTCATATGCTTGGTTCATTCTCTTGACTCCTTCAAAAGCGACCTAGCTCTCTTGTTTCAGCTATTGGTTTGCTCCATAAGGGGATTTTCTGACTCCCTAAACACCTTTCCTGCCGCTATGGCCATTGCTGAGTACTAACCATCTCATGCTCTATTCTGATCTTCAAATTGGTGCTCGCTCAAGAAAACTCTCAACCTTAGTATGATAATTCCCTTTCTCAAATGTAAACAGCAATTGGTAGAACTACCACAAGCGGTGCGTCAATTTCATCTTTCAAGCTAGGAATTCTAAACCCATTCTTCGCTAACCCCTCAAAGGATCGCAGAAATCCTTGAATCATTTGCTCGTCAAGTAAGCCAAAAAACGTTGAAGATTCCAATGTTTTAATATGCCCTTCATCAATCTTCTTCACTACTTTCCCGAGTAGTTTGTAGTTACCTTTCGGAATAATGTCCCTTCTCAGTTGATTTGCTGGAAATCCCTCTTGTAGGATTACCCTGATTACGCTTCACTTTGAAGCTGCTCAATATTGTCCCTCCCGATAATCGACTATTTACGAATTCTCGTGAGGAAAACCACATTCAATACAATAGATCTTCTCTTTCCAGTTTTCCTGGATCTTGAGCCTAATATGGCAGCAAGGTAGCTTTATGAGTCTCATATCATAACTTTCGCGATTGATCCAAGCATTAGCTGTCTTCAGTCTTTTTTGACTGGATCTAATTGTTTTCCCCTGATTCTTGCCGCTGAGGTTCTTTTTCATTTTTTCGAAGACTTCTCTGTTCAGATTCTCTATGCACCAGTTCATTGCAAGCGTCTGTATGTAGTTCAGTTGCTCAACAGTGAACCGATAATTTGCTGGGGCTACTTGTCCACAATAAGGGCAATGTATTTCCTTTTCATTTGTTTCAATTATTTGAGTTTGTTCTTCAGCTTCAACCATGTATTCTGCAGTGAACTTGTCGTCTTCTTGCCTCAGTAATTTATCGGGTACTTCGATCTTGAACTCCCTTTTGCAGTAAGGACATTCACGTCTGAGAAAACGATCTGTATCGAGCGGAAGAAAGACTTGAATTGTTCTCATTCTTTGTCCTCCTTCAGTTCTGAATATCTGCGGATCACAGCCGTAGCAAGTGTTGCTGCCGTGTTCAGTGAGAGTTCGGCCATCATCTCTGTGACGACCGGCAGAGATTCTCCCTTTCCATGAGCATCACCGAGTTCGTTTCTCAATCTCCCAAGTCCTGACACCACCCCGGAAAGCACATTAAGCAGATCTAGCGTCTTTCCAAGTCCACCGGAGTCATCGAGATCAAGGATTTTTCGTGTCGATTTCCACAGACCTGTGACTTGTTTGGAATCCGGAAGAGGAACGCCTTTCTTTTCATGGCAGGACTTCATTACCGATTCGAAGATGGCTATACTTGAAGTAATAACACCTTCCAGATCTCCGTCACGAATTTCCTTTCTTGCCTTCTCAAGGAACTTGAAGGCGGAATAGAACTCATACCTCTCAAACAAAGATCGAGCGGTATTTACTATCTGGCGAGTAGTATCAGCAATGACTAGAGTGCATACCCTGCAGTACTCGATTGTGGTATCTCTGTTTCTCTTTAAGCAAAAGAGAGCGTCAACTTCTGCGAAAGAATCTTCACCGAAGTCAAGTATACGTATTTTGGGGGAAACAGAGTCACAACCTATTTCTCTGAATATTCTCCCTACGGGACATTCAGCACAAATTGATGGGCTCACTTCATTTGTACTGTCTTTTCCTTTCGGTCTTGCCGCTCTGCAGACTAGAGAGCCAGGTATGAAAGACTGATAGTGACATGCTATGCTCTCATTTTCTTCCGGTTCTCGAGGCTTTATGTACACTTACTAACCACTCCCTATTCAGAAGTTTCATGCGGGTGAGATTCATTTGAGTCTGAAGAAGTGTGTGGAAAAAGTGTGATTTGGAAAAGGATATCCAGTACACTTGTAGTGACGGTTTTGTTTGCACGAAACCCGTTCTTGAGATCACGGAGCCCCAGCTCTGGGATTTCTATTAAAAATGATACTACCATTCACATACTTTGTCAAATGATTAGGTTGAGTAAGACACTTACAATGAATATATAGTTCTAATTATTATCTAATCGTGCTATACTAATAAAATAGTAGCAGCAATTTGCTTGCATACAACAAGCCATTTTAACATTCAGTCAGCCGTTTTCAAAATTTCATCTCTTCGGGAATAATATTCTTGTAATAGCTTCTGACTGAACCGGACAATACGTCAATTTTGACTTGTTACTATACACTACTGACGCCAACACATCAGCGCAACGGGGATTGCTCTGAAATACTCAAAGGTTTTGAGAAGCGTATTATCGTAATTCTATCTGGGAGCTACAAATGAGGATAACTGAGAGAAAACTCGAAGAAATGGCCGATATAATAATCGGTATAAATGAGGCTAGAGGTAAGAAGTCCGGGGAGTTCACCTATCACATGGTGACCCCAGCTGACCTAGATGATTCGAATGACTTCGATAGGCTCGAACCCGTAAATCTTGAGACGGAGGTCGGAGATCATAATCTAGTCCGTAGGGGTGATTTACTTATAAAGAGAGTCAGTCCTAACTTTGTAACTCTAGTCACGAGTGAAATCTCCAACGTAGTTGTTTCGAGCAACATGTTGATTATTCGCTGTCATCGAAGCGTTGTCCCAGCATTTCTAGCTGGATATCTGGAGCTCAGAGGACTTGAAGCTCTGAAACATTATACGGAAAGAGGAATGACCATGCACTCGGTAAGCAAGAAGGAGCTGAATGAGTTTTTGATCCCCTTGCCAGATTTGAAGACGCAGGAGATCCTTGGAGAACTCTGGTTTCTGAACAAGCAAAAGCGGGACTTGCTCTCGAGGCTTTCGGAAAAAGAAAGCGATCACATAAAATCTATATATATCAGAGCGCTAAGTGAGGGGAGAGGCAGATGACGACTAGAAAAGACATTGAAAACGTATTATGGAGAGGAGCCGACACCTTCAGGGACACGATCGATGCGGCCAACTACAAAGACTTCGTTCTTTCGATTCTCTTTGTGAAGTATCTGAGCGATACTCACACAGAGTTACTGGAAGAACTCAAAAGCAATTATGACGACGATGTAAGACTAGAACGTCAACTAAAAAGGCTTCCGGTTGTTATGGACGACGAGCATAAGTTCGATTACCTCTACAAGAACAAGAATAGCGACGACCTTGGCCAGTTAATCAACGCCTGTTTGAGAGGTATAGAAGATAAAAACTTCGAGCAGCTCAACGGTGTTTTCAGAAGCATAGATTTCAACAGTGAGAGTCTTCTGGGAAACAAGGCTCATAGAAACGCCATACTGAGAGAACTGTTAGACGATTTTGTAAACCTCGATTTACGCCCTTCACAGATAGAAACAAATCCCGGCCAGATTCCCGCAGACGTCATAGGCGATGCATATGAATACATGATCGGCGAGTTTGCCAGCAGAGCCGGAAAAAAGGCAGGAAGCTTTTTCACCCCTACGGCGGTCTCCGAACTTATGGCTCGTCTTGTTGAACCTAGGCCTAATGACAGGATATACGATCCCACATGCGGTTCAGGTTCTCTGCTAATCCACGCAGCCAAGAGATCGGGAAAAGAAATGGACAAGGTTCAGATTTACGGGCAGGAACTCAATGGCTCAAGCCTCTCAATGGCAAAGATGAACATGTATCTACACAGGATCCTGGACGCAAAGATAGCCTGGGGCGATACTCTTGCTAATCCGCTCCATCTGGACGAAAACGGTAACCTTATGCTCTTCGATGTAATCGTTGCAAATATGCCCTTCTCAAAGGATAAGTGGGCATCGGGCTTCAATCCGGGCGGTGAGAACGCAGGAAATGGCAAGAAGTTTAAGATGGAGGCCTCTCTTGACAAATACCACCGCTTCGACTGGGGCGTACCCCCTGCCAGCAAAGGTGATTGGGCCTTCCTGCTTCACATGATTCACAGCATGTCGGAGCGAGGAAGGATAGCCGCAGTTGCTCCTCATGGAGTTCTCTTCAGGGGCTCTTCAGAGGGGCGAATTAGGAAACAGGTGATCAAGAATAACCTTCTGGATGCCGTTATTGGGCTACCTTCAAATCTCTTCTTCGGAACATCGATTCCGGCTTGCATAATGGTATTCAAAAAGAATAGAGACAGGAACGACGTAATCTTCATAGACGCCTCAGGAGAAGAGCACTACGAGAAGGCCAAGAACAAGAACACACTGAAAGAAAAGCATATTGAAGAGATAGTGAAGGCCTACCTTGATAGAAATGACATCCCGAAGTTTGCTCACGTTGCTGCTCTCGAAGAGATAAAGGAAAACGACTATAACCTCAATATCCCTCGCTACGTAGATACCTTCGAACAGGAGGAGTTGATTGACATAGAAGCAGTACAGAAGAACATAAAAGAGATAAATACCGAGCTTGAAGAAGTGCAGAAAAAAATTGACGAATATCTCAAAGCACTGGGCTTATAGGTGGCTGCTATGAGGGAAGACATTAAGAAGCGGATAGAGCAAATCAGGTGGGGAGAGGTGCCGGCAGGGTACACGAGAACCAAGGAGGGAGTACTCCCCTTGGAATGGAAAGAAAAAAGACTTGGACAGCTGGCTGACGTAATCATGGGACAGTCTCCTTCCTCAAAGTATTACAACACAAACAAGAAAGGAAAACCCCTTATTCAGGGAAATAATGATAGAACTGACAGAGAAAGTGATCCCAAAGTATGGACTACTCAAATCACCAAAGAGTGCAAAACAGGGGATATTCTGCTGTCCGTAAGGGCTCCAGTGGGAACGGTTTTCAGATCAAGACACAATGCTTGTATCGGTAGAGGCATTTGCGCAATTAGGTCCGCGTATTCTGATTACCTATTTCAGTTTCTAATCTTTCACGAAGATAGATGGGGAAAAAACGCTCAAGGAAGTACATTTGAATCTATCAACAGGAATGAAATAGAATCGAAAGATATTCCTTTCTGTGAAAGAGACTACTTGAAAATTTCAGAGATCTTGTCAACTTGCGACAAGGTTATCGAACTGAAGAAGAAACTAGTGGAAGAGAAGAAAAAGGTGAAGAAGTGGCTCATGCAAACGTTGCTAACAGGCATGATCCGCGTCAAGGATATTGAAAACGGGACCCCATACGAAGAACTCAAGAAACGAATCGATCAGATAAGAAACGGACAAATCCCTGAGGGGTATGAGAAGAAGAGAAATGTGGGAATATTTCCAGTAGATTGGGAGCTTCAAAGGCTTGTCAAATATGCAGATAAAGTTGTTGATGGGACACATGCTACACCGAAATACGTGGAGAACGGGGTTCCTTTTTATAGCGTTGAAACTATTACTTCAAATGATTTCAAGAACGTCAAATTCATAAGTCATGAAGAGCATCTTCGACTTTCAAAGAGGTGCAAAGTTGAAAAAGGTGATATTCTACTGACTCGTATTGGAACAATTGGGAAGACTGCTCTTGTAGACTGGGATGAAGAAGGAAGCATATACGTGAGCTTGGCTTTAATAAAGATTAGTGATCAGAATCTGAGAAGCTATTTCTATGAGTACTCGAAGTCAAGCTTGTTTGTGAAAGAAGTACTTAGAAAATCGTTGCTTCTCGCAACTCCTCCAAAGATAAATATGAATGATATAGAAAAAGTCAAACTCGTTATTTCGTCCTCTGGGGTGGAACGAACTAGAATCGCCGAAATTCTTTCAACCGCGGACAAAGAAATTGATCTACTGAACAAAGATCTCAAACAATGGGAGCTAAAGAAAAAATCACTCATGCAGCTACTTCTAACAGGTATTGTAAGGGTTAATGCAGAGAACTGAAGCCGGGGGTGAGCTTATGCTTGACCACAGAATCTTCAATGAAAGACCGGAGAGCCAGGAAAGGATGATAAAGCTCCTCCAGAAGCTGGGATATGAATACGTTCCAAGGGCCGAGGCCGAAGAGAAACGCGGAAGCAAGACTAAGGTGATTTTTGAAGACGAACTGGTCAAGTTTCTCGGAAGACAGACCTTTGATTACAAGGGCGAGAAGCTCCATTTTTCAAGTGAGTCCATAGGCAAGGCTATCAGAGAGCTAGACGCTCCCATTACCAACGGTCTAATGATGACTAGCAAAGTCATATATGATCTTCTCTGCATGGGAAAAAGTCTGGAGCAAACTCTCCCGGACGGAGCGATGCAATCCTTCGATATCAAGTACATCGACTTCGACAACCCCGCAAACAATATCTGGCAAGTAACCGACGAGTTCGAAGTAGAGAGACCAAACGGCAAGTTTGCGCGGCCGGATATTGTGCTTCTTGTCAACGGTATCCCCCTTGTGGTTATAGAATGTAAGAAGTCAAGTGTAGATGTAATCGAGGGAGTTAGGCAGAACATAAGAAACTGGCATCCTGATTACATACCCCAGCTATTCAAGTTCGCTCAAATTGTAATAGCAACTAATTCTAACGAGTTTCTGTATGGTACATGCGGAACAGCTGAAAAGCACTTTAACAGATGGAAGGAAGAGCAAAAGGACTGGCAGGAAGAACTCTGCAAGAAATGCTCCCCTGATGGAAAGATAGTCGAGCAAGATAGGGCGACAGTTTCTCTTCTGTCAAGAGAAAGGCTGCTGGAGCTTACCAGAAACTTTATCATATTCGATGCCAATATAAAGAAGATAGCCAGGTACAAACAGTTCTTCGCAGTCAAGAAATGTATGGACAGGATCAAAATGAAGGATGGCAAGGGAACAAAAAACGGAGTACTCTGGCACACGCAGGGCTCGGGAAAGACCATAAGCATGATTATGCTCGTCAAAATGATCCAGCGCGACAAGGATTTCGAGAATCCACGCTTCATACTCGTTACTGACAGGAAGAACCTCGACAAGCAGATACTTGAAAACTTCAGCAACACGAAGATGCATCCGACGAGGGCAACTACTGGCCGTGGTCTGGTTTCTCTCATTAAGGACGATGGAAAGACTGTCGTTACTACCATAGTTAACAAATTCGAGAAAGCCATAAAGATGAACTTCAGGAAAGAAGACAAGAACATATTTCTGATTATCGACGAAGGACACAGGAGCCACTACGGGAGACTAAATACATATATGAACGTGGTGCTTCCGAATGCAGTGAAACTCGCCTTCACAGGAACGCCACTGATCAAAGAGGAAAAGAAGAACACCTATGACAGATTCGGACCCCTCATAGATTCTTACACGATGGAGGACGCAATCAGCGATGGGGTTACGGTTCCGCTTGTGTATGAAGGAAGAATAATACCTCAGGGAATTTCTAACGCGAAGATTGATGAGATTCTCAAATACGTCACCACCCCACTAAGCGAAGAAGAGAAAGAGAAACTCAAAAGGAAGTACAGTACATTCTTCCATCTCTCACAGACAACAAAGAGGTTGGAAATGGTTGCAGTAAATGTGTACGAGCACTTCATACACTATTGTCGGCCAAAAGGCTTCAAGGCGATACTTACTTGTTCCTCCAGGGCCTCTGCAATCGATATGTATCACGAACTGGAGAGTCTCGGAGATCTCAACTCAGCGGTAGTAATAAGCCCTTCGGATACAAGGGAGGGCGATGACGATGATCTTTCGAACTCGAGCAGAGAGAAGATAAATAACTTCTTCAGTAAAGTCGTAATTCCCCTTCACGGTGATTCGGAAACATACGAAGAATACGTAAGAACCACCTTCAACAGAGAAGACAACGACATTGAGCTCATCATTGTAAAGGATAAGCTTCTTACGGGATTCGACGCCCCAATAGCGGCTGTTCTTTACGTAGACAAACCCATGCGGGATCACAACCTCTTGCAGGCAATAGCAAGGGTTAACCGTGTCTATCCAGGGAAGGACTTCGGGCTCATCGTCGATTACTACGGTATCTTCAAAAAGCTTCACGGTGCTCTAGACCTTTATTCAGATGAAAAGTCAGGGATGAATCAGTTCGATAAGGATGATATAAGAGATGTACTGAGCGGACCTCAGGAAAACAGCAGAGAACTGCTTAGAGTGAGAGATAACCTTCTCAATCTCTTTCCTTCTATCCCAAAGGATGAGAGACGGACTAGCGTTTGGCAGGAATATCTTGAGAAAGACGATCTCCGGAAAGAATTCTACGAAAGGCTTAAAGAGTACTCAAAGATGGTCGATCTTCTCTTTTCGAGTTACGAGTTCTTCAACTTCGTCGGAGTAGAGAAAGCAGAGGAGTACAGGCGTGAGCTTCTCTTCTTCACTAAACTAAGGAATTCCGTCAGTTTAATTCATGATGATAGTGGAGAAATGAGCACAAAGGAATACGACGACAAGATCAAGAACCTTCTGAACAAATACGTGATGGCAAATGATGCCTGGACTGTACAGGAGCCGCTTGACATAATGTACAAAGCGAAAATGGATGAGCAACTCAAATCGCTTGGCGACAGCAAGTCAAAGGCCGACGCTATAAAGACCAGAATGATAGCGGAGATAAGCTCGAGAGAACACGATGACCCAGCAATATACATGGAGTTCTCGGAGAGAATAAAAGAGACAATTCGCAGATACGAAGAAGAAAGGAACACTGAGAAATACCTCGCAAATATGGAGAAGCTGGCCGAAGATCTCCGAGAAGGTCGATCTGGAAAGTCATATCCTGCACGGATAGACAACGACAGCGACTCTAAAGCCTTCTACAGTACAGTGCTACATGAGTTACGGGAGCACTCAGGATTAGAAGCGAACGAAGCAATCGAAGAGGATATTGCCATTCTCTCCCAGGGAATAAAACGGGCAATAACCGGAAATACAAAAATTGATTGGCGCGACAATATAACAGTGCACAAGAGGATCATGGCGGAACTCGACGATTTAATCTTCGATTTCATTGAAGCGCATGGATTGAAGGTTTCAACGGGCATCGTAGATCTCATTCTAGACAAGCTGCTTATCGTAGCAAAGAAGAGGTACTGATGGAAATGATAACTCTGAAACTCAATAACAACAAAGAAATAGAAGTTGCCGTTACCAGACGACAGATGAGGAACGTGAGGCTGAAAGTCTTCCCCAACGAAGAGGTTGCTGTTTCGGCACCTCACGGGGTATCTTTTGAGTGGATCGAGAAATTTGTAGAGAAGAAACGAGATTGGATTGAAGGTAAACTAGGCTTTTTCAGAGAGAGTAATGCTAACGATAAACTGAATTTCATAAAGAGCGGGGTCACTGTAAGGATTCTAGGAGAGCAAATCATGATTATCGTTCGAGAATCCTGTCAGAAGAATGTAATTCTGGAAGACGCGAAGCTCTTCATCTACACACCAGATCCAAAGGATGAGGAAACGCTCTCAAAACAACTTGAGGTCTGGATAAGGAAACAGCAGAAGAGCCTCTATGAAAGTCTGCTTGATAAGCTCTACCCAATAATCGGGAAGTATGGATACCAAAGGCCCACAATAAAGGTCAGAAAGATGAAAACACTCTGGGGAAGCTGCAACAGAAAGAAGGGAATCATTACGCTGAACTACTACCTCTACAAAGCCAAGCAGCCCTGTATAGAATACGTAATGCTCCATGAACTAGTGCACTTCATCTATGTGGGGCACAATGGAGAATTCTACGACTTCTTGAGTACACACATGCCCGGCTGGAAAGAGCGAAAGAAAATCCTTGATTATGAGGTTGTTCTTGGAGTCTAATGAGTATTGCACTGAAAATAGAAGATTCACATAGTGTTTTTTGTATTGCCTAAGTCAGGATGGAAAGGGGGAGAATATGAGATTATCTGGAAGTGAAATTGGTAAGTTTGCCTATTTTGGTGATCCCGAAAAGAGTTTGGAGATGTTGAAGCATCTTGCCGGAGTTCCATCACGGGATATAGATAGTCTTTTTGAAGAAGTCGAGGAACAGTTTAGGGAATGTTCAGCGAGATCCGAAATTGTGTACTTTGACAATGATGGGATTCCTTGTGCTCAAGGAAACGATTTCGCATGGTCATCTGAACCGGCGTGCCGCTATGCACTGTTTCCGGTTAGAATCTCAGGATCCAGAGCAACTCTTTTTGGCGTTTTCTTGGAAAACGAAAAATATTCGATCGCTCAGAAGACCCAGAAGTGGTATGGTCTGTTTTGGTTCGACACAACCCACTTGAATCACGCTTTCTACGAAAAAACATCCAAAACCTATCTCGGAGACATTGTTTTTGAAAGTAGAAACAAACTGGAGGAATTCCTGGATAGAATACTTGAAATAGCAATGCCAAAAGATTGGGACTTCTGTCATGAATACTTTAGGCACTCAATACTGAAGTCTTACATTGAGAACATATATTATCGTGCGAAAAGTGAGGAAAAAATCGTATCCAATAAGAATGAGAGACTTTCGGCCTTTAACACAGGATTGTTGGCAAATAGGTTCGATGTCTCGTCCATTGGTAGCGGAGTTAGTGAGATCTACATAATTGCTAGGATAATGGATGAACGATTCATATACCCCAGATACGAGCGTCCCGAGGTCTGCATATCAAGGGTTGAGTACGACCAGCTCTTCTCAAGGGTTCCTGAGATTCCGAGCTTCTTTGAGAGAATAGAAGATGTTCTCTTCAATCCAGATCGCGATGTCCACTCCGATGCTAAAGGTATGCTTCATATCATCGGAGACAACAGAGACCGCTTTCCACAAAAGCTTCAAGAAGAATCAGACCATCAACTTAGACAACTGCTAATGGCCGCTATCGAAAGAACAAAGATGCTAGCCAAACGCAATTATAAGTTGGTTGTTCCTCAGTTCTATTCTGGAAAAATACAGTTTCTGATGCCTATATTTCTATCGGGCGACCTTTCTCACGATCCTGATTTCGCATTGGTGTTGAATCCACTACGTAGTAGTGATTCAGACAAAGTGAACAGCTATGAAGCAACAACAATTATTACACTGGATATGGCATATAAAAACGCTAGGTTAATTGCAAAGCCAGATAACACTTGGCTAAAGCCGAGCTCCATCGTTGAATCAGAAGAGAACACATTTTCGGAAGACGCGGTAATCGATGGTTGAGTGTTTGGCTCTTGATGGAAACCAGTTTCAGAACCCTGTGACAGCTAGACAAGCTGGGGTCTGATCGCGAACATGAAAGAAAACGCGATATCATCAAAAAGCGCAATTTCTCAATTGAGTGTCCTCTAGATGAGCTCAAAGACTGTGGCAGACCTGCCGGGTATGCAAATCGAAGCAAAAAACTTGGTTGCCAAAATAGTGTTTAGGAGATCATTATTCATCTATATTCCTCTGGAGCCAGATTACGACCAATGAACATGATGTATCTTAGGATGGCCGATCCGAAACTGCCAGGCAGACGTGAGATAATTGTGTTAACTAAACCGCTGGAAAGTGCGCGTCTTCTTTCAAGCGCAGCAAATTCTCTTACTCCGTTAAGAGGACCAGTGTCTCCAGCAAAACGAAAGATCTCTTCGAAAAACCTATGCACATTTTCTATCGCATTGTTTCTAATCATATTGTCTAGGTCACAAACCCATGCATATTCGAAATCTAGATACGTATTTCCATTGTCGTCACATTTACCATCAAGCAATATCAAATCTACTTCCCCACTGTATTGCCAGCTCGATCGGTCTTCTATTTCTCTCCGAAATTGATTAAAGGATATTGGATTGAATTCCCACAGTTCACCGACTTTAATAGGCTGTATTTCATCATTCTCGTGGCTGTAACAGCTGTAGCCAGCACAGAAAAAATCAATGCTATCTCCAGAACGATGATGGTAGTATTCAAGGCTGGGAATTATCTGCTCCTGAGCTAGTTGTAAATCAGGACGTGCAAAAAGCAGTCCGATCATATTCTTGCAGGCTGTTGCTCTGTCACCATATCGCTTCTGAAATATATGGCTAAGTTCACGACAAACTTGATTATAACTCCAAGCATGAATCAAGACGATCACCCTCAAGTCACACCAAGGTTCAGAATGGAATCTCTCATCTATTATACATATCTTTGTTCAAAAACAATGGTATTGTGACTCGCACCAAGAATGAGATCCCGCCCGATCTTGAATCGAGGGGTTCTCTTTATCATTTTCAACTCATAATGAATCTTAAGAAACGTGCCTCATTATGGGCAATTACTTCACCAATACCTTCATCGCTGTCTTCCAAAGTCCTCTGTTCAGAAACATGACGACGAGGTCTATCAGGACATCCAGATGACGTCGAAGAATTCTGGATCGTTCTTCCATTGTTCATCTGGAAGCGCGTCCTTTATCATCTGCTTCACTTTCTCTTTCTTCTCCGGTCCATTGCCGGGAGATTCTACGTAACTTGCGAAGACGCTTATTTGTGAGATCAATTCTCGTACGAAATCCATGGCTACCTCCTGTTGACATAGTAGAAGCCCAAGATCATGAACTTTCGGAAGATAAAGACAACATGAAAGCTGTGGAAGAGCTTGTTTATCTTTACCTCGAAATCGGCAGGCCTCTCGACGCCCTCGCCTGGGTGCAGAAGTTACTGAAGCTTGATCCAAGAACTCCGAAAAATTACTTTCTTTCAGGTAAGGCGCTCGAGAACCTTGACAAGGAAGAGCAAAGCAGAAGATACATTACAGGCGGTATGATCCTCGATCTGTCAAGATTTTCCGGGGGCAGTCTGCAGAGTTTTTATGAAGAGAAACTCGGTGAATCGATTACTATTGCTGATCTCTTCGACGGAAAGGAGGTTATTGAGGAATGGGTGGGAAAAAACCAGCACGCGGTTGACTGTTCTCCGTTCTCCGAGCTAGACACCAGGGGAATTATTAGTTAAGAAACCGGAAGCTCTGTTCTTGATCGATGTGAAAGACTATCAATTCCTGCACGGTTTCATCACGTTTGACAGATTCTTGAAACAATGAGCGTGTAGCGAAAAGCATCTTCTTGCAAGCCGATCCTGTTGGCGTGCAGCGAATAGCGTGTTCTTGCTAGCGGATCTTAATAGCGTGTAGCGAACACCGAATTGCGGGTATTCATAGGCACTGCCACTCTCATTACTTGGAGCTTGGAACAGACAAC
>NPID01005099.1_pt1 | contig 13510 bp, 14 predicted proteins | sample 8637491 | NCBI WGS metagenome assembly NPID01 (sample SAMN07420843, study PRJNA396082) | bioreactor metagenome | isolation source: sample BA6 brine-fed electro-methanogenic bioreactor BA | place: Japan: Kochi | collected 2016-06-14 | reverse complement strand
GCGCGAATGTCCCGAAGTCCATCGATCCATTTGGCGAAGCAATCGGTTTTGCGTACTTCTATCATACCCGAATGTAGCCAGCAGGCTACATCCGTCAAGCAGCAGAAAACACACCTTAAGGAGAACCGGGGTATTATTAGGAACCAGATGAATCGGGCAAACAGGCGGAATCCTCCAAAGTAATGTTGATTCATCATATTGTGCCTGAACCTTGCTTTCATTATCATCAATCCAATAGTAGTGGTAATCATCCGGGCAATTCCGGACATAACCACTAAATGCAGCAGAACCGCGTCAGGGTAGCGAAGATAGGGTTCTCATAGTCAGCTGATTCAGATTGTACATCGAGCGTCTGTCATACAAGGGAGAAGCAGAAGTGAATCTAATTTTCCAGATTATATTGGCAATTCTCTCCATTACAATAAGTAAGGATCAGGCAAACAGCCTTAATCGTTTTTCTCCCAAGCTGTCCATAAATCACTTGTTTTTCCAGAGTTCTGTTGTCTTGTCTGGTGAAGTTGAAAGAGTAGACTCGTGCACTGCTGTACTAAGGGAAATCAATGTTTATAAGGGTGATGTGCAGTATTCCGATTCATTTCAGATCCATTGGGATAGATTGTATTCTGGGAGATTCCGATCTGATGACAGGATACTAGTGTTTTCTGATGCAACCGGTCAAATAGAATTGATATATGGCATCTATCATCCCGGGTGTATTGAAATGCAAGCTTTCAGTATTGAGATTCCTGTTGATTTCTTACCAATGCCAATCCAAATTCCACAACCCCGGATTATTCCTATTGAGTGGATGGAGTCATTGCGAGATGGAAAGCTGATTGAGTCTCATTTCATTCCAATTACAGCAACAGTCCATTTCCCTCTGTCTGGTGAGACATTAGAAGTATCCATTGTAGAATGCAATGATACCCTTTGTACAACAAGTGGCCACAGCCTTTTGGATTCATGTCAAGTAACCAGTTCGATTGATGTTGTTGGAAATAGAAGATTCTCTTTCTATGCAGGAGGTAAGGATAGAAGCATTTACAACCGACAAGGGATCATATTTTACGGGGGATATGGGTTAGAATACTCTAGTGATCAACTCTTCATAAACTACGCGTCTACTCATTTCAGAACATTGGAGGAATTTCTTGATTACGCAGCAACAGGCCACGAACGAGACTACAATATTTACATTGAAACTGATTACGATTTAAGTGAGTTTGGCCTGACAGGGAAACCATACTTCAGAAAATACAATGGAGGTTATCCCGGGCTCCTCTGTACAGATTCAGTTTCACTTGATATGTGCCGAAACACACCCAATCGAATGGATTACGATCAAGGCTATGCTTCTTATTCATTACCAGAGACGGACTCGACCAGATCTCCCGGAATCCTGATGTTCAAGTTTGCTGAAGCAGATACATTTTCTGTTGGCTCATATAGTCGCTTTCTTCCCTCAGTTTGCAGTGACAATTTTCTTGGTGAAATACTTGTCATGCTCCCGGAAGATTCAATTCCTCGATTTTTAGCGCATTTCACATGCTGTGTTGAGGAATATGATGACAGTGTATCTAATAAGGATTCACTGGCATTAGTTAAGGACTCACTTTGCAGGGACATGTACAGTGCGATAAAGCCATTGTACTTGCTAACAGAAGCTAGCGAGCCAGTAGTAGTGACCTTAAACTACTCTGAAAGTATGGAAACGGATACAACCTTAACATATGCCTGGCTCACTTCAGATGATGGAGGCAGAATTGCACCGTCGGAAATAGCTATCGGCGTAGCAGAGGGAGTTGGTACTGAGTGCAGCCAGTTCACTTATCACTTCAGTGTTCCTGATTCCTTTACAGGAAGGTTGTATTTACACATTAGGGGAGCAGACCTGACGGGTGCTCCACTTGTCTGGCCATATGGCAGGGATTTCTATGGTATTGTTGATGTGGTTGATAACACCAGTGCCTCTGAGAAGGAACTAATCGCAAGGGAATAGAATGCACAACAGCAAAATGCAGCAGAACTGCGCTGTGGATTTTTAGCAGTCAGGTTCTCGCAGTCTGCTGATTCAGAGCGTGGTATGCGCTTCGTCTCGACAGTGGAGCACAGAACGTATCAAACTTGAGACCTTCATTCCCATAGGGTGAGCATATGGATATCAAAACGGTCGGATCACTACTGCACCCCTGGAAGCTGGACCTCAGTAAGTTTGAGAGTCTTGCTGACATAGGGCAGTGCTCAAGAATCATTGGTATCGGTGAAGGAGCTCATTTTGTTGCCGAGTTTTCACTGGCAAGAGCCAGTCTCATCCGCTATTTCGTTGAAGAGCACGGATTCAACACAGTCGGCCTTGAGTGCGGTGCAATTCAGGGCAATCTGGTTTCCGAATGGCTCAATTTCGCAACAGACGATGATCTTAAGAGTGTTGTGAATCCATTGACCTTCGCCATGTATGGGTCCGTGCTGACCTGGCTGAAAGCCTATCTCCAGCTAACCCGAAGAAGGCTGAGGGTGATCGGTATCGATTTACCAAACACCCTGAACCCACGCGACGATCTGGATCAGTTGGTCAGCGACTATGAGATCCTCGATCCCAGTATAAGACCGGAGGTGAGTGAGTTGAGGCGATCACTGGCATCCATCTCCGGCGAGTCCGCCATGACCTCATCAACGCAATGGGGCGAGTTGGATCCCGCTTCGCGTGATGAGGTGTTCTCTGTAATCATGCGGCTGAGACTTCGATTATTGGGCCTTGCCCCTCTTCTCATAATGCTTCACGGGAATGAGCTGTTTCAAGGCGTATCTGATCGTGTGTCATCGGTTGAAAACACGTTAGAAACCCTACGGATCATGAACACGCTCTTTAGTGGCACTTCTCTTCAGGGCGATTCGTCCGTTCGTGAGTCTTTCATGGCTGGCGTTGTGGAGAAGCGTCTGAAAGAGGATCCGAACATGAAGATCCTGCTCTTGGCACATAACAATCACATCCAGAAAACCCGGCTATCCTTTTTCGGTGAACTAACTGCTGTACCCATGGGGCAGCATCTTGCGCATCGGAAAGACTACCATGCCATTGGAGCAACCCATTTGGGGACTACCGTTCCGGAGATGCAGTATCCATCGGCCGAGAACCCGCTTGGCTTTTCGGTCGAGCTTACCGCTGCTGATGAAATTCAAAAGGACAGCGCGGAGAAGCGTATCGTTGATGCCGGCGGGATGACTGCCTCATGTGTGGTACTTGCAGACGACTTGAGTGGCACAAAACGAATACGATCCCAGAGCACTTCAGTCGAAACGAATGTGAACGAGGCCTTTGATGCAGTCTTGTGCATTTCATGTGCTAAAAAAGATGAACTAGTTGATCTCTAAAGGCCTTGATTGGGAATGATCGCGCATAACAACCGCATCAACTCGGACTGATGTACTCGCTGCGCATCAATGCCAGCCGGTTATGCGGATTGTTGCACATGAGGAGATAATGAAAAGAACTCCACCTGGATATACCGGAAGAATCCCGGCCTGCGGTGTATACTGTGGTACCTGCCCGGTATTTACGAGAGACAGGAACCCTTGTCCTGGTGCGGAAGTGAATCGCGAGAGATGTGAGAACTGCAAATCCTTTCACCTCTGTTGCGAAAAAAGGGGAATCGAGCATTGTTATGAATGCAGGGCTTTCCCGTGTTCGAAGCTGAAGTATTTTTCAAAACGGTGGGAAAAGTACGGCCAGGTTATAGTTGAAAACCAGGAACTGCTGAGGAAAGTTGGTCTAGAAGAGTTCAGGTTAGCTCTGAGCAGACGAAAAAGAAGCGATAGTTGAAGTGCGTTAGTGTTGACAGGGACACTTAACCGGGATTTCCCCGACCAGGTTCCATGAAGCACAACGTTGCAAGTTGATGATGTGGAAGCATAACAGGTGAGAGTAATCTCGAAGGGGTAATCATATGTAATACCGCTCAGAGTTAAAGAAATGGTTGTCGAACGAAGCGAACTGCCCATGATGCTGGGAGTTTGGAGTAGCAATGGAAAGACCTTTACTGAACGACCCTGAAACATACCCATCTGAGGAGGTTCTGAAAAACTCGTTGGGAGAGGCATATACTGTTTTTCAGAGCTATATGAGCACAATCCATGACGATCCGTACAACTTGCTTTCAGAGTGGAAGTACTACAGAGATGGCAAGGCCTGGCTGTGCAAGATCAGCAAGAAGAAAAAAACGGTACACTGGCTGTCGGTATGGTCTGGATTCTTCAGGGTGGGGTATTATTTCACGGAAAAGTCCGGCGAGGATGTTCCTCATCTGGATATCGATGATACTGTGAAACAGGCATTTGCCACGAGCAAACCGATGGGGAAGCTGATACCGCTTGAAGTGGACGTTCGCTCTTTGGAGCAGCTTGGAGACTGTTACAAGTTGATAGACTATAAGATCAGTAAGAAGTGATCCCTATCCGACTCTTCCCGGGCTTTTGAGGACCCTGGCAGGAGGATTATGAGCATTAGCTGCGGCACCTGCTCCTGGAACTACGATTCCTGGGTGGGGCTGGTGTATCCCCATAAGGAGGGGACTGCTGCAGCTTACCTGAAGCACTACTCCCGGAAGTACCGCACCGCGGAGATAGACAGCTGGTTCTACCGTCTTCCGAGTCCTGAGGTGGTGCAGTCTTACCTCGAGGCCGTCGATGCAGACTTCCGGTTCACTTGCAAGGTAACGAACTCCATCACTCTGACGCATCTCAGGGGGAAGTCGGGGCGGGTTAATCCAGACTTCCTGTCCGTTCCGTTGTTCGAGGATTACCTGCGGGCAGTTGAGCCGATGCTTTCCCGTATTGATGGGATCATGTTCGAGTTCGAGTATCTGAACCGGTGGAAGATGGATGGCGTGGGGAGTTTTGTGGGCAGGATGGATGACTTTTTTGCCCGGCTTCCCGCAGGGCTGCCCCTTGCCGTTGAGGTCCGGAACAAGAACTACCTTACCGACCCTTACTTCGAGATGCTCTCCCGGCATTCAGTGCAGCATGTGTTTTCCGAGAAGGAGTACATGCCGCATGTCTATGATGTTTTTGATCGCTTTGAAGCTTTCCTTGCAGACCGTGCTATTGTGCGGTTGCTGGGTGGAAGCAGGAAAGAGATAGAGGAGATCACAGGCGGCAGGTGGGATGAGATAGTGCTTGCGAAGCCGGACCTGGATGATGTGATAGATATGCTTCGAAAAATGCGCAGGCGGGGAATGACCGTTGTTCTGAATGTGAACAACCACTATGAGGGTTCGGCGCCGGCAACCATCGATCGGATACTTGCAGGTCTTGATGGCGGGGATGGGTAGAGAATGCAAACTTTGCCTGAGTTTTGCCTGTTTGGGCCAATCTGAGATCTGGTCCCTAAAGTCGCTCTAAAACTCATTGAAGCGCTTGCTCGTAGTGAGTCCACATTCGAAGAACCTTGACGGTATGCTCTTCTTCAATCACCTGGTAGACTATCCTGTGCTGGATACTGATCCTTCGGGAGATCGCCCCGGACAAATCACCGACCAGCTTCTCGAATGGTGGTGGTGTCCGGTACGGATCCTCGGAGATCAGTTCCAGCATTGATTGTGCGTTGGTTCTGAGACCTGAACCGGCCAGCTTCTTCGCATCCATTTTCGCCTGCCTGGTGTATATCAGACGCCGGACTACCAATCGAGTTCCTCTTCGCACTCCTCAACTGGGGTCTGCATCCCCTCGATGATGGACTCCCTCATGCCGGGTATTCCCAGCAGGTATAAAGTTTCCTCTATTGCTCTCCAGTCACTTTCGGATACAAGGACTGCAGAGTTCCTCTTGCCTGCTATCTGAACAGGCTCGTGCGACAAAGCGACTTCATCAAGAAGAGTGTAAAGCCTTTTTCTTGCTTCGGTTACAGTGATGTTTGTCATGCTGCCTCCATCCGTACGGAATATCGTACGTGTACTGTAACGTGTCAATTCACTTCTGATGCCAGAGGGGCTTTTTCTTTGACCCAGCAGCACCGATATTCTCTGGGGAGGTGTGATGAAATACCTTTTTGCGGTTCTCGTTGTTTCCGGTTTTTTATGGGCCGCTCCGGTGGAGTTCCAGTTCGTGGGGCCGGTGCTTGATGCCTCCGGGAAGCCCATCGACGTTGGCACCTATGCCGCTCCCCTTCTTGTGGACTGGGACGGAGACGGCCTGGAGGACCTGATCGCGGGCCAGTTCGAAGGGGGGCAGATACGGTTCTACCCCAACTCGGGCGCTCCCGGGGATCCCTCCTTCGACGAGTTCCAGTACCTCAGGGACGGCGGGTCTCTCTTATCGGTTCCCTACGGCTGATGCACCGGGGCGACTGATCCACAGGCTGTGGACTGGGACGGCGACGGCAGGCTGGACATCATAGTAGGGGACAGGGAGGGGGAGATCCACTTCTTCAAAAGGCTCTCCTACGGGAACATCTACCTCGAGGAGCAGGACCCGGTACGGGTTGCAGGCAAGCCGATAGATGTTGGATACAACTCCGCTCCCTGCGTTGCCGACTGGAACGGCGACGGGCTGCCGGACCTGGTGGTGGGCAATCTGAGCCCCCTTCCCGCAGGTGTGTTCCTTTTTGTGAACTCCGGGAGCCCTTTTTCCCCTGAATACCTGGTTACCGACACGGTGTTCTGCCAGGGCGGGGTCATCGAGCTTACCGCAGCCTATCCCGACATGCACGACATGGATTTCGACGGTCTTTCCGACCTCCTGGTGGGGTCGGCCAACGGCAACATCGCATGCTATCTGAACTCCGGCACCCCTTCCCAGCCTGTGTTCGATACGGTCGAGAACCTTCGTGCCGACGGCGAGGAGATTTACATCTGCTCCTATGTGCGCCCTTCGGTGTGCGACTGGAACGGCGACGGCTGCCCGGATCTGATGGTGGCGGACTACACCGGTGTGATCTTCCTGTACATGGGCGTGCCCCCAGCCGGGGTGGAGCCGGGGAGCTGTTCGGGTGTGACCCTTGCGCGGAACCCGGTTGTTCATGGGCTGGAGCTTATGGTTTCCCTTGAAAGCGCCGCTTCGGCCGGGGCGGAGGTTTTTTCACTGGACGGCAGGCTTGTGATCTCTGCTCCTCTGGGAGAGCTTCCCCCGGGCCGCTCCACCGTTGCCATACCCGGGGAGCTTGCCCCGGGGGTGTACCTGCTGCGTTTCAACGCGGGAAATTCTGTATCGGTGCTTCGGGCTACGGTTCTGCGATAGCTCCTTTTCTCAGTTGGTGATCACGAACCTTGCGGTTTCATCACCGGCGCGGGCGGTGTATACACCCGGAGGGCCCTGGAATGTGAATGTGTCTTCGGCGCCCTGGGTGACTCCTTCCATCCGTCTTCCCCGGAGGTCGAATACCTGGGGTGCTTCTCCAGATTGGGAGCTTGTCCTTATAACGGTGCTTCCCCTGGACGGGTTCGCGGCTACGCATAGTGCTGCTGATCCCGTTCCCTGGGTCTCTTCCTCGATGCCGCCATAAATGGGTATCCATAGCTGGCTTATGTAGTACTTCCCGTCGGTGCCCTTCCAGCTCCAGTAAACCGTGCCGTTCATGAAGCTGGCAATCAAGCCCAGTGACTCCTCCACTTCCAGGGGGCAGTCAGCCTGGGCGTATATCTGGTAGTCGGGGCCGTAGCTCAGGAAATAGAACTGGTGCGTGAACCTTGTTGCGGCTATGACTGCGAAGGGGGGGTAGCCACCAAGTGTGGCCACGTCATGTGCGGTGAAGCCGCTGATCTCTCCGGTGAGTCCCACAAGGTCGTACGGCTCCCAGGTATGGTCTTCCTTGTCGATGCTGTAGAACATATGCGGGCTGGTTGTTACCGCCTGATAAAGATCCGATTCTTCGGGACCGGGGTGGTTGAAGTCCATTCCCGCTCCCGCCATGCCTGCGGGGCCGGGGAAAGATGACCAGGTGTCGGAGCCGTCGGAGTGGTAGATTATTCCCTGGCTGGAGCTTACGAAGTACCTCTCCTCATCGAAGGCGAGGCCGAAGCCGTCGATGCTATCCGGGAGGTCGATCTCTCCTTCATAACTGCAGTCGTTCATGTCGGCGAGGTATATCCTCCCGTCGCCGTTGCTCCTTATCAGGAGCTGATACTCCCATTCACTTACAGCGATGTCCTGTATGTCCGTGGCCCAGTCGATCTCCCAGGTATTCATTACCTGAACGGGTATTCCATATGCCGCCGGTACTGCTGCAGCGAGGATGATGACGATCCTGCTGAATGTCATGATTCCTCCTTCTGTCTCCTTATGGAGATAATGGAGGTTCATGGTGCTGGTGTCAAGCTATATTCATGGCTCTGTTGTGCTTGTGGCTCTTCTATACAGTCTGGTCCTGCCGTTCCTGATCACCCTCAGGGGGAACCAGTGGTCGGGGAGATGCTCCACGTAGGGGCTCTCTATGAACCTTGCTCCCAGGAGGACGAGGTCCGCCTGCTGTGTCGGGTTCCTTATCAGTCTGCCCGCCGCCTGTATCACCCTGTTGATCCCCGGTATCGCGAATGCGTGGAGGAAGCCGTTCCTCCCCGTTGCCTCGTACCTGTTCTTCAGCAGTTCCTGCTTCAGGGAAACCCCGGGCAGGGACGGGCCCACTATGAAGCAGCCCCTGAGGTCCGGTATTGAGAGGTCCACCCCCTCGGCGAAGAGGCCCCCCGCCACCGCCAGGACCAGGTTGCTTCCCGCGTTGATGGAGCTTACGAAGTCCTCCCTCTCCGCAGTGGTCATCTCGCGCTTCTGGGCTATGAACTCTGTGCCCCTTGCGTTCACTCTCAGTGCTATTTTTTCCATCCACGCGAATGAAGGGAAGAAGGCCATCCATGTGCCCGGGGTCTTCTCCATGGCGCCGGCGAGCCTTCTGGCAATGGGCTCGGTCTGCTTTTCCCTGTGGCGGTACCTGGTGTTTATGCCCGCGTCCACCCAGACCCTTAGGTTCTCCCTGGGGAAGGGCCAGCCAACGGCGGTCTCCCTCCTCTCCTTCGAGAGGCCCAGTTCAGTTGCGAAGTGTTCCATGGGCTCCAGTGTTGCGGAGAAGCATGAAACCGATGAGCATCTGGTGTGCTCTTCAGCTATGAACGCCGAGGGGTCGGTGCAGTAGTACTGTATGAGGGTATCATCGCCCTCCTTCACCGCCAGGAGATGGAATCTCTCGTCGAGCCTTTCCGAGACCCGTGAGAAACCGTAGATCGCCCGGCAGAGCAGGGATACGTCCATCGGGGTGTCCCTGTCGGCGCCCATGACCTTCTGCCACCTTCTCCTGTCTATTCCGGGCAGCTGCACCTCCTCCGGCAGAAGGATCTGATCATCCCTGTGGGGCCAGGGGGTTTCGGCGTACGCCTGCAGCAGCTTTCTCCATGGTCTCAGGAGGTTCTGCATCCTTCTGTTACCCCTGGCGTGGCGCCAGGCTGTCTCCATCCAGGAGGTCCTTATCTCAGGGGACCATACGCCCCTGACCCTTTCAGGGAGGTTCGCCGCCTCGTCTATCAGAAGGTCGCACCTTGCCGCGGTGGCGTCATCCTCGAAGAACCTCTTCAGCCTTATGCCCGGGTCGAACACGTAGTTGTAGTCGCAGGCCACCAGGTCGCACCTCTGGGAGAGGTAGAGGGAAAGCTCGAAGGGGCAGACACCTGCGGCTTCGCCCTTTTCCATTATGAGTTCAGGGGTGATCAGCACTTCGGCGGTGAGTTCGTCGATTATTCCGCTTTCCCTGATGGCCGGGCCGAAGACCTCGGCGTAGGGGCATATCTCAGGGTTGCAGCGCTCCATCGCGGCGGGACAGGAGCTTTCCCTGGAGGAAATGACGATGGTCCTCAGGGGGAAGCCCCTCTTTATGATCCTGTCCATGGTCTCCATGAGGATCTTCTTCTGGGTGTTCTTGGAGGTGAGGAAGAAGAGGATGTTCCAGTTCCCCACTGAAGAGGGAATGGCCCCGGTGAGGACCGCCGCGGTCTTCCCTGTGCCGGTGGGGGCCTGGAGAAGAAGCTCACCCCGCTCCCCGCAAGCCGCGGACACCTCTGTGATGATGCTCTCCTGGCCTGGTCTCCTGTCCTCGAAGGGGAAGGTAAAATCCACGAGACCGTCCTGGAGCTTCCTGTGCCTTTCCCATTCCCCGCTTACGAACCTGGAAACGTCCTGGATGAACTCGTTCCAGATCTCCCGCCCCTGTTCGCCGTCGATCTGGAACTCCCTCGATTCCTTTGTGTCCGGGTCGGTGTAGAGAAGGGATTCCCCAGTTCCGCCCAGGGCCAGAAAATAGAAGTGCACCTGGAGGATATGGTGACTCAGGGGCTTTTCCGGAAGAGGCTGGGCGGTCTTTATCTCGGTGACCCAGCCGCCGGGGTCCACCAGATCGGCCCTGCCGGTGATGATGAAGGAAACGCCGTTCTCGGTTATGGCGAGTAGGGCGGGGGTCTCCGTTTCGCCGCTCCGCTCCTCCGCCAGTTCCCTCTGCTTCCTGGTGTGCTCCTTCTGCCGGGTCCTGATGTCTATGGACTCCTCCCCGGTGCGGAGGGTGTCCGGAGGGCGGCAGAGGCCTATGAGCACCTTGATGGATGACCTTACGGTTCCGGTCTCCGGGTCGAAGGGTATCAGCAAGGGCTTTTCCTCAGAGGTTTCTTTTTTTCGTGGAACTCATCCTTGTACTATATTGCAGCACCATGAACGAAAGGAGACCGCGTGCAGAAAAAGCCTCTTTTAAGCGCTTCAGAAAGGCTTTCCAAGCTTCCTCCATACCTCTTTGCCGAACTTGACAGGCAGAAGAAGGCGGCGGCGAAGAAGGGCCTCGACCTGATAGATTTCGGGATCGGAGATCCGGATACACCCACCCCTTCGGAGATAGTACGGGCCGGCCAGGAAGCCCTTGCGATACCGGCGTTCCACAGATATCCCGACGGAGCCGGCAGCGACTTCTTCAGGGAGGCGTGCGCCGGGTGGATGAAGGGTCAGTTCGGTGTTGAGTGCGAAACCTCCGCGGTGATAGGGTCGAAGGAGGGCATAGCACACGTGCCCATGGTGTTCTGCAACAGGGGGGACCTGGTGCTGGTGCCCAACCCGGGCTACCCGGTTTACAGGGCTTCCGCCATCCTCGCAGACGCAATTCCCGTTGACATGCCCCTGCTGATGGAGAACGGCTTCCTGCCCGACTTCGGGCGCATTCCCCCCGGTGTTCTCCGCGAGGCCAAGGTGATGTTCCTGAACTACCCCAACAACCCCACCGGAGCCGTTGCCACCATGGAGGATATGGAGAGAATGGTCAGCTTCGCCAGGGAGAACAACATCCTCCTGGTAAGCGACAACTCATACAGCCACATCAGGTTCGACGGGCAGAAGCCCCTGAGCTTCCTCCAGGTGCCCGGGGCGGAGGACGTGGTGCTGGAGTTCCACAGCCTCTCGAAAACATTCAACATGACCGGATGGAGGCTGGGATTCGTTGCAGGTGGCAAGGAACTGGTTTCCATTTTCAGGGGCGCCAAGGAGAACATGGACTCCGGCGCCTTCACCGCCATTCAGAAGGCCGGGGAGGCCGCCCTTTCAATGGAACCGGGAAGCTTCGCCGAGAGGCTCGATATGTACCGGGAGAGGAGAGAGATTCTCCTTGCCGGCCTCAGGGGCCTGGGATGGGACGTGTTCGACTCCCCGGGAACCTTCTACATATGGGTAAGGCTGCCCAGGGGCGCTGACTCCATGGTGTTCGCCAGAAAGCTGATTAACCAGGCCGGTATTGTGATAACCCCCGGCAGCGGCTTCGGCACCTGGGGCGAGGGATATGTCCGCTTCGCCCTTACCATCCCGGCGCCCAGGATACACCAGGCGGTGGGCAGGCTTGAACAGCTTGAACTCAGGAAGGGCAGGCTTCTCAAGTGGCTGAAGAAAACCGGCGACTGACGGGCACACTGGCCCTGTCCCGGCTGATGCTCAGGCTAAGACTTGGTGTTCACTCCTTCGAGAGGGTGGAGGAGAGGGATGTGCCCGTGGACATTTCCAGGAGCGGAGAGCTTTTCAGGGAGGGTGTTCCAGCGGTGGACTATTCCCGTGTCTGCGAAGCTGTCGCCGGGGGAGTTGATGGTGAGTACCTCTACATCGAGCATCTTGCCGCGGACATACTGGAAATACTCACCGGGAGCTTTTCCGGGCATTGGACGGTCACGGTCCACAAGCCCTTCCCGCCTGTGAACCCCCAGGTTGAAAGCGCTTCAGTAACAGTTGAAGGCTAGAAGCTTCGCCCTGGGTCTGGGGGGCAACCTGGGGAATGTGAAGGACGCGTTCAGGGCCTGCGCCAGACGGTTGGGAGATGAGCCCAGGGCCGGTTCGCTCCGTTTCGCCCCGGTGTACGAAACTCCCCCCTGGGGAGACGCAGGCGGGGGTAACTTCCTCAATACCGCGGTTTCAGGGTTATGGAGCGGTTCCGACCGTTCCCTCCTGGAGCTCTGCAGGGAAATGGAGCTCTCGGCGGGGTCGGTCACCGTGAAGAACGGGAAACCCCGAACGCTGGATGTCGACGTGCTTTTTCTCGAGGGGGGCGTCTCCTCTGAGGAGCTTATCCTGCCGCATCCCCTGCTTGTGAAGAGGCGCTTCGTTCTTGTGCCCCTCTCCGAGGTATGGAACGGTCCGGTGCCCGGGCTTGGAATATCCCCCGCTGAGCTGCTTAAAACCCTTGATGACAGCTCCTTCATTATATTCAGGGGCACTTTGGAGCAGGATTGACAGGGGGGCCTCACGGGTTTGAAGAACTGCAGGTATCTGGTGGTGGAAGGTCCGGTTGGAGTGGGAAAGACCTTCCTGGCCGGAAGGCTGGCCGCAAGGCTCGAGGGAAGGGCGATACTGGAGGAAACCTCCGAGAACCCGTTCCTTCCGCTGTTCTACAGGGACAGGGCGAAGTACGGTTTTCAGGCCCAGGTCTCATTCCTTCTGGCCAGGTACTTCAGGCAGACAAGCCTGATCCAGCCCGACCTCTTCAGCAGATACCTGATATCGGACTTCCTTCCCGGCAAGGGTATGATCTTCGCCAGGATAACCCTCAAGGGCCATGAACTTGACCTTTACGAGAGACTCAGCGAACAGCTGGTGACCCCTGCCGCCCCCTCCCCGGACCTGGTGATATACCTCCAGGCTTCAACGGGGGTACTGCTGGACAGGATAAACAGGTACGGCAGGGATTTCGAGAAGGACATGGACAGGAAATGGCTGGAGGAACTGGTGGATTCCTATAACCGCTGGTTCCTCAGGGATTTCAGGTTCCCGGTACTTGTGGTGAACACCGACGGAGTGGATTTCCGAGGTGACGAAAACGCCTTCGATGGTCTGCTGGATGCGGTTCTTTCCCATCCGGGGGGCCTTTCGGGGTACAACCCTTCCTCGGGAGGGGGGCTGAGCATATGAGGATCGTCCGTACCGAGGGCGAGATAGCGGGGCTTTCCCTGGAGTATCGCAGGAAGGGCCTCCGGGTGGGGTTCGTTCCCACCATGGGAGCGCTGCACCCGGGCCACCTCAGCCT
>NPID01009470.1_pt1 | contig 13530 bp, 11 predicted proteins | sample 8637491 | NCBI WGS metagenome assembly NPID01 (sample SAMN07420843, study PRJNA396082) | bioreactor metagenome | isolation source: sample BA6 brine-fed electro-methanogenic bioreactor BA | place: Japan: Kochi | collected 2016-06-14 | reverse complement strand
CGTACCAGTTAAGCGCAGTGTTGCCACCTCTGCCAAATGAATATGCAACACTTGTATTTACTGTTGTATTTCCAAAAGTTCCGAAATGGGTAAGCAAAATCATAGGTTTATGATAGTTATTAACCCTTGCGTTACGTACTTCGCCACCTTGGTATCCCCAGTTGGGGTTGTAGTACTGGTTTCCGGTTAGGTCGTATGCTTCCTGAACCGAAAGTCCTGAACGTCCACTTTGCATGGGCGAACCAAATACCGTAAAGCCAAAGCTGTGGTTTTCGTTAAACTTACGCTCAGCCGAAAAGAAATATGCATATGCATCGTAAAACGTACCCTCCGAGTATCCCTCTTGAGCCCATCGACGCGAGCCAGAGATGGTCATTGCCCATTTATCGTCAACCATTCCTGTTGAATGGATAAACATTACCCTGTTGCGGTAGCTACGGTTTGCCGATGAGTATGTTATACGCGTATCGGGCCTATACTGCGAAGCCCTAACCTCAATATTGTTAACACCAGCAAAACCGCCAAAAGCATATTCCGATGGAGCCAAACCTATTGAGTTTACCGTATTACGCATGGCATCGTTTAGGCCACCCCAGGTTGAGTAGAATGCCCGACCAGTTTCAGGATCGTTAACGGCAACGCCGTTGATTAGTACGGATGAATTTTCCGACTCGTATCCGCGAACCCTAAACCGAGCAGCACCAAAGGTGTATCCGGCAGTTGATAAAAATATATCACGTGATCCCTGAAGTAATCCTGAGATATCGTGAGCCTCTTCGTCGCTCTCAAAATCGGCTGCAGAGAGCGTAATTACAGGAACAAACTCTTCGTCTGTTGCAACTGTAGTCGTGTCTGTCTGTCCACTGGCTAAAGTAACCGTGAAAAGAAACAGAAAAACTAATCCTTGAATTTTTCTCATAAATACTACAAATAGTGTTAATTACTCCTAAACCCTTACAAAAATGGGAACCTCAAAAATAGATATTATTGTTGATAAAGCACTAGAATAATAAAAATATCTTATCTTTATAACCCCCTAAACCCAACCTAATAGTATTTATCTTTCTGATTACTAAATATTTTTACAAAACGCTGGCATGCGATTTGTTTTGTCAACCGAAAAAATTCCCAAAAATTATGCGTAACAGTAGAACACCTTTTGTGAAATTAATCACTCTTACACTTTTTACCATCATCCCACTAATTGGTTTTAGCCAAAAAGAGAAACAGTATAAAGTGGTTAACATTGCTTTTTATAACCTAGAGAATTTATTCGACACCATTGATACTCCCGATGTAAACGATTTTGAGTTTACCCCCGAAGGGCCCAACAAGTGGAACTCGAAGAAATACTACGAGAAGCTCGAAAACATGGCACGAGTTATCTCAAAAATTGGTACCGATGTAACCCCCCATGGCCCAGCAGTTATTGGCGTTTCCGAGATTGAGAACAGTACCGTACTTGAGGATTTAGCCAAGCAAGAAGCCATAGCAGACAGAAATTACCAAGTTGTACACATTGACGGACCCGACAAAAGAGGTGTTGATGTGGCGCTACTTTACCAACCCGAGTATTTTGAACTAACAAACAAAATTAGCCACAGGCTAACCATTGAGGGAAGGGATGATTTTTTTACACGTGACCAGCTAATGGTTTCGGGTATGCTCGATGGAGAGGAGTTTCACTTTATTGTTGGCCACTGGCCATCACGCAGAGGCGGCGAAAGCCGAAGTCGTCCGCTACGAAACGCCGCAGGAGACCTTGGAAGGCATATTATCGACTCCATTTTGAACGTTAACCCCAATGCCAAAATTGTTTACATGGGCGACCTAAACGACAACCCCGATAATGCGAGTGTTTTGAAGCACTTACAAGCAAAACCCGATTTGGATAAAGTAAGCGAAGGTGAACTATTTAACCCCTTTTTCGACTTTTACAAAAAAGGTATAGGCTCATCGGCATGGCGCGACACGTGGAGTTTGTTTGATATGGTTATACCTAACCACAACCTTTTAAAGAAGGATTTCTCAACCTACCAATACTACAAGGCTAGCGTATTTAACAAGCCATTTTTACAGCAAAAATCGGGAAGGTTTAAGGGTTATCCCTATCGTACATATGCTGGTGGACAATACCTTGGAGGTTACTCCGACCACTTTCCAACATATATTCTGTTAATTAAAGAGATTGAGTAATACTTTGCCTACAGGCAGTAAAAAAGCGAAGCGAACTATTATGTATCGCTTCGCTTTTTTTATNNAAATCATTCTTGGCTGCCCAATCAATGGCCTTAGCCAAATCGGCTGGTGTGTCAATGGCAATAGTTTCAATGTTAGTAACCTCAGCGTAAATGGTGTAACCATTCTCGAGCCACCGTAACTGCTCCAACGATTCTAACTTTTCTAAAGTTGATAGTTCCAGCTTGCTAATACTCCTTAGCACTTCGCTTCGATATGCGTATAACCCAAGATGCTTAAAATAGGTGTGCTCTTGTGCCCATCTGTTCATTTCAATTCCACGAATGTGGGGTACTACCGATCGGCTAAAGTATAAGGCTTTACCCTGATTGCTAACAACTACCTTAGGTTTATTCGGATTAAAAATATCCTCATTAGTGCCAAAGGGCTTTATAAGTGTTGCAATATCAACATTATGGTTGGTAAACGGCTTTAAGAGCAAGGCAAGGTGTTCGGGGTGAACAAAGGGCTCATCGCCCTGAAGATTTACAACTATATCAAAAGTTAAGTTTACCTGCTCTTCAATTTTAGCGAGCGCTTCGGCACACCTGTCGGTTCCGCTCTTATGCTCGGATGAGGTAATAACCCACTTCCCCCCAAATTCGGCTACTGCATTTGCAATTCTTTCGTCGTCGGTGGCAATGCACACATGCTCAAAAGCCTTAACTGCCCTATCGTAAACCCACCTAACCATTGGTTTACCTTGAATTTCGGCTAGAGGTTTACCCGGAAAACGGGTTGATGCATAACGTGCAGGAATTATACAAAGTGTGCGCATAAAGTAATCGGCTTTTTTGATTTTGCTACTAAAGTAAAGGTAAAGGTTTTGGCTGGAAACTAATTGCCATGCAGCCAAAAAATTTGAACGAGCATCCCTTAAACTTCACAAATATACGCATACGCTAAATTATCCACTGCTCGCCATATGGTAAAATTGTCAGTTTGCTAAATACTACCCAAGTAAATGCAACGGTTAAATTATTTTAATTGTTATTGGTGTAAAAGGTTTTAATATGTAATTTTGTCAGTACTAATTAACCCATTGGTATGTCAGCAGATATTCAAAGGATAAAGCAACGATTTGAGATAATTGGAAACTCGCAAGGGCTAAATAGAGCAATTGATATTGGCCTACAGGTTGCCCCAACCGATTTATCGGTACTTATTACGGGCGAAAGCGGTACGGGTAAAGAAGTTTTTCCGCAGATTATTCACTCGTTTAGCACTCGCAAACACGGTACTTACATTGCTGTAAACTGCGGGGCCATACCCGAAGGAACTATTGACTCGGAACTTTTTGGACATGAGAAAGGATCGTTTACTGGCGCTATGGACAGCCGACAGGGCTACTTTGAAGTGGCCGATGGAGGTACCATTTTTCTCGATGAGGTTGCTGAGCTACCCCTCTCTACCCAAGTTCGATTGTTACGGGTTCTGGAAACGGGTGAGTTTTTGCGCGTTGGCTCATCAAAAGTAAAAAAAACCAATGTTAGGGTAATTGCAGCTACCAACATTAACCTTATAGAAGCAATACAGAACGGACGATTCCGCGAGGATTTATACTACAGGCTTAACACTGTTCCTATAAATATGCCTCCCTTGCGCGAGCGAAATGAGGATATCCCCTTGCTTTTCCGTAAGTTTGCATCCGACTTTGCCGAAAAGTACCGAATGCCACCCGTTACCCTCGACGACGATGCGCGCCGAATGCTTGTTAGCTATAAATGGCCGGGCAATGTAAGGCAGCTAAAAAACGTAACCGAACAAATATCGGTAATTGAAGAGTCGAGGCTAATATCGGCTGATAAGCTGCTTAACTACCTACCCGATTACAACCCCAATAAGCTACCAGCCCTCATTACCAATAAAAATGCTGGCGTATCAGAGCCGTCGTTTGCCAACGAACGTGAAATTCTCTACAAAATCCTGTTCGACATGCGCAACGATGTTAACGACCTAAAAAAACTCGTACTCGACATGCTGCAAAGTGGCAGTACAAATGCCGACGTACATTCGGAAAATGCCAGCATCATTAAAAACCTTTACAAAGACGGTATTCCTTTTGTTGAAACCTCTAAGCCTAGCGGCTACGAGCAAAAAGGCTTCAATCAGGATCATCCCGACATACAGGACACTGAGGAAATTGTAGAGGAATCGCTTTCGCTTGTTGATAAGGAAATTGAAATGATAAAAAAAGCCCTTGAAAAGTACAATGGCAAACGCCGTCAGGCTGCAAAAGAACTAGGCATATCGGAGCGTACGCTTTACCGTAAAATTAAAGAGCATAACATTGACTAGCATGAACTTTAAATACGCATACAAACTATTGGCAAAAAGAAGAAGCCTACTAAGCATTGTGTTTATTTTCGTACTTCTGCTGATTAACTCATGCAAAATTAACTACTCCTTTACCGGAGCTTCCATTTCGCCCGATGTAAAAACGGTTAGCGTTGGTCATTTCCAAAACCTAGCCCCACTAGTTAACCCAACCCTAAGCAACCTACTCTCCGAAGAACTTAGAAATAGATTTGTTACACAAACCAGCCTAAATGTTGTACCTTCGTTTGGCCACTTAAACTTCACTGGCGAAATTCGCAACTATGAGGTTAGGCCAGTTGCCATTCAAGGAAACGAAATTGCTGCACAAAACAGGCTAACCATTTCGGTTAGGGTAAAATTTGAGAATTCAATTGACCCAACCCAGAATTACGACAAAAACTTTAGCCATTACGAAGATTTTAGCAGCAACCAGCAGCTTTCGCAAGTTGAGCAGCAGCTGGTAACCCTAATAGTTGAAAAGCTTGTAGAAGACATTTTTAATAACGCGGTAGCAAACTGGTAGAAATGGAAAAAGAACAGTTTTATAAAATAGTTGAAAACCCCAAACTAATTGACGAGAATACCATTAAACAAATACGAGTTCTCGTTAATCAGTATCCCTATTTCTACCCTGCTCGTCTACTGGAGCTAATTGGCCTTAAGCAAGCTAATTCGGTCGAATACCATAAAAAACTTAAGGAAACCGCAGCCCTTTCGCCTAATCGCTATAATCTGTACCTTACACTTAACCCTGCCCCGGCAAGTATAGCAATTGAGAATGCACAAAGCGATGCAAAAAATGAGGTTGTTAACATTCAGGAGCCTAAGGGTGAAGAACAAGTAGCTGAAACCACATTCCAACTCGATGATTCGGCAAGCATTACATCACCTGCCGATTTTTCTGAGGAAGATTCATCTCCCCCAACTCAAAGTGAAGAGTCAAATAACGAGCTACTCGAACTAGGCGACCCATCAGAGCCACGACATCACAAAACCGATGAGGAAGCCTACCTCGACCCACAGCTATACACACTAGAAATACCAAACGATTACCTTGAAGAGGATTCGCTCTCGGCCTCAAACTTTGGCCGCTTTAACCGCGAAGATACCACAAGAGTTGAGGAGCCTAGCAAGCAACCTAACAAGGAGGATAAGCAAGAAGAGCACCTTGATAAACAAGAGGATATACTTACGGAAATTGCAAAAAACGTAAAAGTAAGCAGCGAGCATTTCGATCAGTCATCGCTCATTGACACATTTATTGAAACAAATCCGCGTATTGTTCCAAAACAACGCCCCGAAGATTTACCCGCAGAGCAGGAGGATATTTCACTCGCTTCAGTTAAGGAACCCCAAGATGCAATTACTGAGCCTTTGGCTGCAATTTATATAGCGCAAGGCCACTATAGCAAGGCAATTTCAATTTACGAGAAATTATGTTTGAAATTTCCAGAAAAAAGAGCTTACTTTGCCGGTCAAATTGAAAAATTGAAGAATCAACCCGATAAATAACGTAAAAATCATTAGCAATGTATCTGCTTATTTCAGTACTAATCATTATTGCCTGCATCCTGCTCATTCTAATCGTGCTTGTGCAGAACTCAAAAGGAGGAGGTTTGGCATCGAACTTTGCCTCTTCAAACCAGGTAATGGGTGTTCGCAAAACGGCCGATTTTCTTGAGAAAGCCACTTGGACACTCGCAATTACCCTGCTTGTTCTTAGCCTTTTAGCATCGTTCTCAATCCCTCGCAACGAAGAGGTTGAAAGCAAATCGGCTTTGGAAGAGCAAATCCAAGCAACACCCGACCCATCAGGAATGCCAGTATTCCCTACCCCTCAACCTGAAGAAGAAGGACAAGAGCAAGAAGAGCCTTCGCAGCCTGAGGAGTAATAGCGGATTATACGTATACCAAAAGGGGTGTCAGAATGTCGCAATTCTGACACCCCTTTTCATTTGTTTAAGCCAAGCGCTTAACTTTAGGTAAATCCCTAATTGCAAGCATCAAACTATATCAACGCTAATAAAAGCAATATAAAAAGAGGGTTGCTCGCACGCCAAACCTCAAACATGCTGACATGCATTGCTAGGGCAAAACGGCAGACTTTGCCTTTGGCATAACTTTCGATAAGCAGAGGCTGAAAAATTGATCGTATTTACTAATCATAAAAAACAATTCTAACAATGTCACAAGTTAACATTAAACCATTAGCCGACAGGGTTCTGGTTGAGCCCATGGAAGCAGAAGAAAAAACCGCTAGCGGCATTTACATCCCCGACACAGCAAAGGAAAAGCCCCAAAAAGGCACCGTAGTAGCCCTAGGGCCAGGTACAAAGGATGTTACCATGGAGGTTAAAATTGGCGATGTGGTTCTTTACGGCAAGTACTCCGGCACTGAAATAAACGTCGACGGGAAAGACTTCCTCATGATGAAACAGGCCGACATACTTGCAGTGGTATAGCTTGCAACCCTCGGTAAATGAATGTTTAATTGAACTAATACAATAATCGAAATATTTAAGCTATGGCAGGAAAAATTATCAAATTTGATATTGAAGCCCGCGACAACCTAAAAAAAGGTGTTGATCAGCTGGCTAATGCAGTTAAAGTAACCCTTGGCCCTAAGGGACGCAATGTGGTTATTGAGAAAAAATTCGGTTCACCCCAAATTACTAAGGATGGTGTTACCGTTGCTAAAGAAATTGACCTTAGCGATCCAATGGAGAACATTGGCGCTCAAATGGTAAAAGAGGTTGCCTCAAAAACTGGCGACGATGCAGGTGATGGTACAACTACCGCAACCGTATTGGCTCAGTCGATAGTTGGCGTTGGCCTTAAAAACGTAACCGCAGGTGCTAACCCAATGGACCTAAAGCGCGGTATCGACAAAGCAGTAGCCAAGGTAGTTGAGCAGCTTAAATCGCAAAGCATTGAGATTGGCGACGACTACACTAAAATTGAGCAGGTTGCCTCAATCTCGGCAAACAACGACCACGAAATTGGCAAGCTCATTGCCGAGGCAATGAAAAAGGTTAAAAAAGAGGGTGTTATAACTGTTGAAGAGGCAAAAGGAATTGAAACTACCGTTGAAGTTGTTGAAGGTATGCAGTTCGACCGCGGATACATTTCGCCTTACTTCATTACCAACCCCGATAAAATGGAAACTGTACTCGAGAACCCAAGGGTACTAATTACCGATAAGAAGATTTCAACCATGAAAGATCTTCTTCCCGTTCTCGAGCCAGTTGCACAAAACGGTCAGTCGTTGCTTATTATTGCTGAAGATGTTGACGGCGAAGCGCTTGCAACCCTTGTGGTTAACAAGCTACGCGGTTCGCTTAAAATTGCCGCTGTAAAAGCACCCGGCTTTGGCGACCGTCGTAAGGAGATGCTTGAGGATATCGCTATTCTAACTGGTGGCGTGGTTATCTCCGAGGAAAAAGGACTTCGTCTCGATGCTGCTAAAGTTGAAATGCTTGGCTCGGCCGAAAAAATTACCCTCGACAAAGAGAACACAACCATTGTTAATGGTGCTGGACAAAAAGAGGCTATTGAGAAGCGCGTTGCTCAAATTAAGCTGCAAATTGAGAACACAACCTCCGATTACGATCGCGAAAAGCTGCAAGAGCGTTTGGCTAAGCTAGCCGGTGGTGTTGCAGTACTTTACGTTGGTGCATCAACCGAAACCGAAATGAAAGAGAAGAAGGATAGGGTTGACGATGCCCTTAGCGCAACACGCGCTGCCGTTGAGGAAGGAATTGTTCCTGGTGGTGGTGTAGCCTACATCCGCTCAATTAGCTCGCTCGAAGGGTTAAGCGGCGCTAACGACGATGAGACAACAGGTATACACATTATTAAGCGTGCCATTGAGGAGCCACTTCGCCAAATTGTGTCAAACGCTGGCATGGACGGCTCTGTAGTGGTTCAAAAAGTAAAAGAAGGCAAGGATGACTTTGGCTACAACGCATACTCCGATAAGTACGAGAATCTTTTCAACAGCGGTGTAATCGACCCGACCAAGGTAACCCGTGTTGCGCTCGAAAACGCAGCATCAATTGCTGGTATGTTGCTTACCACCGAGTGCGTAATGGCCGACGAAAAAGAAGAAAACCCAATGCCCCCAATGGGCAACCCCGGAATGGGCGGAATGGGTGGAATGATGTAATTGCATCCCCAAAAACATCATACCATATAACACTCAAAAGGGGCTTTCCGAACTATTCGGAAAGCCCCTTTCAATTCTAAGTAGGTTGTATCTCTTCATTTATAAATTGTGAAACTACCCAACCTTTTTTATACCTTTACAATCTATAAATAAACAAACCTCAGTAAACATGAAACGTACACTTGCCGTTATTGCGCTCACCATAATAGCCAACATTGCGCTGGCAACGGGCTGGCGCATAACAACCAAATACTACTCCATTCCGCAAAATAGGGCCAGCGAACGCACCGAAGAGGTTTTTCTTTTAAACGGGTACATGAAAATGGTTAACGGAAACCTAACGACCATTTTTAACCTTGAGCAGAATGAGATTATCTACATAAACAACCTCAACCAAACCTACTGGAAGGGAAACCCATCGAGGTTTAACGCCGAAGTGCGCGCCGAACTTGAGATTATGGTTGAAGAAAAGCTTTACGGTGTTGAAAAAGAGCAGCAGGAGGCCATGCGATTGATGTACAAAGAGATGATTGACGCCTCATTTCCAACAGAGGGTAGTGTAAAGCAAAGGGCCAAATCGTTCTCGGTGCATAAGGAAAAGGAGGGCGAAACCATTTCGGGCTTCAGCGCAACCAAGTACAAAATTTTGGAAGAGGGGCTATACCTCGAAACCATATGGATAACCAAAGAGCTACCCATTGCAAACGATTTTAATTTTATTAACCTTAGCCAATTCCTAAACCAGCTAGCCAGCGGAGCCTACGCTGCAAGCTTCGAAAGCTCCAACGAATATTTTAAACTGGTTAATGAGGGTTACCCCATAAAGGTACAAATACAGCGTGGCGATGGCAGCTTGCAGATATCGGAGGTAACCAGTGCCGAAAAGATAAACCTTACCCCCGCCGACTTTAGCATCCCCGCTGGCCATACTCCAAGCACGCTAACCGATGTTGGAGTCTGGGATGGTTTTTTGTAGACTATCGCACTAGCGGCTTCAGGTGAAATGTTTTTGGCAATTCTTAAATTTTAAATACTTTTGCAGCGCATTGGCCCCGTAGTTCAGCTTAATACCTGCCTGCCTAGTGCCGCAGGCAGTCAGGCAGGGAACGTCAGATTCCAGTTCTGAACTACGCCCAAAAAGTTAAAGAGTAAGAAATCATAAATAAATGGCCCCGTAGTTCAGCTGAATAGAACGTCAGATTCCGGTTCTGAAGGTCACAGGTTTGAATCCTGTCGGGGTCACTCATAAGGCTAATCCAATGGATTGGCCTTTCGTTTTTTAATGAAAGTCTCGAAATGGCATTTACCCGAGGCGAGGTTACGAGCTGCCAATGCTCCTGCTCCTTTAAGCCAGATTCAATTTTCTAGAAAAATTCATACCTTTACACCAAAACTATTCGGTATGAGGAAACTAGCAATCACCCTAATACTATTCGCATTTAGCAGCTTGGCCAGCGCACAGGTTACGTTTATCATAAAAACGCTCCCCGACGATACGCCCAAAGGATCATCATTCTACCTTGCCGGAACGCATAATAAGTGGACTCCCAACCACTCCGAAAGCAAATTTCAGTACGATGACTTAGGTAGGCTGTCGCTAACCCTAAACTCACTCCCCGATACGCTAGAGTACAAAATTTGCCGAGGAAATTGGACCGCCGTTGAGGTTGACTCAACAGGGAAAGACATACCAAACCGTATTTATGCTGATTCACTCGGAACCACCATTGAGCTAACGGTGCACCAATGGCGAGACCGTTTGCTGCCAAAGCAGCTCGTTTCAACAGCAACATCAAATGTATTCTTTACGCCCACAAGCATCGAAATACCCCAGCTTAACCGTAGGCGAACAGTAAGGGTTTACTTCCCTCCCAACTACTCGTCGAGGCAAGGCTTTCCCGTTATCTATATGTTCGATGGGCAAAACGTATTCGACCAGTCAACTGCCTTTGGTAACGAATGGCGCGTTGACGAAACCCTCGATAGCCTGCATTATACCAAAGCATTTGGCGCCATTGTAGTGGCCATTTACCACGGCGAAGCCGAACGGCTTAACGAGTATACCCCATGGCCTAACGAGGAAAAAATTGGTGGCGATGGCGCAAAAATGGCCAAGTTTATTGTAAAAGACCTAAAACCCTATATCGATAAGCACTACCGCACCCTCCCCGATGCCGACAATACAATGATTATTGGCAGCTCGCTAGGCGGACTAATGGCGCTTTATACCGCACTTGAATATCCCGATGTTTTCAGCAAAGTTGGCGTTTTTTCACCTTCGCTTTGGTGGAGCGATGAAATTTTTAAACAGATAGAGAAGCATAAGAAGCGCGACTTTCAGCGCATTTTCCTTTTGGCTGGCGAGCAGGAGGACGACAAGATGGTAGCCAACCTAAAAAAGGCTAAACGTATGCTCAAAGAAACGGGTTACTCCGACGATAACGAGCTGCTGCTTAAAATATGCGAAGACGGACGACACAGCGAATGGTTCTGGGCTCGCGAATTTCCGCATGCTGTTAGGTGGCTATTTGGGTTTTAAATAAACCTTTGACTTTTAAAACAATCTCATAATCAACCAAAATAAAACACAAAACCTAATACAAAACTCCAATGCTACGTTTTTGCCTTTTAACCATCCTTTTTGCTATTGCCTCAAGCGTATTTAGCCAACAACCTCTTCCGAAGGGAATGACCGAAGCCGAAAGGCTTATTTGGGACGAATATCTAAAGAACTATCCTAGCGACCGAGGAACTGCACCTCCTGCCGAAACCCCTCGAACCCCAGCCGAATGGGAAGAGATGCAAGGTGTGGTAATCACCTGGGCTGCCTACCAGCAAAATTTACGCGAAATTGTTCGCCATGCCAAGCAGTACGTAACCGTTTACATTGTTTGTAGCAACCCAACCACAGTACAAAACTATTTGGCCGAGGGTGGAGTAAATGCCGATAATATTGTTTTTGTTGAAGCCGATTTCGACTCGGTTTGGGTGCGCGACTATGGCCCGCAAAGCATCTACCTTAACGGAACCAACGAGCTTGCCTTTGTCGATTGGGTGTATAACCGCCCCCGCCCAAACGACGATGTAATTCCCTCGGTTATGGGCACTGAACTAGGCGTTCCGGTTTACCAAATGACCCAAGTTCCCAACAGGCTAACTGCCACGGGTGGCAACTTTATGACCGATGGCTACGACCAAGGGTTCTCTTCGGAGCTAATATTTGAGGAGAACAGCACCCTAACCGAAGGGGAAATTGATAACATTAAGTACAGCTACATGGGCATTGACCCATACATAAAAATGACAACCCTTCCCTACGATGGCATTCACCATATTGATATGCACATGAAGCTGCTGGATGAGGAAACGCTCCTCGTGGGCCAATACCCCGAAGGGGTTTCCGATGGACCCCAAATTGAGGCAAACCTCAGCTATATCCTTAACAACTTCCAAACCCCTTACGGAAGAACGTACAGGGTTGTGCGTATCCCCATGCCAGCCGATGAATATGGCGATTATCCTGATGATTGGTCCGATTACCTAACCTACACCAACGCTATTATACTTAACGGTTTAGTGCTTGTGCCAATTTATGGGCTTCCGCAAGATAATGAAGCGCTAGATATTTATCGCGAAGCCATGCCTGGTTACAACGTGGTAGGCATTAACATGCGTAACGTAATACCTGCCAGTGGGGCCATTCACTGCATTACCCGCGAAATAGCAGCTAACGATCCCATACTTATTAGCCATGCACCCTACTTCGGAGTAATTGATTACTCAACACAGGGCTACACGGTAGATGCAACCATTTCGTCGGCTGAGGGGATTAGCAATGCATCGGTATTCTGGAGCACCAACACAACTGCTGGCTTTAACGAGGTTGCCATGCAGCATGGCGAAGGTGAAAACTACACCGCAACAATACCCAGCCAACCCGTTAACAGCACTATTTACTACTACATTAGCGCAACAAACATCAATAGCAAAACCGTAGCCAAACCCCTTGTTGCGCCGTTGGGGTATTATAGTTTTTCTGTTGAAGATAATTCAACAACTACTTATACGCTAACTATTGATACCAACGGCAACGGCACAACTACACCAGCTGCTGGCTCGCATGACTACACCGATGGAACAGAGATAACCCTATCCGCATCGGCAAGCGATGGATGGCAGTTCGACCGGTGGGAGATTAGCGATGCAACATACCAAACCAGCGAGGTGCAAATTACCATAAGCCAAAACCTTAGCGCTACTGCCTACTTCAGCGAGGTTTCGTCGGTTTTTGCAAACATGCATGGTAAGCTAAGCCTTTACCCAAACCCCACTAACGGTAGCGTACGCATTGTTAACCCAACAACCTCAAAAAATCTAAGCGTTATGGTAGTCAATGCAGCAGGAGCAAATATTAGCATTGACACCCAAATACAAAACAACGAAATTACCCTTAACGCAGCAACGCTACCAAGCGGCGTTTACCTTGTAAAAATAATTGCAGCCAACAAGGTTTGGAGCGGCAGGTTTGTGAAGATGTAGAAGAGGGAATTTTGGTAATTCAATCCTGACAGGTTTAAATCCTGTCAGGATTTAAAAATTTAAAACACCTCGGGGTTGATTGGGAGGTTTCGAAAAGGGCATGACGGAACCGTACAAAGTAATTTCAATTCCACTATGGGATGATTGGAAGTGCTTGATGGTGATATAGTTAGTTTTGGGAAATAAGTTTCAATTCCACTATGGGATGATTGGAAGACCCCCATAACCTCGAACGTTAGAACGCCAACCTGTTTCAATTCCACTATGGG
>NPID01000500.1_pt1 | contig 13541 bp, 12 predicted proteins | sample 8637491 | NCBI WGS metagenome assembly NPID01 (sample SAMN07420843, study PRJNA396082) | bioreactor metagenome | isolation source: sample BA6 brine-fed electro-methanogenic bioreactor BA | place: Japan: Kochi | collected 2016-06-14 | reverse complement strand
CGGAATATGTAGATTTCATCTGGACTGAAATATATGGCCCGGTAGAAATATACTATAAGCGTGATGAAAAGCACCACTGGACATCAATAGATGAGGATCATGAGAAAGGAAAAGGCTTTAGTATTACTGCAGGCCCTAATCCTTTTTCAGATATTCTGACAATTAATATTGCTGTTGAAAACAATGAGGAGCTACCTTCATTATTAATTTATGATGCCAATTCAAAGCTTGTTAGACAAATCAGTTTTTGGGATCATAGCGACAATGGATATACCAATACCTGGGATGGCACAGATCAAAATGGGAAAACAGTGAATTCTGGCTTGTACATACTTCTTACATCTGTTGGAAATAGAAAAACCGCGAGAAAAATACTCTACCAACCTTAAAAAAAAGGATTGCCTCTCTGAATTCGGGAGGAGCAATGGAATTCTCTGAAATAATACAATTAAACTTCCAGGTTCGTCATTTCTTCCGTGATCTCAAAATCATAATCCGGGTACTGGTATACCGGCATGACCTTTTCGGTGCGGGAAATAGAATAGCCGTAAACGGAAATGTATTCTTCCGGGTTTTCACCCATGTGCTCCATTTGATCAAGGTATTTCATCACCGACTTGGATTCAACAATGGTCACCTTGCCCATCTTTTCAATAATGGGGCTGTGCCGGCGGGTCTGGTCGTGATCGAAAAGTAAAACACGCTTACCGCCTGGCGTGATACCAATGGTTCTGAAAGTCAGGCTCTTTCCAACTCCGGGAAGATTCAGTACATTGCGGTCAAGGGCGATAAAGGGAAGTTTAGCTTTTTCCATGATGGAATTCAGGATCTCCTTGCTCTTTTCCGCGTTCAGGCCGATGTTGCGGATCTCTTCCAGGTATTCATCAGGAAGTTGTCCGATCACCTTCTCCTGCATTTGTTCCTGCACAGCCCTTTCGTTGGTGGCAAAATTAGCTGCATTTTCCTTGAAGCCCTTTACGGTAAAGGTGTAATATGTCAGAACGCCAAGTTTATTCAATGCCTGACGGAGCTTATTGGTATGTCCGCGTTTTGAAGCCCCGGCAGTAAATACCAGCTGATTGGTAATGATCCACCCTGCAGCCTGTATGCGTTCAATGGCCTTCCGTGATTCCGGAGTGAGTTCCATGGCTGTTTCGAAGTGGGTCTGGATCACAAATTGGGTCATCCCGATCTTCATGGCTTTTTGCTTGNNGCTTGAATGCTTTCAGAACTGATGCAAGTTCAGGGGTGATGCGCTGCGGCAGATAGGCCAGCAACCGGGTTCCCAGTCGCACCCTGCGCATTTCTGCGAATTTATCACCCTCGGGACGTCTCTTGTTGTCGGCGATCTTTTGAACGGCCATTTCATAAACGGCATCCAGTACCAGCTCCAGTGATTTATCGGAGGCCATAAGGGCATCGCCCCCAGTGATGAGGATATCCCTCAACTGTGAATCCTTCCTGAAATATTCCATGAACTCTGACAATCGTTCGGGCCAGCTTTTGCGGGGCTTGAGCTTGTCGAGATCGAAATTCAGATTCCCGCGCTGAAAGTCGTACATCCGCTGACAGGAGGAGCATAGGCCTGCGCAGGCCCTGCCCATATTATTCGGTATGAGGATGGAAACTTCAGGATAACGCCGGTGCACGGAGTGGCTTGAAGGAAGTATCCATCCGGCTGCATTGGGTTTGCCGGGTTCTACGATATCTTCTTTTTCCCAGGCCACGATATTCCCGAATTCACCGACTAATTCCTTGCTGTAGAATACATATTCGCGTATGGCCTCGTCACTGCCTTTAAGGTGTTTCGGGGGTTTTACCAGGAGCAGGGAAAGATAGTGCGGGTTTACAAAGGTAGGGATGCCGGCGGCTTTCGCCTTCCTAAGCAGTTCCATTTGCCTTTCAGGGATGGAATGATCCAGCATTTCATTTAAGACCTCAGGATCACGTATTGCGAAGCGTAAATGGAAAAGACGCGTATTCCACCATTTCAGCATGAGGGCATGTTTTTCATTGCGGGCCATGCCTTCTTCAAAGCTGAACTTGGCATCGCGAAGCCGTCCGCTTTCCATCATTTCAATGAACTTACCGATAATGCGATCACGGTTCTGGTTTCGCAGCACAACTATTTCCGGGTCGAGGCCCGACGGATGCCTGTTGATCCATTCAAGAATTTTTTCCCTGTCGGGAACACTTTTGCGCAGGGATCCGTTAAATTGCCTGTACAGCATGATCATATCCATGATAAAATCTACACGAAAGATAATGTTGCCGTTTTTTACCGCTTCGAATAGCTGCCCATACGGATCAGAGATCACTTCTTTCTTGCTGATGCTGGGGTCCTGCACCCTGATCCCGGCATGTTCAAGGTAATCCATCATTCTCAGGGCCGCAACATCCTTCCAGTTGAGCTCACTGAAATCACTTTCCATCGAGCCGGCTGCATTGCAGCAGTTTTTCAGATGGGGACGGCTGCGGGCATACTCCAGTACCCTGGATTTTACATGCTTCCTGAATTCCTCAGGATCATCAGAATTAAAGATATCTTCTTGCAGGGATGGGTTTTCAGTCAGTAGTAGTTCTATGAGGGCATTGAGTTTATTCATAGGTGTTTTCTTCCTTCTTCTTGCAAGCCAAACAAAATTGATTGCTGTTTGTTATTTCAATGGTCAGATCAAGAATTCCTGTATAGGGGTCGTTAAATACTGAAATACAGTAGGTTAGATGTATTTTCCTGATCTGGAATACAAATATACAAAATTTTTTGTAAATTTCCTGGTTCTGGCAGTGTTATCTAATAGTTAATCTTTGTTAAAACGAATAAAATCAACGCATTATGACAAGAGGGTTTTTCGAGGTACCCAGGGCATACAATGAAGCCGTTAAAGATTATGCTCCGGGAAGTAAAGAGCGGGAAAGCCTGATGAAGTCCCTGAAGGAATTCAGGGAGTACCAGAGGGATATTCCCATGATCATCGGGGGGAAGGAAGTGAGAACCGATGACAAACGAAGCATTCACCCGCCACATGACCATCAGCATACGCTGGGTCATTATTATATGGGAGGAGCTGAACATGTTAACCAGGCCATTGATGCGGCGCTGGAAGCCAGGCCTGCCTGGCAGTCGCTGAGCTGGGAACACCGGGCTTCGATCTTTCTTAAGGCAGCCGACCTCGTTTCAGGACCATACCGCGATAAGATCAATGCTGCGACCATGCTGGCCCAATCGAAAAATGTTTACCAGGCCGAGATCGATGCAGCTTGCGAAATGGCAGATTTCTTCCGCTTCAATGTCCAGTATATGGTGCAGATCTACAAGGATCAGCCTATTTCTTCCAAAGGAGTGTGGAACAGGGTTGAGCAGCGCCCGCTGGAAGGCTTTGTGTATGCCATATCACCTTTCAATTTCACTTCCATAGCCGCCAATCTCCCTGCGGCACCGGCATTGATGGGGAATGTCGTTGTGTGGAAACCGGCAGAAACACAAATGTATTCGGCTGCGGTGATCATGGATATCTTCCGTGATGCCGGACTGCCCGACGGAGTGATCAACATGGTGCTTGTCGATGGACCGGTCGGGGGCAAGGTCATGGCCACGCATCCTGATTTTGTCGGAGTGCATTTTACGGGATCCACAGAGGTCTTCAGGAAGATATGGAAAGCCATTGGCGAAAATGTCATGCTGCACAACACCTACCCGAAGATCGTTGGGGAGACCGGCGGCAAGGATTTCGTGATGGTGCATAAAAGTTCTGATCCTGTGCATGTTGCCACGGCTCTTTCGCGGGGGGCATTTGAATACCAGGGACAAAAATGCTCAGCGGCTTCCAGGGCATACATCCCAAAAGGAATGTGGCCTGCAGTGAAGGAACGCCTGATCGAAGACCTGGCAAGCTTCAAAATGGGTGGTCCGGAAGACTTTGGGAATTTTATCAATGCCGTGATCGATGAAAAGGCCTTTCAAAAGATCACCGGCTATATCGACAGAGCAAAAGCCCACCCGGATGTGGAAATCATCGCCGGAGGGGATTACGACAGCTCTAAAGGCTGGTTTATTCAACCAACCGTGATCCTCAGCAAAGACCCCATGTATGAATCCATGCAGGAAGAGATCTTCGGGCCGGTACTGAGCGTTTATTTGTACGATGACGACAAGTACGAAGAAACCCTTGAACTGGTCGATAAAACCTCTCCCTACGCACTTACCGGGGCGATCTTTGCCAACGACCGCTTTGCCATCGATCTGGCAACCAATAAATTGGATAATGCTGCGGGGAATTTCTACGTGAACGATAAACCGACGGGTGCCGTTGTAGGGCAACAACCCTTTGGCGGAGCCCGGGCCTCGGGTACAAACGATAAATCAGGATCCTACCTGAACCTGCTGCGCTGGGTATCCCCCCGAACTATTAAGGAAAACTTCAATCCCCCTGCCGATTACAGGTATCCCTTCCTGGAGAAGGAATAGGAGTAGGACAATAATAGAATCAGGGTGCTTACTTTTTCTTGATCACGTATTTTTTCCGGACCGGAGTAGAATGCGTGAATGAATTTCTGCTTCCGGGCTTCTTATAGGCCTTGATCCTTGAAGACCGGCTATAACTCACTTTGCTGTGTGTGCTATAGGTTGATTGTGAGCAGGAAGAGCCCAACAGGAATATTCCAAACAACAATGTGCTGAATATCAGGGTTACGGGAATTCGAAACTTCATTATGATAATCTTTTCCGGGTTCTTCTGAGCGTAAAATTAATATTTTTTTAATAAACGCTTAGGATTCACTTAATATTTCAGTGGTTTGCAGTCAGGCCCGGAATAAACAATTCTGAAGTATATTTGTTAGTTCAAAAAATATTGGATCATGAAGAATAAGATCAACACACTCTGGAAAGAAAAAATGGCCTTTGAGGCCGAAGTAAACGGACATAAGATCACCATTGACGCTGCCGATGCCGTCGGCGGAGAAGACCGTGGTCCAAGGCCAAAACCCCTTCTTCTGGTTTCCCTGGCGGGATGTACGGGCATGGATGTGATCAGCATTTTAAAAAAAATGAGGGTCAACCCGGATTATTTCAATGTAGAAGTGGAAGGTGATCTTCAGGAGGAATTTCCAAAGCCTTACGAAAGCATTCACATCCGCTATATCTTCAAAGGAGATGACCTGCCGCTGAGCAAGATCGAAAAGGCGGTTAACCTCTCACAGGATCGCTATTGTGGTGTAAGCGATATGCTTGGCAAAGCCGCCAAGATCACCCACGAAATCGTGATAAACTAGTATTTCAGGGCCAGTCTGTGAAAAGGGCCGTTATTTTTATTTACCGGAGTTCACGGATCGGAGCACATCCACCATTTCACTCATAATCATTGCAGTGGCTCCCCAGATAATGTTTTCTCGGATATAGAAGCAGGGAACATTGATCATCTTGTATTCCCGGTGGGGGATGTCTTTGTTCATAAAATTTGCATGATCGAGGATCTCGCTAAGTTTTATACAAACGATTTCAGATACTTCCGAAGGTTCAGGAATAAAATCCGGCTTTTCCGGGATCCATCCAACCACCGGCTTAACCATGAAGTTACTGGGCGGGATATACACCGGGGTGATCTCACCCAGAACATCGACTTTCGAAGCAGGGATGTTTATTTCTTCCTCCGCCTCGCGTAAAGCCGTGAATACCAGGTCGGGGTCACTTTCTTCATACCGTCCTCCCGGGAAAGAAATTTGTCCGCTGTGCACCCCGTCGTACTCATTCCTCCTGATCAGGGCCAGGCTGATCCCATCATTCCCGGGATAAAAGCAGATCAGCACAGCAGCTTTTTTAGCATCTTCCCGCCAGGCCAGCCGCTCTATTTCACGTTGCCTGATCGCGGGAACCATTTTCATCTGTGAATCCACCCCGGGTAGCTTTCCCTGCAAGGCCTTTCTGAGCCCCTCAATATAGTTGATATGCCTGTCATCCATTCCGCGGCTAAAGTATAAAATCCCCCCAAATAAACTCCAAATTCCAAAACCAAAATCCTCCATACAAATTCCAAATACTAAAAAACAAAATCCCCCCAAACAGATTCCCAAGATCAAATTCTTTATAAAAAAACAATAAGTCAAAAGGAATCCCGCAAAATCTTATGCGTAGTAGAAGAATTATTCCTATCTTTATGCAGTATTAATAAACATGGTAAAAGAAAAGACTTATCAATCCAGTGATACTCACGAAGTGCTTAAGGATGAGCGTTCACTGGTGCTGTTCAATGATGATCATAATACCTTTGATCATGTCATTAAATGCCTGATCGATGTGTGTGCCCACAATTATTTCCAGGCAGAACAATGTGCCTTGATCACTCACCTAAAAGGAAAATGCGAGGTGAAACAGGGTACTTTTGAGGAACTTAAGCCCATGCATGAAGTCTTGGGCCGCAAGGACCTTACCGTAGAGATCCATTAATGTTAAACCTAATTCTCAAAAGATGTTCTGGTTGGTTGTTGTTACCTTGATCCTGATCGGGCTGGCTTTCCTGCTGCTGGAGATACTCGTTATACCGGGTACCGGTGTGGCCGGCATTATCGGCTTCATACTGCTGGGTATAGGCGTATGGCAGGCCTACGATTATTACGGGACCTACACGGGGCATTGGGTGCTGGCCGGAACTTTTGTAGGCACAATTGCCGTGCTGGCCTATTCGCTCAGGGCAAAAACCTGGCGAAGAGTGGCCCTTAAATCAGCCATCAGCAGCCGCGTGAACATCCTGGATGAGGAAAAATTAAAACCCGGCGACAGTGGAAAAAGCATTTCGCGCCTGGCGCCAATGGGAAAAGCACTGATAGGAACCGAATACTATGAAGTCCGCACCCTGGGCGAATTTATAGACCCGGGCGAAGACATTGTCATTGAAAAGATTGAAGACCATAAAATTTTTGTAAAACCTAAAGAATAAAACAACATGGACCCACAAGTTTGGATCATTATTGCAATTGGTTTCGGAGCGCTCTTTGCCCTCTGGCTGATCTTTTATTTCATACCGGTAGGACTCTGGTTCAAAGCCCTCGTATCGGGGGTGCGTATCTCCCTGCTGCAGCTCGTATTCATGCGCTGGAGAAAAGTTCCGCCACCCATCATCGTGAATAATCTTATTGCCGCCACAAAAGCGGGGCTGAAGCTGAACAGGGATGCCCTGGAAGCCCACTACCTTGCAGGCGGTAGGGTGAAATCAGTGGTCAATGCCCTCATTTCGGCCGATAAAGCCAATATGAGCCTGGATTTTCAGGTGGCTACTGCCATCGACCTGGCGGGAAGGGATGTACTCGAAGCGGTGCAGATGTCGGTAAACCCGAAAGTGATCGACACCCCTCCGGTAACGGCCGTTGCCAAAGATGGTATTCAGCTGATCGCTAAAGCCAGGGTGACCGTGCGAGCCAATATTAAACAGCTCGTTGGTGGTGCCGGCGAAGAAACCGTGCTCGCCAGGGTAGGTGAGGGGGTTGTCAGCTCCATCGGCTCCGCCGATTCACACAAACTGGTGCTCGAAAACCCGGATTCCATTTCCAGGGTAGTGCTCGAAAAAGGCCTCGACTCCGGTACAGCCTTCGAGATCCTCTCCATCGATATCGCCGATATCGATATTGGCAGGAATATTGGAGCGGTGCTGCAGATGGACCAGGCCAATGCAGATAAGAACATTGCGCAGGCCAAGGCCGAGGAAAGAAGAGCGATGGCCGTGGCTCGCGAACAGGAGATGAAAGCCAAGGGACAGGAAGCCCGGGCGAATGTGATCCAGGCCGAAGCCGAAATTCCGAAAGCTATTGCAGAGGCTTTTCGAAGTGGAAATCTGGGGGTTATGGACTTTTACCGTTACAAGAACCTGATGGCCGATACCGATATGCGTGCTTCTATCGCTGAAGCACCGGAAAGCCACCTGGAAACAGGAGCCGAAGATAACGACAAAGACGATTAGGCAATTTCTATTTTCAATATTGACTCCCTGCATCTTATTGTTGAGATGCAGGGTTTTTTTACGCAAAAAACCGTACTTTCGCAGCCCCTTTTCGTCAAGGGAGGAAATATGGCAATCAGGGCAGATGAAATAGCAGAAGCAAAGAACTTATACCAAAAGCTTCAGAAAAGTTGCAGCAAGTTTTGCGATGCAGAAGAATTGGGCACGATCGATAAAGCCTATCAAATGCTATGCAATGTTGCTGCTGTACAGGAAAAAGCCGGCAAAACCACTCCCATACCGGCGCATTCCCTCCGTATTGCACTGGCGGCAACCGATGATATTGGCCTTGGAGCCACAGCTATTGTGGCTGCTCTCCTGCATGATGTCGTGAATAAGACCGATACCAGCATTAAAGAAATCGAGGAAGGATTCGGAGCAACGGCTGCCAACCTCATCGAAGAGTATTCCAAGCTCTCAAACCTGAATACAAAACGCATTGAAGTGAATTCGGTCAGGTTCAGGAACCTGTTCATGACCATTGTTGATGATATCCGGGTGATCCTTCTGAAACTGGCGCACCGCCTGCATGATATGCGGACCCTCATGGAGCTTCCGGATGACAAACGAGAACTCTTTGTAACGGAAACAGAACATGTATACCTGCCCATTGCCCACCGCTTAGGCCTTTACCGGGTAAAAACGGAGCTGGAAGAGTGCCTGATGCAGTACCAGCATCCGGAGGTGTATGAGGAAATCTCGAACAAGATCACGGAAACGGAATCCAAACGCAAACTGTTCATCAGTGAGTTTATCGAACCGATCAGCCGGGAGCTGATCGCTCAGAGATTTGATTTTGAAGTCAAGGGCCGTCCGAAATCCATTCACTCCATCTGGGAAAAAATGCAACGGCAGGGAGTGAAGTTTGAGGAAGTGTACGATCTTTTTGCTATACGGATCATCAGCAACAGTAAGCTGAAAAAGGAAAAAACCGATTGCTGGCGAATATATTCCATCGTAACCAATATTTATACCCCCAATCCGAAACGCTTGCGCGACTGGATCAGTACACCCAAGGCAAGCGGTTATGAATCCCTGCATACCACTGTTCAGGGCCCGAATAAAAAATGGGTGGAAGTGCAGATCCGCAGTAAACGAATGGACGAAGAGGCTGAAAAGGGCCAGGCCGCGCACTGGAGATATAAAGGACAGGATGCCGGTGAGGATGCCCAGTCGTGGCTGGAACAGGTCAGGGATATCATGGAGAATCCTGATCAGTTGAAGTTCGACCAGGAACAGGAAAAACTGAAGGCCCAGAAACCCGAAAAGATATTTGTATTCACGCCCAATGGCGACCTGAAGGAATTGCCCCTGGGGTCGACCATCCTCGATTTTGCTTATGAGATCCACACCCGTGTCGGGGATCAGTGCAAAGGAGCGCGTGTCAATAATAAGATGGTTCCCATCAGGCATGTTTTGAGCAACGGGGATAAGGTGGAGATCATTACATCGCCCAGGCAGGAGGCTAAGCTCGACTGGCTGCAGTTTGTGATCACCACCAAAGCCAAGAACAAGATCAAACGTTCCATTAAGGAACAACGTTACCAGGAAGCACAGGAAGGGGTGGAGATCCTTAAGCGGAAATTGAGGAACTGGAAAATGCATTTCAGCGATGAGGTGATCGATAAGCTGGTGAAACATTATAAGCTTTCATCTTCACTCGACCTGTACAGCATGATCGCGTTTGATAAGGCCGACATGAACGAGATCCGGCAGGTGCTCAGCAATAAGGAAGATGCAGAAAAACCCAAAATTCCACAGGTTCTATCCCGGCAGGGAAAAACTGAAAAAGCAGAAGATGATAATTTCCTGGTGATCGATGACCAGCTCGATCATGTGAACTACAAACTGGCCAAATGCTGTAATCCCATTCCCGGCGACGAAGTATACGGGTTTGTTACCATTGGAAAAGGGATCAGTATTCACCGAAAATCATGCCCTAATGCCAAACGGATGCTTGATAAATACGGCTACAGGTACATTAAGGTGCAGTGGAAAGAAAGCGGGAACGGAACGGCATTTCAGGCAACTATTCGAATTATCGGGGAGGATAAGATCGGAATGCTGGGGGAGATCACAAGCGTTATTTCTGGTGACCTGCGAGTGAATATGCAGTCGATAAAAGTGGACACAAACAAGGGCGTTTTTACCGGGTTTATCAGGTTAAGTGTGAAAGACTCGTTGCACCTCGATGAAATGATTCACAAGCTATTAAAGATAAAAGGAGTGACAAAAGTGATCAGAATTGATAAATAACTTGATATTTGTAAGTGTTTTTTGTATATTTGTTGCGTTAAAGCTGATAGACATCATCGCTGTTAAAAATTTGTTAAAGAGAAAACATGCGTTGATATAAGTTGTTTATTTGTTGAAAAGACTAAAATATACAGGAAGAGCTTGGCTATTACCTCTTTCCTTTCTTTAATTCTCTATTGGTTTTTATTCGTGATCAAAGGTAATAGCCATTTTATAAGACGGCAGCTTCGGCTGCCGTTTTTTATATCTTTGCTTTTGATCGCCAATATCCCGGCGTTTACCAAATATGCAAAACTCAAGCCATCACTCCAGGTTATTGATTGCCTTTCTTTTAGCACTGGTTGTCAGTTCATGCGCCAGGGAGTACAGGAATGATGATCTCAGTATTTTCCGGTACAATGAGGCAGCCGGGATCAGCTCTCTCGACCCGGCCTTTGCCAGGGACCTGGCCAATATATGGGCCTGCAACCAGATTTACGATGGCCTGGTCAGCCTGGATGAAAAACTGGAGGTAAAGCCATCACTGGCCCGATCCTGGGAGATCAGCCCGGATGGCATGACCTATACTTTTTACCTTCGCGAGGATGCCTATTTTCATGAACATGAGCTTTTTAGGACTAACAGGGACCGAAAGGTAACAGCCGCTGATGTTGAGTATTCCTTTTACCGTATTCTCAATCCCGCAACGGCTTCTCCGGGTGCATGGGTTTTTAATAATGTTGCCGACAGCGGATTTAAATGCCTGAATGATACAGTATTTCAGATCAGGCTTCGTCAGCCGTTCATGCCTTTCCTGGGCTTGCTGTCCATGCAATATTGTTCGGTGGTACCAAAGGAGATCGTTGAGGCATATGGGCGCGATTTCAGGGAACATCCGGTGGGCTGTGGCCCCTTTCGCCTGGCCTACTGGAAAGAAGGCGTAAAACTGGTGCTCCGTAAAAATCCGGAATATTTCCTCAGGGATGATAAAGGAGAAAAACTCCCTTACCTGGATGCTGTGTCCATTAGCTTCCTTATTGATAAGCAATCTGCATTTCTGCAGTTTGTGCAGGGTAAAATTGATTTTATGTCGGGTATCGATCCAAGTTATAAAGATGAGTTGCTGACCCCGGAGGGAAAACTGAATCCGGTCTACAGTGATAAAATATACCTGGTTCGTGAGCCATACCTGAACACGGAATACCTGGGGATCATGATCGATACCATCAGTGGGGCGGGGGAGTGGCCCCTCACCAACAAATTGGTCAGGCAGGCGATCAGCTACGGTTTTAGCCGGGCTAAAATGATGCGCTACCTCCGGAACAATATCGGGTTACCGGGAAATACAGGGATCATCCCTGCCGGGATGCCGGGATATGACACCAGCGGAAGTAATGGCTATTCCTATAATCCTGAAAAATGCCGTGCACTCCTCAGGGAAGCTGGCTTTCCCGGAGGAGTCGGCCTTCCGGAGATCACCCTGACCACATCGGCGGAATACCTTGACCTTTGCAAATACATCCAGCATGAACTGATGTTGTCCGGGATCGAACTTAGTATTTCCGTCAGCCCTCCGGCAGCCATCAGGGAAATGAAAGCCCAGGCCAAGATCCCCTTTTTCAGGGCTTCCTGGATCGCCGACTACCCGGATGCCGAGAATTATCTATCCTTGTTTTACAGTGAGAACTTCTGCCCCTCAGGCCCGAATTATACACACTTTTCAAACCCTGAATTTGATAGCTTGTATATTCAATCCCTATCGCTGGTGAATGATAGTTTACGATACCTGAATTACCGGGAAATGGACCGCCTGGTGATGGAAGAAGCCCCGGTAGTGATCCTTTTCTATGATGAAGTTCTCCGATTTGTCCAAAATGAGGTCAGTGGGCTGGGTAGTAACCCGGTAAACCTGCTGGACCTGACGTATGTTAAAAAGCAAAAACCCTGAAGATATGCCATTTAAAACGATTGAACCAACGCAAATAACCGGAAATGCCATCCAAATGATCGGGCATGAATGGATGCTGATCACGGCGGGTACCGAAAAAGATTTCAATACCATGACTGCTGCATGGGGAGGCCTTGGATTTCTTTGGAATAAACCCATAGCCATTACCTTCATCCGCCCGCAACGCTATACTTACGAATTCACGGAAAAATACAATGATTTCAGTCTTTGTTTTTTTGACCGGAAATACCGCGAAGCATTGAATTTTTGCGGAACGCGATCAGGTCGCGACACCGATAAAATAAAAGAAACCGGCCTCACCCCGCTGCAAAGCGATCTCGGAAATATTTATTTTGAGGAAGCACGATTGGTGATAGAGTGTTCGAAGATATATTATGAGGATATAAAACCTGAAAACTTCCTGGATACCAGCTTTGATAAGCACTATCCGCAAAAGGACTATCACAGGATGTACTTCGGCCTGATCAGGAAATGCCTGATTAATAGCTGAGGCGATACGGCATTCTATTCATTTTAATTATCTTTACGAACATCTCAAACGTTTTCTTTAAAGCCTTGAAAATCATATCAAAAATACGGGAACTGGCTGCCAGTACAGAACTCAGTAGAGAAGTCAGGAAGCTGCATAGGAATCCCCGCGTGATCAACCTCGATAAAGCCCGTAACATCGGTGTATTGTATTACTTGCCGGATGAAAAATCTTACCGCACTGTGAGTGGGTTTGTAAAACAACTTCAGGACAAGGGCAAGACCGTTAAAGCCCTGGCCTATGTTGAAGATAAGCGGCTTACCGGACAGTTTTTACCCAAGCTTTCCTATGATTTTCTGTACCCTTCCGGACTGAAATGGAATTACAGGCCAGTTGCTGCCATGGCCCGTGATTTTATGGAAACGGAATACGATATCCTGATCGACCTGAATACCGGGAAATACCTGCCACTCATCTTTTTAACAGCATTGAGCAAGGCAAGGTTTAAAGCGGGGATCAAGTCAGAATACAATAAAAAATACCTGGATATGATGATCTCCCTGAAGAAGAACCAAAGCCTGGAAGACGGGATCCGGGAAATGAACCATTATTTATCACTAATTAATACGAACAATGAAGCCTGAAATGATCACAGGTACCGGGGTTGCCCTGGTTACCCCCTTCCACAATTACGGAACAGTAGATTTTACCGCCCTTGGCAAACTAACCAAGCATGTATTGAAAGGTGGGGTCGATTTCCTGGTCGCACTCGGAACAACCAGCGAAGCTCCTGTCCTTTCGCTGGATGAAAAGAATGCCGTTCTGAACCACATCATTGAAACAGCAGGAGGCAAGGTGCCTGTTGTACTGGGCATGG
>NPID01000114.1_pt1 | contig 13542 bp, 15 predicted proteins | sample 8637491 | NCBI WGS metagenome assembly NPID01 (sample SAMN07420843, study PRJNA396082) | bioreactor metagenome | isolation source: sample BA6 brine-fed electro-methanogenic bioreactor BA | place: Japan: Kochi | collected 2016-06-14 | reverse complement strand
GTGGGCGTGGATTCTTTACTCAATTAATTCAGCTAGTTATGTTAAAATGGCGTTTTTGCGAGTCCATCTCTTTTGGGGCCCAAAAAGAGGCATCTAAGGACAATTTTTGCCTATTTATTTCAACCTTTTTCTTCAAAATCAACCACTTGAGTCATGTGGTCTTGGTCCGACCCCAGCATGGCAGCATGCCAGCAGCATGCCGACCCCAGCATGCCAGCCTGCATGCAGAAGACATCGGCACCGAACCCGACCAGACGCTAGGCGCTTTGTGAAACGCGGCGGGGCGTAACGCCATAAAAAGCCCGGCACCGGCCGGGCTTTTTATGGGTACCAGGGGTTTCTGACATCAACCCTTCTGCATGTCTTTTCATGCCTCCTGAGGCACCTCCTCAGAGTCGCTTTCCCGTGCCATGACACTCTTCTTTTCCACCAGGAAATAGAGCACCAGCCCGGCGCCCAGCCCCCAGGCGGCACCATAGGTTGCCAACACCATGGCAACAATGCCTGCAACCCCGCGTTGGGTGCTGCTCTCGGTCTGTTCCATACCGACCTGAATACAGAGATAGCCGGTCAGGATCAGGGTCAGCGACAAACCGATCGCCAACACCGGTTTGAAGATGGTCACCAGCGGCAGAATGAACAGGGCAAGGAATCCGGCGATCCAAAAGGTGCCCGCGCCGCTGAAGATCGAATCCATCGATTTGCGGCCGGTGGTGTAGCGTTCGGCAACGGTCGCCGTGACAGCGGTCCAGATCGGTCCCGCCAGCCCTGGGTAGGGGGCGAAAAAGGCGTGCATCAGATTGCGCAGAGCGGTGACCAGGTGCAGCCGGTCGGGGCTGTAGTCGATCTCTTCGTCGGGGCGGAGCTTGTTCGCCCGGTTGATCAGGGCACCGCCGACAACGATGTCGCCGAAGGCGATGATGTAGGCGATGATGGCGGTCGGGATGGCCGCGAGGAACAGGTTCAGGTTCGGCATACCGAGGGTGATCGGCAGGTAGTTGAGCATCTCGCCGAAGGCCGGCTGGGTAAAGCCGAACTGGATGTCGGGAACCGGGAACTCCTTGGTGATCCAGCCGACCGCCATGGCGATGATCATGGCAGGAACCATGCCGAACCTTCGCAGAAGGCTGGCCAGTTTATTTTTTTCCGCCAGCGATTTAAAGGAAACCGAGAAAATCATGTATATGCAGATCAGTCCACCGATGGTCAGGGAAATCGGGGTATTGGACACCCGCCCGCTCGCCTTGAATTCTCCGATCAAGGCGGCGGCGCCAGCTCCAATCAGGATGCCGGCTTTGAGTGAATTGGGGATCATCCGCACGATGCGCCCGCCCCATCCGGTGATGCCGAGCACGAAGAAAATCAGGAACACCTCCAGTTGTAAGGCGGCCAAGGCCTTGATCGACTCCGGTCCCGGCTCGAACTTGCCGAGGTACAGCAGCACCACTGGGATCGCAGGGGTAATCCAGCCCGGCACAAATGCAACGCCGAGCAGGGCCGGCAGCATGAAGCCGATGCCGCAGATGAAGACGTAAGCCAAAGCGACGTCGTAAGGAAGGCCGAGATATTTTTCCAGCAGGGGGATCATCGCCAGACTCACAACGAACAGGACCAGCGCTTGGATGAACTCCACCATCTCCCAGCGATAATGCACGAACGGCAAGCGCACCTTGAACGGACCCAAGGGCCAATACGGCTGTTCCTCGCCTTCTTTACGTCTAAAAACATGCATGACAGTTCTCCTTTTGATTTAGATTATTCCTCTGATTGCATTCACGCCAAGGCAGACCAGTCGCTGACTGGCTAAGTCTCCTCGCCGGCGGCGATGCGAAATTCCCAGGCGCACCAGAAGGACTCTGGGTGCGCGTCCGGAGGACAGGCGAGGCAGCGGGTTTCGATACGTGGATCAATGGTGCGGGCAAACTCGTTGTATTCGACCATCCCGACCGACTTGCAGGGAAAGTCGGACAGCCCCTTGCGCTTGCGCGCCGATTGAACCCGACAGTCGACCATCTGGAACACCACCCTCTCTTCTGTCTGTTCCAGGCATTGCTGCAGATTCAACCGCGCGTATAGTCGGTGTTTGAGGCACTCGACCAGCGCCGGAATGCCGCCACCGAGCTCCATCCCGAGCCGCGCCATGATTCGCTTGGCCTCGATCACCGTGAAGCGGCGCCAGGCCTCGCGGTCGGCGCAGATCGCCGCCTCCATACCGTGCTCGGACTCGACAGCCTGGAACCAGATGCCATCGTGGGCCAGCCAGTTCTTTGCGTCGTCGATAATGATCCGGATCAACTCCTGGCGCGGTAACTCTTCGAGCAACTGAACTCCGGCGTCGAGCGCCACACCCGGCTTGGCAATTGTTTGTTTTGTCACCAGTTCACCTCTCTGTGAAAAAGGGTTGCCGGGGTTGCCCCCGGCAACCGAGCGGGTCCCGAGCCATGCTGGTCCCGGACCCATACGACAACTAAATCAGGCACATCTCCCGCGCCACGTCTTCGCCAGGGTGTTGAAGCAATGCGGGCAGGCGGTCACGACCTGCTTGACCCCATAGCCCCGGATCAGCTCGATGTTCTCGGCTGCGAGAGTCTGATAAAGGTACTCGTTGCCCAGCTTGCGCATCGGGTCGCCGCAGCACTTCTCCTCCTTGCCGAGGATGCCGACCTTGACCCCAGCGGCCTGGCAGAGTTTCACGAACGCCTTGGCGACCCTGATGTTGCGTTTGTCGAAGGAGGCGTAACAGCCGACGAAGTAGAGGATGTCGACCTCGGGATCTTCGGCAAGACTTTTGATGCCGAGCTCTTCAGCCCAGTCGCCACGCGCTGCGTAGCCCGTGCCGAGCGGATTGCTGTTGACCTCGGACTGCTCCATCGCCGACATCACTTCTTCCCCGGGGAATTCCCCTTCCATAAGACGTTTTTGAAAAACCGGACAGTATCCTCTGCCTCCATAACTTTCTTGTGCAGACTTTTCTTTCTGATTCGACTCAAAAACTCCGACATTTCATTCTCCTTTCACGCATTTTCAACACCAAAAACCCTGTCTGACCAATTACCCGCAGGCGTGATTGTCAGGGCATCTGCCCGAAACGTCGACCTGCTATCGTCATTTTTAATTTTCATTTACGTACATGTCAATTGTTTTTTGAACGTTTTTATATTTTATATATTTCTCAATTTTTTACATTTTAAAAGTATTTGTTTTAAAATGACTTTTTCTATAAAACATCGTTTTTGTTTTAAAGTTTATAGCCTTTTATGTTTTACATTATTTGCGTTAATGTCATACTTACTAGGTTGCGGCGCAGCTCAACAATCTTGCTCACATGCTCAATGCTCGCCGGGCAGATTTCCTGGCAGGCGCGACAGGTCGTGCAGGACCAGATAGCGTCCTTGCCGCCGGCCTCGACCAGGTTGGCCTCAGGCGGGTTGAAAGCGACGGCGCCGATATCGTTGACAATCTTCATCGGCGAGAGCGGCTTGTCTGTGGCGTGGGCCGGGCAGCGATCCTGACAGCGCTTGCACAGGGTGCAGGCGTCGGCATCGAAGATATCCTTCCATGTCAGCTCTTTAACCTGGCTGGCACCGAAGCTCTCCGCCTCCTCATCTTCCAGGTCGAGAGTGACCAGCTTGCCGGTCGGGCCAAGATCGGTGAACAGGTAATTGGCGCTGGTGGTCAGGATGTGGCGCAACTTGCTGAAGGGGATGACGGCGATGAAGCCGGCAACCAGCAGCAAGTGCAACCACCAGGTGGTGCGATGCAGCGCGCGCAGAGAGGCTTCGCCATAACCGGAAACGGCCTTGGCGATCAACAGACCAATTGGCGACCAGCTGGCGAGTGGGGTTCCAAGCTCGGTAACCGCCATGCGCGCCCCCTCGATGACGAAACCGCTGAGCAAAATCGCCAGCAGCAGCCCGTGCATCAGGACATTGTCAGGTCTATTCTCCAGCCCGACCGGGCGCATCAGGTAACGCCGCACCAGCAGGCCGGAGAGCATGATGATCGCCACCAGGCCAGCGAGGTCGAGGACCAGCGAGAATACCAGGTAGAAATCTCCCTTGAGAAAACGGATGCCGAACAACGGGTCGGTGAAGTCGGCTTGGACGACAACCAGGCAGGTGCCGAGAAAAAGCAGGAAGAAGCCCCAGAAGAACAACCCGTGGGCAGTGCCGGCCCCACTGCCCCGCACCACCTTGCGCTGCAGCAGCAGGTTCCTGAATAGGATGCCGATCCGATCCGAAAGCCGGTCGAGGCGCTGCAACGGCCGACCTTGCCGGTAGATTTTGAGTCGCCCGACGATACCGTTGGCTACCAACGCCAGCGCCGCCAGGGTCAGCAGATACATAGGCGCCAGAACCTTCGCCCCGTGACCGATGTTCCAGTAGATCTCCCTGCTCAGCTCCGTCATGCAAAACTCCATTTGTGCAACGTTGAACCCCGTTTAAAAGCGGCTCAGGTTAAGTCTGCGTCTTACCCGCCGCAAGAACTTCCAAGCCGAATTATAATGACGTTCTAAATCGCGACAGGTGTTTACATCATAGTGACAAAGGTTCAACAGGCCAATCAGGCGCAACCCTTTCTCGGCGTAGGCATACGGATTGCCGCAGGTAGGTATGAAACCTACCGCCGGAGCGTGTTTAATGTCGGAAATAACGTCAGGGATGGAGCGATGGGACTGGGATGGTTTTTAGCCCGGGAACTTCGGTCGGACAGGATAGACATGGAGGGGCAAAGGGCTTACGGGAGAGCAGGGGCTGCGGCACGGCGCTCGGATATCGAACCGTCCCCGAAGCGGATTTTTATTCGCGGCGCTCCTGCTGTTCGACCCACTGTACCGCCCGGTGGCTCAACGCAGAGGTGTTGCGCAGGATGAGCTTCTTTTTGATCCGCTCACGATAGGTGCCAATGGTCTTGGCGCTGAGGCAGAGTTTCTCCGAGATCTCCTTGGTGGTCAGGCCGCAGCCGATCATCTCGAAGACCTCCAGCTCGCGGTTGGTCAGGCACTGGTGCGGCGACTGACTGTGGTTGCCTCCGGCCATCTTGACCAGCATCTCGCTGGTCATCTTGGAACTCAGGTAGACCCCGCCGGCGTGCACCTTGCGGATCACGTCGACGATCAGATCGGCGGTCTCGTGCTTCATGATATAGCCGCGCGCCCCGGCCTGCAACGCCCGTTCGGCGTAGAGCGATTCCTCGTACATCGACACCACCAGGGCCGGCAACTGCGGAATCTGCTCCTTGAGCTGCTTGACCAGTTCCAGGCCGTTGTGTCTCGCGTCAACTATCTTGTCCGGTCCCGGCCATCATAATTGTCGCAGAACAATGATCCTTGAAGCGCTCCACCAGCACAAAGCAGTCGTCGCCAACCTGCTGGAGTGTGCGTGCCGACTCGCTCGGCTTGACGGCAAATTGACCGTCGTTTTTCTCTTCGTAACGGAGCGCCAGCTCACCAAGGGTGCTGTAGCTTTCGGCATGGTGCCGCTTGAGGTTAACCAGAAACTTGCGGATGGTTTTGACGAACTCGAATCCTGCCCAAGTGGGCCATATTGGAGAAGATGTGAACCGAGTCGATGCGCTGGCGCGATGGGTCAAGGTCAAACAGCTTGGCCAGAGCTTCGGTAACATTCTCAAAGAGCGACTGCGCAAGACCCAGCGCACCAACCTGCTCCCGCATCGTCCGAAGGGTGCGGACAGACACATAGGCATTGACGTCTGAAGAGTCGGTCACATTGAAAGCATAATGCCACTCGATATTGAAGGCAAACTGCCGGATCGTCGCTTCGTCAGTCAGGTCTTCCATCTGCTGGAGCAGGCCAATCCCGAGCATGGTGGTAAGTTCCTTGGTCGGCCGACCATGCAACTCGCTATAGAGAGAAAATAATTTCTCCACCGGCAGATTGTGCAATATCTCCTCCCGAAACAGGTGGGCCCATGAGGACTCCAACAGTGCGAGTCGTTTGGGGCCGAGATGTTCAAAGGGAGGAAACATGTCACGCTGTTTGTGGTCTTTGACGTAAATCATGGCATATTCCTTAATATACTGAAATTGCTGGTTAATATACCATGAACGTACACCACGAGGCAAGAAGAAAATCGATAATATGTCAATAATTACAGCGGCTTAGGTTGATTTGACTTTTTGCAATTGCATCAAACATTGGAAGCCCTATAAGATCGGCGTAAAGGTCATCCGTGAGCTTTATGGTGTTATGGCGGCGGAAAGGGCTACCCGAGGGATTGTGATCACCAGGGGTGTTTTTACCGGGGAGGCAAGATCTTTCGCGCAGGGGAAAAGACTGGATCTTGTCGACGGCGCGGAGCTGGCTCAGATGGTGCGTGAGGTTCAAGCTACGAAGTCAACAGAAACAGAACAGTCTTCAGCCCAGCAGCAACCTCGGAGCCAATCCGTAAAAATTTACCCCAAATGCGGCCAAGAAATGCTGAAGCGGGTGGCGCGAAAAGGCCAGCACGCTGGAAAAACCTTCTGGGGTTGTTTGAGGCGAATGGCTTCCTGGTGACAGGTGATCGCCGCAGACCAGTAATTGACTCTGACCTGTCACAATTCTCGTTGTCCTCGCATCTCATGCGGCGTGGCCAGGATCTCTGAGATTTTACTGAGCAGGCGGGCCGCAAGTTCCTGAATTTTTATGGGGGAGACCTCTTCAAATTCATCAAGGCCCCAGAGATCCACATAGTCCTGCGGATGGGCCTGAATGCCGCGCAGGTGTTTTTCTGCGCCGCGCAGCCAGTCCTCTTCCTGGCCATAGTCGCGGGCCATCGAGCCAAGCTCTGCCTTCAGTGTGTCGGACACCCGTGCAGCCTGGATGATGATGCCATAGGCCATGTCGGAGAAGTCATCGGTATCCATAATCAATCATACCGTTTTCACTGTTCATAACGTTTCCAGAAACTGGTTTTGCGACCATGCTGCTTGCGCATTTGAATAAAGACGGGGGCAAAGAAGAGCACGGTCGCTGAGATGTGGTAGTATTTCAAATATCGACATCTATAGACTGAAGGGAGCATTGCGATGGCGGAGATCATTCATACATCACGAATCACGATCACTAGAGACCGGGGGCCGGTCAGGATAGCTCATATCGAAGGTTTTTCAGAACCAGTCTTCTATGGTGTCCACGGAGGGATACAGAAATTTTACAAAGTGGACCCTGTCGAAGAGCATGCAGCGACCTTAGATCACATCGTCGGCGCAGTTTCTGCTTGAATGATGGGCACTTTCGCCAGCGTGCTGGCGACCAAAAAGATAAGAACCCATACCGACCGTTTTCGCGCTGATGTCGAAGGCGATATTGAAAATGTCGATGGTGTACTCAAAATTACTGTGATTCGTGTTCACTATGTCTTGAAACTGAGCCACGAAGAAGAAAACGATGCTCATTGGGCAATGGAGAATTACATCGAAAAGTGTCCCGCAGCCATGAGCGTAATTGGCTGCATCCGGATAGAACATTCTCTTGAGTTTGATTCGGAGTAAATCAACAGTGCTTTTTGATCTGCGTTTTCAGGTGTATGGGACTGGGCCAGTGATTGCGCTGGACTAGAAAAAAACGGTCCAGTTTACCCTCCAGTTGTAGTAGGTGGCGTCGGAAATGCCATGTTTGCGGCAGATCTCCTTCATCGGGATGCCGGCATCATGGCCACGATCTGCGTTTCAGTGAACCGCGATTTTTTCATCAGAGCCTCCTGGTCGGTATAGTCGGTATATTTTGCCAGAAAGCTCTACTTCTGACATGTCTATCGTTTGGGGAGGCCTACGGCAGTGAGTGATCTTACGAGGATTCAGTATCATTTGCTTCTTTCTGTGTTGACTCGGCCAATTTTTCCAAAAGGCGCTCACGGTAATCAACCATTCCCCTTCTCAGAGAGGTCAGCTTGTCAATTTTTTCATCAATAGTGCCAATGTGGTGATTAAAAATTCTGACGAGCTCGGGGATGACTTGATCGGTTTTTTTTGCGTCCCCGTAAACCTTGTAAAGATATTGCATTTCCTTAATGGTTAAGCCCAAGTCTCTTAACCGAATAATGAATTTGATTCTCCTCACCATATACGGCGTATAGCCTCGGTTGGCGCGATCGGCCCGGTCAACCGATTCAATGATTCCCTCCTCTTCCCAGTATCGTAATGTCCTCGTCGAAATCCCCAATGTTCTGCAGAGGTCTCCGATCGGGACAATCTCCTCTTTTTCGTGATTCGTTTTATCCATAGTTTTCTCACCTGTCGTCGTTGGTTTTAGCGATAAGTATGATGGCGTCGCAAAAAGTCCGTCCTACGGCGTTACGGCGTTTTTTCAGGACCTCGACATACCTGATGTATGCCTTCGCCCCTGAAAAACCACCAGGCCTTGTAGAACGAAATTTTTGCTTAGCCATCCTCTGAGTTTTTGCGAGTGCATCATGACATTAACGCAAATAATGTAAAACATAAAAGGCTACAAACTTTAAAAACAAAAACATTGTTTTATAGAAAAAGTCATTTTAAAACAAATACTTTTAAAATGTAAAAAATTGAGAAATATATAAAATATAAAAACGTTCAAAAAACAATTGACATGTACGTAAATGAAAATTAAAAATGACGATAGCAGGTCGACGTTTCGGGCAGATGCCCTGACAATCACGCCTGCGGGTAATTGGTCAGACAGGGTTTTTGGTGTTGAAAATGCGTGAAAGGAGAATGAAATGTCGGAGTTTTTGAGTCGAATCAGAAAGAAAAGTCTGCACAAGAAAGTTATGGAGGCAGAGGATACTGTCCGGTTTTTCAAAAACGGAATGGATCTGGGGTGGTCAGGCTTTACTCCGGTCGGGTATCCCAAAGTGGTGCCTTTGGCGCTTGCAGATTACGTAGAGAAAAATAATCTGCAGGGGCAGATGCGCTTCAACCTTTTTATCGGTGCCTCCATCGGGCAGGAGGTGGAAGACCGCTGGGCTTCTCTGCAGATGACCGACAAGCGCTGGCCCTACCAGACGGGAGAGGTCATCCAGAAACAGGTCAATGACGGTACGGTCCGGATGGGGGACAAGCACCTCTCTCTTTATGCCCAGGACCTCGGTTACGGCTATTACACCAAGGGTCGGGGAGGCGGTTTCGACATCGGCCTGGTGGAGGCATCGGGAATCACGGAGGACGGAAGCATCATCCTCGCCGGGTCGATCGGCGCCGCGACGGAGGTGATTCAGTTCTCGGACAAGCTGATTGTTGAAATCAACACGGCGATCCCTTCTTTTGAGGGGCTGCATGATGTGGTCATGCTTGAGAAGCCGCCGCACCGCAAACCCTACCTCATCAGCCGGGTGGATGACCGTATCGGCACCCTGCATGTGCCCTGTGACCACGACAAGATCGTCGCCATTGTCGAATCGCGCAAGCCGGACAAGGGGCGTCCGCTGGGCCCACCCGATGAGACCTCTGAGCGGATCGCCAGCAATATCCTGAATTTTTTCGGCGATGAGGTCAAAGCAGGGCGTATGCCCGCCAATCTCCTGCCGTTGCAGTCGGGGGTGGGGAATATCGCCAACGCCGTGGTCGGCGGACTGGTTAATGGTCCCTTCGCAAATCTCAGGGTCTGGACCGAGGTTATCCAGGATACCATGCTCGATTTCTTTGACTCCGGCAAACTCGAAGTGGCTTCCGCAACCTCCCTCTCTCTCTCCGAGCCGGGTTTTGAGCGTCTTTACAATAACTGGGATAAGTATGTCGACAAGGTGATCCTGCGTCCCATGCAGATCAGCAACAACCCTGAGCCGATCCGCCGCCTGGGGGTGATCGCCATGAACACGCCGGTGGAGTTCGACATTTACGGACACGCTAATTCCACCCTGGTCGGCGGCAGCCGCATGATCAACGGCATCGGCGGCTCGGGCGACTTTCTGCGCAACGCTGCCCTCTCAATCATGCACACCCCTTCGACCCGTCCGTCAAAAACCGATCCCACCGGGATTACCTGCGTTGTCCCCTTCGCCACCCATGTCGACCACACCGAACACGACCTCGACATTCTGGTGACCGAGCAGGGGTTGGCCGACCTTCGCGGGCTTTGCCCACGGGAACGGGCGCGGGAGATCATCGACAAGTGTGCTCACCCCGACTACAAACCGATCCTCACCGAATACTACGAGCGCGCGGAAAAAGACTGTTTTGCCCGCGGAATCGGCCATGAGCCTCACATGCTGTTCAAGGCGTTCAAGATGCAGGAGTCGCTGGCCACCGACGGGACGATGAAGATCAAAAATTGGGATTAGCCAATCGCAGGCTTTGCCGGCGCCGGCAATTCCGTCACCGCCGGTTTTCAGGGCGCAATTTTCAAAAAACGACGCATTTCAGGAGGTAGAACATGAAACGGCTACAAAAAGTCATGGTTGTCGCGATCGTTGCAATGGCGTTGGTGGTAGGATTGAGTTCCGCGCCCTTCGCGGCGAATCTGAGGATGCTCTCGGCGTACCATGAGAATTTCATCTTTAACGTCGGAATCTCTCACAAGTTCATCGAAAACCTGGAAAAAATGTCCGATGGAAAGTTCAAGGTTACTTCCAACGGACCCGACGTTATCTCCACGTTCGAGCAGTTCCAGCCTCTTCAGGCCGGAATTTTTGATCTGAACTTCACTCACGCAACGTATCACACCGGGACCATCAGCGTTGGCGTCGGAATGGATGCCACCCTTGTCGATCCGGTCAAACGTCGCGAATCCGGATTATTTGATTTTCTGGACAAGCAGTATCAGAAGCTTGGCGTCAAACTTGTTGCGATTGCCCCGGTTGCTCCCTACCACATCGTCCTGCGTTCGCCCATCACCGCGCAGACGTCCGGCAGTCTCAAAGGGCTCAAAATCCGCAGCAATCCGAGCCTGCAGAATACCATCCTGGCTCTGGGGGGTTCTCCGGTCACTTTGGCGGGTGGCGAGGTCTATACCGCTCTGCAGCGCGGTGTCATTGATGGGGCTCCCTGGACCATGGTCGGCGTCAAGGATTTCAAATGGCATGAGGTCTCGAATTACCTTGTCCGGCCGCACTTCGGGTCTATTTCGATGATGATCATCATGAACCTGGATAAATACAATTCGCTGAGCCCAGAGGAGCAGAAACTGATCCTAGATGCCGGCAGAAAAACCGAACTGGACAGCCTGGAATTCTTTAACAACCTGATTGAGGAAGAGGTCGCTTTTCTCCTCGGTGAAGGCGGCCTGGAACTGACCTATATGGGCAGTGAAGATGCCAAAAATGTTGAGAAATACTGGAATGACGGGTTGTGGGAGATGGCTGGTCAGACCTCCGGCAAAAAAATCGCCGATGAATTTCGCGACCTGGCGGTCAAAGCGGGGATGACCCGATGAGCAGCGGATCAGCCAATCGTAACCAGCCGGCCACTCTTAAGTGGGTGGTCGGCCCCCTCGATCTGCTGACCAGAATCAGTTTCAACCTGGGCGGGGCGGCGCTGGCGGTTATGCTGTTCCTGATCGTTCAGGAAGTGATCAAGCGTTATTTCTTCAATGCCCCGACCAACTGGTCAAATGATCTCAACCAATGGCTGTTCGCTTTGACCGTGATGCTGGTTTTGCCGGAACTGGCACGAAGCAACGGCAACGTCGCCATCACCATCGTGATTGAGCGCTTATCCCATGGCAAGGGGGCGGTTCTGCTGCGCGTGATCGCATTTATCTGCAGTCTGATCTGCTTTCTGGCCAGTTATGTCACTCTGATGGAAGCTATCCGTCAGTACCAAAGCGGCATTTCCACTCTGTGGATCAATCCGATTCCCAAATGGTGGATATCTGCAGTCATCCCTTTTGGCTTCGGACTCAGCGCGCTGCAATTCCTGCGTTTGGGACTTCTCCCTACGCCGACCCCTGCAGATGAGGTCAAGGAGAGTTGCTCATGGAATGGGGATTAACCTTATTGATCGCCCTGATGCTTCTGCTGTTGCTGTTCGCCTTCGGCATCCCGGTGTTTGCGGCGTTTCTGGTTATAAACCTCGCCGGGATCTTCATGCTTATGGGCACCAACGGCTTCGGCATGTTTGCCAACAGCATTTATCAGACAATCACTCAGGAATCTCTCCTGGCGATTCCTCTTTTTATTCTGATGGGGGAAGTTCTTTTTCGCTCCAATGCCGTGGTGATCCTGATTGAGTCTGTTGACAAGATGGTCGGCAATGTACGGGGGCGCCACTATGTACTGGTCACCAGCCTGTCGACGATTTTCGGGGCGCTCAGCGGATCAGCCGTGGCGGTGGCCGCAATGCTGGGGCGCTCGGTTCTGCCCACCATGGTCAGCCGTGGTTCCAACAAACGCCTGGCTGTAAGTGCGACGGTGGGTGGAGCAAGCCTGGCGCCGATCATTCCGCCCAGCCTGCTGGTGATTATGGTGGGTTCCATGGTCGATGTGTCGATCGCCCGGCTGCTTGTCGCCGGAATCGTGCCGGGCCTTCTGTTGGCAGCGATGATCCTCATTTATATCTATGTGCGAATTCTGCGAAATCCAAAACTGGATGCCTCACACAATGAAGAAAAGCATGTGTTCAACGCCAAAGAGTTCCTGCTCGCCTTTCTGAAAATCATGCCTTTTGTGGTGGTCATCTTCTCCGTCATGGGGTTGATCCTTCTCGGTATCGCAACCCCCAACGAGTCGGCGGCCACCGGGGTCGTCGGTGCGCTCGTGGCAGCCGCCATTTACAGGCGTTTGTCGTTGAAGATGTTTTATCAGGCGCTGCTCGGGACCTGTTCGGTCAGTGCCATGATTCTCATCATCATCGCCTGCTCCATGCTGTTCGGGCAGCTTCTGTCGTTCACAGGCGCTTCGAGCGGTCTGGTGCGCATGGCTTCGGAATTGGACCTGCCGGTGCTGGGAACATTCATCGTGCTGATGCTGGTTCCTTTTATCCTGTGCATGTTCATTGACCTGTTTGCCGTCATGCTGGTGGCCATCCCCATTTATGAACCTTTGCTTCAGATTTACGGGTTCGATCCCATCTGGTTCTGGACCTTGTTTCTCATCAATATGACCCTGGGTAGCCTGAGCCCGCCCTTCGGCTATACCATCTTCGCGTTGAAGGGGGCCATGCCGGAATTGTCGATGGATGATGTTTATGCCGGCGCCTGGCCGATGGTAGCCCTGTTTATCACCGGCATGGCGATCATGTACGTTTTCCCGGCGATTATCACTTTTTTGCCGTCGTTTGTCTGAGGCAGCCGCCGGCAGAAACAGCAGGTCAGGAGAAGATATCGTGATTCCTCGAATTGAGAAGATATTGTATGCGACGGATTTGTCCGTCAATGCAAATTATGCATTCGGCTATGCGTTGAGCCTGGCGAAATCCTGCAACGCGCGGGTGTCGATCATCAATGTTTATGAGAAGTATGTCACCCAGGCCAACATAAATATGCGCTCAAAAGCCTTTAATATCGCGCGTGAAAAGTTGACGGAGAAGATCAGGGAAGACCTGGCCGCCTATTGTCGGGCTGAAAATCTCGAAGAAGAGGCGCAATTCGACAATCTGATCGGCGAAATCTATGTGGCGACGGGCAT
>NPID01002241.1_pt2 | contig 13548 bp, 13 predicted proteins | sample 8637491 | NCBI WGS metagenome assembly NPID01 (sample SAMN07420843, study PRJNA396082) | bioreactor metagenome | isolation source: sample BA6 brine-fed electro-methanogenic bioreactor BA | place: Japan: Kochi | collected 2016-06-14 | reverse complement strand
GATCTTCAATGACTTGAGGTACAGTTAATCTATTTAATTCTCTTTCGTATTTTCCAATCGCATAATACTTTTTTTCTTTGTAGGGCATGGTGAAGTTCCTCTTATTTTCTTAAATTGTCAAAACATATTGTATCATAAGCAATCGATTTTACTTAGAAAATATTTTATGTTTTTGATCAAGGGGTTTACAATTTCTAAAAATAGCTAGAAATTATCTATAAAATTGAATAAATTGGAAAAAGCGGTTAAATCAATAGGCATCCTTAGTCATATCATGCCCTCAGTGGGAAAATTAATACCACATTTTTGATATTTTTAACATATGTTTACAAAAATAATGCTATTAGTTCATAAACAAATCTAGGATCATTTATGAAATTTCATTATTATTAAATAATTATTTTAATTGATTTCTTGATTGTTAGAATAGAAGTAGGCCAAACGTTTATGGCTAGTTAGTAAAGCAGAAGTTTTCACCCTTTACTTATCCGTTTAACAACATATTATATGATGTCTTCTACCGTCCTTGTTCTTCACCAAAAGCTATAAGGTCTTGTCTATGAAGTACATCTTACATACCGTGTTCAATAAATGTGTTTGCTTATGTCTTTATATAAGTGACGATAGGTTTGAGATGGCGTAAACATTCTAATCTTTAATTAACTAGTTGATAAACAATCAACTTTTTTGCATTTCATGAAATCAAGAATTTAGCAGTATGAGTAGGTCTTTATCTATTAAAGACAAAGAAAAAGAAAAAGGAGAAAGAAAAAAAGATAAATTGATAAATTTAGATAAAAGCGCATGCGCGCCAGCTTTATAAAACTATGAAAAGATCTTATTTAAAAATGCGTAGGAAAGCATTACATAAAACATTAGAAGATATCGCTTATGATATCGGTGTTAGTTATAACTATTTATTAAATATTGAAAATGGGCATCAAGGTGATAAAGCATCATTTGTCTTAATGGTTAAGATAGCCAAAGCATATCAGATGGATATTGATGATTTTTATCATCAAGAATGTCTATATCAAAAAGAAAAGGGCGTGTTAAAAGATTATGATTAAATATCATCCATTAGAAGAAGCTAGAGATGCTTATTTAGAAGACCTAGATTTAAAAAGAAAAAGTGTTAAGGATTATGAATTACTGATTAATCGTTATATTGATTATCTTAAAAGATATAACATCAAGTATGCTAAAAGATCTGATGTGATCAAATATAGAGATTCTATGAGAGATGAAGGCTTAAAAGCAACCACCATTCAAAAACAAATGGTGGTGATCAAAAGCCTTTATAGATGGCTTAGAAGACATAACTATATCAACAAGAGTTATTATCATGAATCTTATATTGAAGATATAGCAGAAGGGATTAAAGGTGCTAAGGTAGAAAAGAGTTATCGTAAAGAAGCTTTAAGTGTCGATCAAGCAAGACATTTGATTGAAACATCTAAAGCTTATACTAAAACCATTTATGGGCTTAGAAACTATTGTATGCTTTTACTGATGTTAACAACAGGACTTAGAACCATTGAAGTTGCTAGAGCTAAAAAAAGTGATTTAGGAAAGATTCAGAAACAAGATGTCTTATATGTTCAAGGTAAAGGCAAAGATGGTGCCGATCAATTTGTTAAACTATCTAGACCAGTAAGAGATGCGATTAAAGAATATTTGTTTTTAAGAAATGATAAGAATAAGTTTTTATTCATCTCTCATCATAATGATCATGATGACAAAGCATTAAGTACTGATGGAATTAGAAGTGCACTAAAAGAGTTATTAAAAAGAGCTGATTTAGCTTCACCAAAAATCACAGTGCATTCCTTGAGACATACTTGTGCAACCTTATCACTACAAACAGGATCTACTTTAGAACAGACTCAACAACTCTTAAGGCATGCAAATATTGAAACCACCTTAATTTATGCCCATCATCTAAACCGTATTAATGATGATACTGTATTAAAAATAACAAGCAAACTATTTCAAGGAAATGAGGAAGATTAAATGATTAAAGAAAATAATAATGAATTACAAGCTTATAGTGTAGGAGATGTAGCAGAATTTTTACAAGTTTCACAAAGAACCATATATAAACATTTAACTGATGGTGTCTTAAAAGGATTTAAAGCAGGTAACAAATGGCGATTTTCACATCAAGAAATAAAAGACTATATTAGAAAACTAGAGAAAAAAGCAAACAATGATGTTGAAAGAGAGGATTAGAGGTCTTGATTACTTTAGCGTCGATGTGAATATCTTCACCGACGCTAGAGTATCAAAACTGATTTATAAATATGGTCCTTTAGGCTTTATGAGCTATATGGTGTTATTAAGTCATATTTATTCTAAAGGCTATTATGTAGCATACGATTTAGATGCAGCATCTTATCTAATGTTAAAGTTTATTCCCGCTAAGTATATCAGTGGTAAACATAAGCTTCAAGATATCATTAGGGAACTGGTAAGTCTTGACTTGTTTGATAAGGAGCTATTTAAAGAAGATGTTTTCACATCTGTAGAGATCCAGGAGATCTTTAAACTCGCTACTAAAAAAAGGAAGCAACAAGAGATCTATCCCTATTGGTTATTAGATGTTGATGAAACTGTAAAAGATGATAAGAAGGTAGAAGTAAATGAACCTAAAAAGAAAACAAAAAGAGAAGTTAGAAAAGATCGTCAAATGAATGATATTAAAGAACATGCACCTAAAAGACATCATTTAACCAATGCACTCATTGAATATGGTTATATTGAAGCTCATAATCTAGATTCTTATCGTTATGATGAGTTATTTGAAGAAGCTCTATCAAATCAAGAATATGCGATGATTCAAAAGATTACCAAGTATATTGTAGATTATGAAAGACAAGCATCAGAAGATAAAAAAGTGATAGATAAGTTTAGTTTCTTTAAGAAAGCCATGTTTGAAAATATCGAGAAATTAAACTATCAACCTAAACAATCCATTACTGAAATGTTAGAAGAACTTGCTAAAAATGAAAATCAAAAAAATACCTATTAGACTAATGATTGTTATTGTGGGGTTGATGAGTAGAAATTGCAAACAGTAAACATGAAATAGACATATCATGATTACCCGTGTTTACTAAAGTATTTAGAACTTAAAAATAGAAATATAAGAAAATGATGCTTTTGAGCATAAACTAGTAAATAACTTCAGTTTTTCAGTAGTAATCATTTTCAACTGGTTAACGATTACAGTTTTACAAAATAGAACTGTATAGTTAACTCATAAAAGAAAAATTAAAGGAGTCAGTTAAAATATGCATTTATATTGCACAGATAAAGTATTTAAAGATTTAAATAGAACAAAATATCCAATTATAGAACCAAGTAATGAAACTATCTATTCATGGGTAGTTGAAGTTATGAAATTTGAGGAACACAAAATTTATGTTTTTATGAATACGCTTTATGGATTGTTTCTGGTGTTTAGATATGATTCAGATAAAACGATATCAATTAATAAACCAAAATTTCTACAGCTGTTAAAACATGCACATAAAGATATAGGTGTAGATAATGCTTTATTGAATAAATATTTACCAAAAAAGATAGATTTTACGAAATCCAATAATCCAGATAAAAATCACGTCTTTGTTATAAATGATTTTATTAGCAAACAGACAGATTTTCTTATCAAAGAATCCTTTGATCCAAATGCATGTTATCAAAGGTGGTTTTCAAGAACGCTTAATCAGAGGTTTAGAGATAAATGGGCGATCGGAGAACTTAAAGATGTAACGGTTGATGACTATATAGAATATGGACTTATAAGACTGATGGAACAAGAAGACTGTAGATGATTCTATAGTTTTTTTACTCCCCCCCAGTAGCATAATTCTCGTCAACTAGGGTACCGTGTAGCGGGACGGAGAATTTACGCGGAACCACATTTTTGGAAATCTAAGAAAGTGATTTGAAATAAATGTTCGTTTTTATAACAAAAAATGTTATTTGCCCTTGTAATTTATAGTGCAATCATATAAAATAGAATTATTCAATTATCGAACAATGGATGGTGCTAATTAATGAATGATAACCAATTCTTTAAACCAACGGTTTTATACAAAGAATATATGATATTAGACATGATTGAAAAGAATTCTAATATCACTCAAAGAGAAATGAGTAGAACTATTGGTATTGCAGTTAGTATGATTAATGATTATCTCAATATTTACGAAAAAGATAAACTGATTAAAAGAAAAAAACACTCTACAAAAACAGTAGAGTATTTTGTCACTAAAAAAGGAATTGAACGTAAAAAACTTTTAAACATTTCATATTTGAATGCTTCTCTTAAAGTATATAAGTCTGCAAAAGAGAATATTGTTGTGTTTCTTGATCAGATTATCAAAAAAGGTTTTAAAAATATTTACCTTTATGGAGCTGGTGAGGTTGCAGAAATATTACTACAATCTATCGTCAATGATAGAAATATTTCATTGAATGTTATTGGTGTTATTGATGATGATATACAAAAACATAGTCGTCTGTTAGTTAATAAAAAAATCATATATCTAGACGAAACAGTGCAAACTAGTTATGATGGTATTTTAATATCAAGTTATACAAATAATGATCAGATTTACAGAAAACTTATTAATTTTGAAATAGATAAAAATANNTAAAATCATTCAGTTTTTTGAATAGTTAGGGGGAAAAATGAAAATTGCAGTTATCGGGACTGGTTATGTAGGCTTATCAAATGCAGTATTACTCAGTCAAAATCACAAAGTAGTTGCGTTAGATGTGAATAAAGAAAAAGTGGAAATGATCAACAATAAAAAGTCACCTATTGTTGATAGAGATTTAGAAGAATATTTAGCAAACCGAAGTTTGAATTTAAAAGCCACTCTTAATGAAACAGAAAGTTATAGAAGTGCATCTTTTGTTATTATAGCTACTCCAACAAACTATGATCCAAGATTAAACTATTTTGACACATCGACAGTAGACAAAATTATTTATGATGTTTCTAGATATAATTCAGAATCCACTATTATTATCAAATCTACTGTTCCAGTTGGTTATACGAAAAGACAACAAGAAAAATATCCACAATTGAAGATTATTTTTTCGCCTGAGTTTTTAAGAGAAGGAAGGGCATTATATGACAATTTGTTTCCTTCTAGAATTGTTCTTGGTGAACATTCTAAAGAGGCAGAAATTTTTGCAAATTTATTGATGGAAGGTGCTATAAAAAAAGATATTCCTATTTTATTTACAAACTCTACAGAAGCTGAAGCAATCAAATTATTTTCAAATACCTATTTAGCTATGAGAGTTGCATTTTTCAATGAGTTAGATACTTATGCTGAAATAAGAGGGTTAAATTCGAAAGAAATAATAGAAGGCATAGGACTTGATCCAAGAATTGGATCACATTATAATAATCCTTCATTTGGTTATGGTGGTTATTGCCTACCTAAAGATACAAAACAATTACTTGCTAATTATCAGGATGTGCCTCAAAACATTATGAGTGCAATTGTGGATGCAAATCGCACAAGAAAAGATCATATTGCAGAAATGATTATTGCTAAAAATCCAAGTGTTGTTGGCATATATAGATTAGTGATGAAAAGTGAATCAGATAACTTTAGACAGTCAGCAATTCAAGGTGTTATGAAGAGAATAAAAGCGAAAGGAATTGAGGTAGTTGTGTTTGAACCAGTTATGAATGAAAAAACTTTTTTTGGTTCTAAGGTGATAAAGAACATAGATGAGTTTAAAACATTAAGTGATGTAATTGTTTCCAACAGATTTTATTCTGAATTATTGGATGTAAAAGAAAAAGTATATACGAGAGATTTATTCAATAGGGACTAGGATGATAAAATGAGAGATAAAATTTTTTTAGCTTCACCTCATATGAGTGATGAGGGTTATGAACAAAAATTTGTTAAAGAAGCTTTTGATACAAACTGGATCGCTCCATTGGGACCCAATGTTACAAACTTCGAAAGCGAGATTTGTGAAAAGGTTGGTATTGGTTCGGCAGTTGCATTAGTATCAGGGACTGCTGCTATTCATATGGCTTTGAGAGCATGTGGAGTTGGCCAAGGTGATATAGTTATATGTCAATCATTAACATTTTCAGCAACAGCTAATCCTATTATATACGAGAAAGCTATACCAGTATTTATAGATAGCGACTTAGAAACATGGAATATGAGTCCTAAGTATTTAGAAGAGGCATTAATTAAATACCCCCATGCTAAAGCGGTAATAGTGGTCCATTTATATGGACTTTCAGCTGACATGGATAAGATTGTGGAATTATGTAAAAGTTATAATGTTACGTTAATAGAAGATGCTGCTGAAAGCTTAGGAACAACTTATAAAGACAAATATACTGGAACTTTTGGTGATTACGGTATTTTTAGTTTCAATGGTAACAAGATCATTACAACCTCTGGGGGAGGTATGCTAATATCCAATAACAAAGATAGAATAGAAAAAGTGAGATTTTGGTCTACTCAAGCTAGAGATAATGCAAGACATTATCAACACTCTGAATTAGGGTTTAATTACAGAATGAGTAATGTTCTGGCAGGTGTAGGTAGAGGTCAATTAATAGTTCTAGATAAGCGAGTAGAAAAAAAGCAATATATATATAACTATTACAGAGGAAAATTAATAGATATAAAAGATATAGAATTTATGCCTATAAATAATTGGAATAGTCCAAATTGCTGGTTAACAAGTATTATATTGAAAGGCGACAAAAAACCTATAGATTTAATAGAAGCACTTGAAAAAGAGAATATCGAATCAAGACCTGTATGGAAGCCGATGCATTTACAACCTTATTTTCAAAAATTCGATTATATTGGAAATGGTGAGAGTGACTACATTTTCGAGAATGGATTATGTTTGCCAAGCGATACAAAACTAACAGATGAGCAGCTAGATGATGTTATAGAGATAATACGAGGGTTATTTAAATATGAAAAAAAACTTTTATGAAAAATATTTTAAAAGACTTTTAGATTTCGTCTTATCTTTCCTAGGGATACTTATATTAATGCCCATTATTTTTATTGTTGCTCTTCTAATTAAGATAAAGCTTGGCGGACCAATTATATTCAAACAAGAAAGACCTGGATTTAATACTAGAATTTTTACATTGTATAAGTTTAGAACAATGAGTAATGATGTAGATTCAAATGGTGTTTTACTACCTGATGAAAAACGTTTTACTAAATTCGGTAATTTTCTAAGGGCAACTAGTTTGGATGAGTTACCAGAGTTATTCAATATTCTAAAGGGAGAGATGAGTTTTGTAGGACCAAGACCTCTATTAACAAAGTACATTCCATTGTATAGCGAAGATCAAATGAAAAGGCATTCCGTTAGACCAGGTCTTACAGGTTTAGCACAAATAAATGGTAGAAATAATATATCATGGGAAGAAAAGTTTAAATTTGATGTTTATTATAGTAATAATGTATCTTTTTTCCTGGATGTAAAAATTCTGTTTTTGACATTTTTTAAAACATTAAAAAGTGAAGGAATCAATAATGTCAACAGCATAGAAGTTGAAGCTTTTAAAGGCAATAACAAATCGGAGGAATCAAAATGAATATTTTATTGTGTAGCGTTGGAAGAAGAGCTGAATTCATAAAAATAATAAAAAATAAGTATAAAAGTAAAATTAAGATAATAGGAACAGATTGCAATGAAACTGCACCTGCTTTATTCATGACAGATAAATATTATTTAACACCAAAAATTAGCGATGATAATTATATAGATGCATTACTAGACATTTGCAGAAAAGAGCATGTTGATGTAATTACAACATTAATTGATCCCGAAATAGAAATTTTATCTAAAAATAAGCAAATGTTTGCTGCATTAAACATACTTGTTCTTGCACCGACTATCAATGATGCGCTTATTTGTTTTGACAAGTACAAATTCTTTCAGTTGATGAAAAATAATAAGATCAACACTATAAATACATATATCGACTTTGAAGTTTTTATGAAAGATTTAGATCAGAATAAAATTGTTTTTCCTGTTTTTGTTAAACCTCGTTTTGGTAGTGCTAGTGTTGGAGCTAGAAAGGTTAATAGTCTTAATGAGCTTGAGTATATTATGAAGTTTGAAGATAACATTATTATACAGGAATATATGAATGCTGAAGATATTGATGTGGATGCTTATGTTGATAGTGTAAGTGGTAGTTTAGTTGGAATGTTCTCAAAAAAGAAATTAGAAAGCAAAATAGGTGGAGCTAATAAAACGATTTCTTTTTTTGATGACAAACTTTATACATTTGTCGAAAATATACTATCATTTTTTGATTTTTCTGGTCCCATAGATATTGATTTTTTCAAGAAAAATGGCGAGTATTTCATTTCTGAGATCAATCCGCGTTTTGGTGGTGCTTATATTCATGCATTTAGATGTGGTGTCGACTTTTTTGAATTGATTGAAAATAATGTAATGAAAAAAGCTAATAGACTACAAAGATCAACCTATAGAGAAAATATTATTATGGTGATGTATGATTCAATATTGCTAATTGAAAATGGAAATATCATTTAAATCTATGGAAATATTATATTTAACTCAAAAATACAGCAAAGACAATCATGGAATTCAAAATGACTTAATAGAAGCTTTGGCATCACAAAATAATCATTTAAATGTAGTTTCTGTAGACAATCAAATTAATAACAAATATTCCGTAGAGATATTGGGAAACATAAATATTTACAAAAAAAAATCCATCAATCTGTTCCCTAAAAATTTTGTATCTAAAGCCTTAGCACAATTTATGTTGCCATATAGATTGAATTCAGTTATAAAGAAATATTTAAAATTAGTTGAAATAGATTTTATTATTTATGCTACACCACCCATATCAATGTATAAAACCTTAAAGTATTGTAAAAAAAGATATAAAGCAATTACTTTTTTAGCATTAAAAGATATTTTCCCTCAAAACGCCATTGATTTAAATATTCTAACTAAAAAAAGTATCATAACTAAGTATTATAAATATGAAGAGAAAAAACTATATAGGTTATCCGACTTTATAGGTTGCATGACAAAAAATAATATTGAATACATGAAAAAAGAACATCCCGACCTAAGTGTTTCAAAGCTATTGCTTTTCCCTAACACGATTAAATCTCGAGAAACACATTTAAACTTTGCTCTTTTTAATGAATCAATATTGAGAGTAATGCAAACTAAAAGCAAAAAATTTTTTTTCGGAGGTAACTTAGGGAAACCTCAGAAAATCAGTATACTACTTGATGTCATAAATTATTATAGAAATCACTCGCAAATAGATTTCATTATTGCTGGTGATGGTACTGAAGCTTCTCAGTTAAAATCATTTATAGAGAAAAATAACGTCTTAAATGTTCATTATTTTGGCAGAGTATCTTCAGAGATGTTTCATCAGTTAATAATGATGTCAGATATTGGTATTGTTACATTAGATGAGAGATTCACTATACCTAATTTTCCTGAAAGGTTCTTACATTTTCTTTCTCTTGGCAAACCAATTTTGGCTGCAACTGATGATTTTACAGATATTAAAAGAATTCTACAGATTGATGCAAAGTGTGGAGTATGGATTAGTTCTGCCAAGAGCGAATACATTATTGGTGAAATTCAAAACATCGTTGAAGACAAATATGATTTGAACAAACTTGGTAGCAACGGATTAGAATACTATTTAAATAATTATAAAGTTGAGTATTCTGTTATGATCATTGATGAGTTATTCAAAATGAGTAGGTGAGTTATATGCCAAAAATATGTATCATAGGTGCGATGAATATAAAACATATGTCACTAATATCTTTGTATACTAGTATTTTCGATAAGAATAATATTGCTTATGACATAATTTATCTTGATAGATACAATGTTGATGAATTATCTAATGCTAAAAATATGTATAAATTTGAAATCACAATCAAAAGAGAGTGGTCTAAACTAAAAAAACTATTATCATATTATAAATTTTCTTTATTCGCAAAAAAAATTATACGCAAAAATAATTATGAATTATTAATAACTTGGCAAACGTTTACAGCATATTTATTGCTTGATACTATTTTGCTCAAATATAAAAAGAAGCACATCATGAACGTTAGAGATTATATAATTGAAGATAAATGGTTTATCAAACCAATAATAAAGTGTCTAATTAAAAGTTCAGTTTTTTGTGCATTATCTTCCGATGCATTTGTATCTTTTTTACCCAGAAATAATTATGTTATTGTAAACAGTATAAATTATGATATTTTAAAAATAAAACCTTCAGTGCTTTCAACATCTACTACCATTAAGATTGGTTTTGTGGGTAATTGTAGATATCTTAAAGAAAATATTAAATTGATAAATTCTCTAAAAAATGACGCTAGATTTGAACTTTGGTATTGTGGAACTAACAGCGATATATTTAAAGAGTATGCAGAAAGAAATAGTATATACAATCTTAAAACTATGGGTGATTTTGAGATGGATGATACAATTAATATAATGAGTGAAATGCATATCATTAATAGCGTTTTTGGAAGTAATGGCTTGGACAATAAGACATTAGTCCCCATAAGACTATTTACATCTGCTTTTTTGGGTAAACCTATATTGGTGAGTTCAAATACACATGTTTCTAAGTTGGTTTTAAAACATAAAGTTGGTTTTGTCATTGATGTTTATGAAGACTTGGCCGATACTTTATATGATTTTTATATGAGTTTAAATTTAGAAGATTTTAGACGTGACGCAAATTCATTTTTTAATAAATCAAATGAGCAAAATATAGAATTCAATAATATTCTTCTAAATTTCACTGAAAAATATAGAGGTAACTTATGAAAATATCATACTTTTCAACTGCTATTGACAACAACACATATAATCGAATTGTTGAAAGCTGCAAAAAATATAAGCCTACATATTCTGGTATAAACTTTGACAGAAAAATTGGCTTAGGGGTATCCAAGTATGCAGAATTGATTTTTTGTTCGCTACAGTCTGTACCTAGTTATCCGAAATACAATTTACTTACTCGTAAAGTTCAGTCAATGATCGGTAAATCAAAACTGTATGCTCCAGGATTCATAAACTTACCTATGTTTAAAACTATCATATTTTTTTTGAAGGCATCTTACTTTTTTATGAAAGCATCAAATAAAGGTAATGTAGTTTTAATTAGTGGATTATATACCCCTTTTTTATTAACTAGTTTTTTACTGAAAATATTCACAAGAAAAAAAGTTATCTGCATAGTTCCTGACTTACCTGAAATAATGCTAAACTACAGAAAAGATAAGTCTATTTTAAATAAGATGGCTCAAAGAATTTTCCTTAAGTTAAATATGACCATTAGAAGCCATATTGATGGTTACATCTTTCTTACACCTTATATGAATATTATAAATAAGAAAAATAAAGATTATATATGTATAGATGGATTAGTCGATACAAATGATTATTTGTTAAGTACCGAAGAAATATTAATGTACAAACAAAAGTATAGTAGTATATTAGATGACAAATCATTTGTTATTATGTATGCTGGTAAAATTACTGAAAAGTTTGGCATATCACTGTTAATTAAATCTTTTATTGAAGCATCGATAGAAAAATCATTATTGATACTTCACGGAGACGGTGATTATGCAAAATTTGTTATAGATAATTACAGCGATAATGAAAATATATATTATGGGGGACTTGTCAAAAATTCCGAAATATTATTTTTAGAAAATGAAGTTGATCTATTAGTTGATCCGAGACCAGGCGATGATATTCTAGCAAAAATGTCGTTTCCTTCAAAAGTTCATGAATATCTATTTTCTGGGAAACCGGTTTTAGTAAATAATTTACCATGTTACACAACTGAGTATGAAAAATATTTATTTATGACAAAAGATAATTCAATTGATTCATGGAAAAATAGCATGATAGAAATATCGAAAATCGATCAGTCTGTATTAAATGAAATTAAAGATTCAAATAGAAATTTTATAAAAGAAAGAAAGAACATAGATATCCAATCTAAAGAAATTATCAGTTTCATAAATAACGTTGTAAAAAGGTGATTAGATGAAAATTAATTCAAATCAATTTATTGTTTCCAGTTCTGCTCTAGAAAGCATTGAATATGTAAATAAATATGAAAGTCAAGATATTAATTTTTATTTTGGTGATAAAATTTCTTTCAATTACTTACATAACAGTCAAAAATCAATTTATTCAATCGGATTTATAAACGATTTAAATAATCATACTTTTGATGAAATAGAGATTTTAAACGACTTAATAAAATGTGATTTTCAATTGGAATCTGTTTTAGATAAAACGAGATACTATAATGGAAGATGGATTTTAATTTTTAAGGATTCTTACAATCATTATGTATTAACTGATGCATTAGCTCAAAGACAAGTATTTTATCTATTTAAAGATGGAAGATTCTTATTGTCTTCTCAAGCAAAATATATTGCAGAGATAGAAAACATAGCGATTAATGAAAATCATTATAAATATTTTAACTTGTCAAAAAATTTATATAAAGAATTTTCAATGCCATTACATACAACCCTTTATAAAGATATAAATAGATTGCTACCAAATCATTTATTAGATATAAATCTCTTAATTCAAAAAAGATTTTTTCCATATAAAAACACTATACAGGCCAATACAAAAATAAGTTCAAATAACTTTGTATTATATACAAACGAATTTATTAAAAAATCAATAGAACCATACAGTGCTAAAATGAAAAATGCTGTCTTTACTATTACTGCAGGATTTGACTCAAGACTTATTGCTTCAAATATTGTGCATACTGGTATTGATTTTGTAACTTATGTCATTAAGGACAGCAAAGAAAATTTGTTTGACGTCTCAACAGGAATAAAAATATCTGAAATTCTATCAGGTCAACATACATCCCTTGTTTGTGACAAAGATAGATCTCAATTCTTTATAGAAAGAAATCAAGATCAGATTGAATTAATGCACGACTATTGGGCACAATTTTCAGAAGTTTCACATTATTATAATATCAGTGATTGTCACTTAATTAAGGGTTCTGGAGCTGAAATATTCAGAGATCCTTATGGGAGGATTCCAAACAAGTATATTAACTCAAAACTGTTATGTGATCTGTTTGATTTACAAATTTCAGATTTTTCTATAAATATAATAGATAAATGGCTTCATGATTTACGAAAAGACAAATATTCAAATAATTTTTACTACTTAGATTTGTTCTATTGGGAACATAGAATGGGATCCTGGCTAGCTCAAGGCACTAACGAATTATCAGTTATTCAAGAATCATATATGCCTTTTAACAATAGGAACTTTTTAGAAGAAATATTGAATTTCAAATCTAAATGTTCTAGCATTAGATTTCAATATCTTTTGAAGAAATGTATTAAACAAAATAATAAAAGTCTTTCACTTATAAAATACAACAAATCTAGAAGACCTTTGATTACGATTGTTTCAAAAACATTATTC
>NPID01001049.1_pt1 | contig 13592 bp, 13 predicted proteins | sample 8637491 | NCBI WGS metagenome assembly NPID01 (sample SAMN07420843, study PRJNA396082) | bioreactor metagenome | isolation source: sample BA6 brine-fed electro-methanogenic bioreactor BA | place: Japan: Kochi | collected 2016-06-14 | reverse complement strand
TTGTCTGTGCGGTTTTCTGCGGCTTTTCGTTCCCGCTGAATGTGGCGCGAGCCGAGGAGCAACCGGCTGAAAACAGTGACGTCAACCGGATCGTTTCAGTGACGGTGGATGCTGACGAAAAGAATCCCAAGGTCAATATTCGCACCGAGAACCCGGTCGGCTACCGCTATACGGTTTATGATACGACTGACCCCGCCCGGGTCGTCATCGATTTTCCGCGTATGGATGTCTCCGATATCGAATCGCCCCTCCCTGTAGATGTCGGTCCGATCCAGGAGATCCGGGCGGTCTCGTTTGATCTGACTCTTGGGAAGCTGGGGCGAATCGAAGTTCTGGTGGACCGCAAGACCGATTATCGCGTCAAAATCGACGGCAACGATTTTGTGATGACTTTTGCCGAGCCTTCGGCACCGGTTGAAGCCCCGGCGGCACCGCAACAGGTTGAAAAAACCGAAAAGACCGACAAAACTGAGCCGGTCGCCAGGCAGGATTCCGTTTCCCTACGTGCTCCTGCCCCCGCTCCTGCCTTGGCAGATGCTGTTCAGGTGACTGCCGTTGAAATCCGCGATGGGCGCGCCGCTATTTTGACCAACGGTCCCATCGACAAGTATCGCTATTTCAATCTCAGCGCCCCGCCTCGGCTGGTGCTTGACCTCTTTGGCGTCAAGCCTTCTTTCCGCGAGCGCGAGCTGCCGGGGGGCAAAGGTTTTGACCGGGTCCGCGTCGGCACTTATGACGACAAGACCCGCTTTGTGTTCGATTCAGGCGGAAGTGATCTGCCTTCTTACGAAGTCTCCCCTGAAGATGAGGGGGTGATCGTAACCTGGACTCCCGATGAAAGGGTGCCCATGGCGGAGCAGCCGGCTCCGGAGCCGGAAATCAAGATGGTGGAAGCCACTCAGAAGCAGGAAGCGCCGGAAAGCCGTCCTGGGCCTGTTGCCGCTCCAGTAGAAAGGCCTGAGTCCAAGCGCGAACCCGTGGCGAAATCTGAACCTGTGACCGTGAAAAAACAGGCTCCTGAAGCAGAGCCGCGGCCGGTATCCGCACGTCAGGTAGCAGAGGTTGACGTTGCAGCCAAACCCGCTCCGGTGACCGAACGTATGACACAGGCGCCGGTGCAGGTAGAAGATATCTCTTTCGCCATCGAAGGAGATCTTTCCGTCCTGACCATAGATCTCTCCGGTCCGGCCCAGATCAGCAATCCCGTCAAGCGCGGCAATGTCGTTCTGTTCGGTCTTGATCACGCTACCATCAAACGGTCTCTGCGCCGTGTTATCGACACTTCCGCTTTCCCCAGTGCGCTTGAGATGATCACGCCCTATACCGTCAATCGCGGAACGGTACAGGATGTGCGATTTGCCGCCCGCCTCAAAGGTGATGTGCCCTATCGCCTCAAACAGCGTGGGGATCAACTTATTTTCGAAGTTGAGAACGGTGAATTTGCGAAGACGGGCGAGGCGGCAGCTCAAATTGAATTGAAAGGGGCGCAATCGTCCACCAGAGTTGTGGCCGCCCCTGTGCCTGTCCCTGCAATTGACAGCGGGGAGAAGACGGCCCCTAAAAGCCTCGCAACCCAGGCTCTTTTCGGGGAAGAATCACAGGCTTCTGCGCCGTCTTACAGCGGCGACCGGATCTCCCTGGTGTTTGACAACGCTGATGTACGCAATCTGCTGCAGCTTATCGCCGAGGTTAGCGATCTCAACATCATCGCCTCTGAAGAGGTCAGCGGCAATGTCAGTATCCGGCTCATCGACGTTCCGTGGGACCAGGCCCTCGATGTGATTCTCGATATCAAGCAGCTCGGGATGATTCGTGAAGGCAATGTAGTGAGGATCCTGCCGAAGAGCAAGATCCGCGACATGGAAGAGGCGGTGCTCACCGCCGCACGCAACAAGAGCGAACTTGAACCGCTGGTGACCCGGGTTTTCAGTGTCAGCTACACCGACCTTGCGAATGTAGCTGCCCCCTTGCGCGAGGTCATGAGCGATCGGGGCCGGCTGACCCAGGATGCACGCAACAAGCAGATCATCGTCAAGGATACCCCCTCGGTTATGGAAGAGATTGAGGGCCTTGTTGAAATTCTCGATACACCTGAGCGCCAAGTGATGATCGAGGCGCGCATTGTTGAGGCCAGTTCCGATTTCACCCGGGACCTGGGCGTCAACTGGGGGATCTCCTACAACAGCCCCGGCAGTACGCTGAGTGGTTTTGATGTGGGCATGGGAGGCAACTTTCTTGTTGGACTGCCAACCGCTGGATCTGCTGCAACCGCTGCGGGGCTCGGTTCCAGCATCACGATCGGTGAGTTGGGTGTCGATAAAACCGTCATTGACATGCGGATATCCGCCCTTGAATCTTCAGGCAAGGGCAAGATCATCTCCCGCCCGCGGGTTTCGACCCTCAATGGACAGGAAGCGGTGATTACCCAGGGGACGACGATCCCCTACCAGACCTCCGGAGCCGATGGGCCTAAAACCGAATTTGTCGATGCGACTCTTGAGTTGAAAGTCATCCCGGTCATCAACCCGGACAACAGCATCATTATGCAGATCGAGGCCAGCAACAGCACGCCGGGCCAGACTTTCACCAATGCAGACCTGCCCGGGATCAATAAAAAGGAAGCCAAGACAAAGGTGCTGGTCTTCGATGGGGATACGACGGTTATAGGGGGAATTTTCATCGAGGATGACAGCGAAACCGAATCCGGTGTCCCTTGGTTGATGAATGTGCCGTTTTTAGGACGTTTTTTCAAATCGACCAATGTCGAAAAACGTCGCTCGGAATTGTTGATCTTTATCACACCCCGTATTCTTGAATAAAGATTTGACCGACTTCTTTTCGCATACGCGATAAAATGACAATACAGAAACAGGACAGGTTCTCCCCTGTCCTGTTTCTGTATTCAGAGATCAGGACACAAATGTCTTCAGCCAGATGGAAAAATCTTTTTTTGACCGGATTCATGGGCGCCGGCAAGACCACCGTCGGGAAGGTCCTTGCCGAAAAGCTGGGTTGGTGTTTTACGGATCTTGATCAGGTCATTGAGCAGCGCATGGAGAAAACGATTTCGGAGATTTTCGCCTTTCAGGGCGAAAATTTTTTTAGAGACATCGAATCGCAAGTGTTGTCAGAGGTGTCGACAAGGGGCCATACCGTGGTTGCAACAGGCGGTGGCGTGATCGGTCGTGAAAAAAACAGGCACCTGATGCGCGATACTGGTATTGTGGTCTTTCTCGATGTTCCCTGGAAGCAACTGTTTGAGCGCATCAGGGAAGGGCAGGGGCGGCCACTTGCCGAGGGGGACGATGCCGTGAAGCGATTAACCTCCCTGTTTGAGCAGCGGCTCCCCCTCTATCAGACGGCCGACCTGGTGGTCGACTGCAGCAGGCAATCGCCGGAGGATCTGGCGGAGGGGATCATTTCCCGACTGAACGAAACGAAGTTATTCCTGAATTGATATGATGGGTTGATTGGATGTCGACTGATAATGGGTTGGAATTGATCGAAGTCGGATTAGGGGAGCGATCCTATCCGATCTGGATCGGAAGCGGTGACCTGCCGCGCCTGGGCGAAGCATTGAAGCAGGTTTCTTTTCCCCGGTGCATTGCGGTGGTGACCAACGAAACTGTCGCTCCTCTTTACGGGGCGCCGGTCCTTTCCGCGTTGAGTCATAGCGCCTTCACCGCGGAGCTGATTGTCTTGCCGGATGGCGAAGAGCATAAGAATCTTGACTCGCTCAATTTTATTTTCGACGAGCTGATCACGCGCGGCTTTGATCGCGGCAGCGGTCTGGTTGCCCTGGGGGGCGGTGTGATCGGCGATCTGGCCGGCTTCGCCGCCGCCACCTACCTGCGTGGTATCCCTTTTGTGCAAGTGCCGACCACGCTTCTGGCTCAGGTCGACAGTTCCGTGGGCGGGAAAACCGCCATCAACCACCGTCTCGGTAAAAACCTGGTTGGCGCCTTTTACCAGCCGCGTCATGTTCACATCGACGTCGACACGCTGGCAACTCTGCCGGAGCGCGAGTTCAGGGCCGGTTGTGCGGAGATCGTCAAGTATGGCGTGATTCGCGACGGAGACTTTTTCGAATGGCTCGAAGACAACGCGCAGCGTATTGGTGAACGCGATCCTGCCTGCCTGATCCATGCCGTTCGCATTTCTTGCCAAATAAAAGCGGATATTGTAGAAATTGACGAGAAAGAAGGCGGTCTCAGGGCGATTCTCAACTACGGACATACCCTGGGGCACGCCGTCGAACTGCTCAGCGGCTATGGAAAGGTGCGGCACGGCGAAGCCGTGGCCATCGGCATGGTCGCGGCGGCGACGGTCTCATCCCGGTTGGGGCATTGCAGCTCCGCGGATGTGGAGCGAATCAGGCGGCTCCTGAGCGCTCTGGGTCTGCCTGTGCGCCTGCCTGATTTTGCCGCGTCCGATTATCTGGCTGCGCTTTCCCGCGACAAGAAGGTTCAGGACGGCAGGCTCCGCATGATTTTCAATCGTGGTATCGGTGACTGTCTGATTGAGGATGTCGCCGACCCTGAACGGACAATCGCTCCGGTTCTCGACTCCCTCAGGAACGAGGTGGATCAATGAGCACACGCAGCATGGAGGAAAGCTGGTTCCAGGAACTGGCTCGCAAGCTGGTGTCCCTGGCAGATAACCCGGATGATGCATCTACTTTTGAGAGCCTGGCAGAAAAGCTGGCCGAGGTGGAGTGTCGGAAGGAAGCGTTGGAACTGACCCGCGCCGGATTGACCCGCGTCCCGCAAAGCCCTGGACTGGCATTTCTTGAAGCCCGGCTGCTTTCTGAAGAAGGGGATGTACAGGGAGCCTGGAACGCCGTGGGGCGCCTGCTCGAGATCGATCCGAAGAATACCCGGGGGCTTTGGCTGAAAGCCCGGCTGGGCCTTCGCCTGGAGAAGAAGGATGAGGCGATTCAGGCAGCACGAATGTTGCTGAGCCTCGAGCCTGACCACCAGGAAGCCCGCGCCCTGCTTTCGAAGATGGCTCCCGAGGAGCATGAAAAAAATGTGGCTGGGGGCAAGGGGGGCGCTGAAACGGGGCGCCGCACCATTACCACCGCAACCCTGGCCGAAATCTATGTCAAGCAGGGATATCTGAATAAGGCGGTTCATGTCTATCGTGAACTGTTGGAGGCCGAGCCTGGCAACGAGCGGTTGGCGCAGCGGCTCAAGGAGTTGGAACTGCAGATCGCCGGACCGGCTCCGACCAGCCCGACGGAACCTTCTGAGCCGGCGCCTCCGGAACTTTCCCGGGAGGAGAAACTCCTGAACGTATTTGAGAGCTGGCTTACCGCTATTGGCCAAAGGAGATCGCATGTTCACTGATATGCTGCGCCGGTTCGTCGAGCAGTGTCCCGGAGCGGTCGGGGCCGTTCTGATGGGTTATGACGGTATCGCCGTCGATCAGTATTATCTGCCGGTGGAGAGGGTTGATCTGGGAATGGTGGCTGTGGAATACGCCAACGTTCTCAAGGAGATCAGAAATGCCGCGGAAATTCTGAAGACCGGAGAGCTGCGGGAAGTTTCCATCGTCTCTAAATCCTACCAGGTTCTGATTCGCACCCTGGGGGATGAATATTTTATCGGGTTGACCCTCAAACGTGAAGGCAATGCCGGCAAGGGGCGCTACCTGCTGCTGCGCGACGCACCTGAAATTCAGGCCGCCCTGGCTTGAAAAGAGATGGAATCCAATGAAAATTCTTGTCGTCAATGGGCCTAATCTCAATCTCCTCGGCACTCGGGAGCCTGAAATCTACGGGACGAAAACTCTCGATGATGTGATGGAGAGTCTCCAGAAAACCGGCCTTGACCTGGGGGCTGAAGTGCGCTGGTTTCAATCCAATCACGAAGGGGCCTTGATTGATCGCATTCAGGCTGCACGGGATGATGGAACAGAGGGGCTGATTCTCAACCCCGGCGGCCTGACGCACACAAGCGTCTCTTTGCGTGACTGCATCTCTGGCGTCAGCCTGCCGACGATCGAGGTCCACCTTTCGAATATCCATGCCCGCGAAACCTTTCGCCATCATTCTTTCATTGCTCCGGTCGCTGCGGGTCAGATCGTGGGACTCGGAGCACTGGGTTATGAACTGGCACTGCGTGCATTGATCCAGGGCGTACGTTAATTCTTTGCCGGACAAGGCCGTTTCATGATAGAAAACAGAATCCTTTCTCTTCGGCAGATACTGCGTGATGAGGGGGTTGACGCTCTTTTGTTGTGGAGTCTGCCCAACATCCGCTATGTCACCGGTTTTACCGGTAGCGACGCGGTGGTTGTGGTGACTGCGAAGAGTGTTTTTTTTCTGACGGATTCGCGCTATGTTTCCCAGGCTCAACAGCAGGTCAGGGTCGATGAAATCCGCGAGTACAAGGTTAAAACCGACGGCGTCGGTTCTCTGATAGCAGAGATTGGCTGTCCCCGGGTAGGCTTCGAGGGCGAAGCTGTTTCCGTCGCAATTTTTAACAAGTTACGCAGCCAGAGCGCTGACAACCTGGCATGGGTTCCTCTGGATGAGCGCTTTTCCCGTCTGCGCGGGATCAAGTCTTTATCTGAGCTTGAGTTTCTTGAAAACGCGGCAGGGCTTCACCAGGAGGCGCTGGAGGAGATTCTGCCCCGAATCCGTCCGGGTGTCACCGAGCGTGATGTTGCCTTTGCGCTGGAAATCGCCCTGCGCCGCCGTGGAGGCGAGGATCGGGCGTTCGATTTCATTGTCGCGTCCGGCCCTCGAGGGGCGTTGCCCCATGGCGTTGCGAGCGACAAACAGCTGGCGTCCGGGGAGCTGGTGACGATCGATTTCGGTACACGTATCGGTGGTTACTACTCGGATGAAACAGTGACCCTTGCTCTTGGCGAGGTCGACCCGAAGCTGCGTCGGATATACGATTGCGTACTCGAGGCTCATGATCGCGCCATTGAAGCCATTCGGCCCGGTGCTGAACTCAAGGTTATTGACGCCGTTGCACGCGAGTATATCGCCGAGTGCGGTTACGGCGACTATTTCGGGCATGGTCTTGGCCACGGGGTCGGTTTGCAGGTGCACGAATTTCCCACTCTGTCGCCGCGATCGCGCGACCGTGTCGAAGAGGGAATGGTTTTTACCGTAGAACCCGGTATTTATGTGCCGGATCTGGGTGGGGTCCGAATCGAGGACATGGTGACGGCGACGGCAGGCGGTTCACGGCGGCTGACGCGCATCTCCAAAGAATTTCGGACTCTGCCTTTCGACTGACCGCTTTTGCGGAATCTATTTTTTTCAAGGAGGACGTGTGGATGGAAATTAAAGAACTTAAAGCTTTGATCAAGATGATCACCGATACCGACATTACCGAGTTCGAAATGGAGAACGAGGAAGAGAAAATACTGATCAAACGCGGCAAGGAGCAGGAAGTGATTCATGTTTCAAGTCCCGCCGCGCCTCAATATATGCAACCCGCTCCACAGGCACCTGCGGCACCCGCTTCGGCTGCCGCTCCTGTTCCTGAAGAGGCCGCCTCTGCGGCTAAGGACGCATACGAAGCGATCACCTCTCCGATTGTCGGGACCTTTTATCGCGCACCTGCGCCGGATGCCGATCCTTATGTCGAAGTCGGATCCATTGTTGAGAAAGGGCAGGTGCTCTGCATTGTTGAAGCGATGAAGCTGATGAATGAGATCGAGGCCGAGTTCAAGTGCAAGGTGATCGAAATCGCCAAGCAGAACGCCGAGCCGGTTGAATTCGGAGATGTCCTGTTCCGGGTGGAGCGACTGTAGGCCGTGAGCAGTCAGGTCTAACCTCCGTGTGTCATTGATCACTGGTCAACGGGAGACTCCAATGTTCAACAAAATACTGATCGCTAATCGCGGCGAAATCGCCATCCGTGTGATCCGGGCCTGCAAGGAACTCGGCATCAAAACAGTGGCCGTTCACAGCGATGTCGATAGCGAATCACTGCATGTTAAGTTGGCCGATGAGAGCATCTGCATCGGCTCTGCACCCAGTGCGAATAGTTACCTCAATATCAAGGCCATTATCAGCGCGGCCGAAGTCACAGACTCCAGTGCCATTCATCCCGGCTACGGGTTTCTGTCTGAAAACGCCGAATTCGCAGAAATCTGCGGGAATTGCGGAATTACCTTTATCGGTCCGTCGCCTCAAAGCATGCGGCTGATGGGGGATAAGATCAGCGCCCGGCAGACGGTGACCAAAGCGGGCGTGCCGATTCTGCCCGGCACGACCGAAGGGGTGAAGTCGGCAGATGAAGCGAAGAAGATCGCCGCCGAGATCGGTTACCCGGTCATTATCAAGGCCACTGCCGGCGGTGGCGGACGCGGCATGAAGGTGGTTCATTCGCCGGCATCCCTGCCCAATGCTTTTGCCACGGCTCGCGCTGAAGCGCAATCCGGCTTCGGTAATCCGGACGTCTATATCGAGAAATTCTGCGAACGTCCGCGCCATGTTGAAATCCAGATCATGGCCGACAAGCACGGCAACGTGATTCATCTGGGCGAACGCGACTGCTCCATTCAGCGCCGCCACCAGAAACTGATCGAGGAAGCGCCCTGCCCGGTGCTGACCGCCGACTTGCGCAAGCGTATGGGCGATTGCGCTGTGGCGGCGGCCAAGGCGGTGGATTATTCCAGCGTCGGCACCATCGAGTTCCTGCTCGATCAGGACAAAAACTTCTACTTCATGGAAATGAACACCCGGGTACAGGTTGAACATCCCGTGACCGAGATGGTGACCGGGGTCGATATCATTCAGGAACAGATTCGCATTGCCGCCGGTCAGCCTCTGCGCTACAAGCAGTCGGACATCAAGATCAAGGGGCATGCGATCGAATGCCGCATCAACGCGGAAGATCCCGAAAAATTCACCCCCTGTCCCGGCAAGATCGACGGCTATCATCCCCCCGGGGGGCTTGGAGTGCGGGTGGACAGCGGCGTGTACGACCAGTATAAAGTGCTGCCCCATTACGATTCGATGATCGGCAAGCTCATCGTTCATGCCGATACGCGCGAAGAGGCCATTCGCCGCATGTCCCGCGCACTCGATGAGTACATCATCGACGGGATCAAGACCACGATCCCCTTCCATCAGAAGATCATGAAGAGTCGTGAGTTTATCGAGGGTGATGTCGATACGGGATTCCTCGAACGCGTGATCCTGTAACATTCGCAGAACAATTAAGGGCCGGCACTGCCGGCCTTTTTTTATCGACGAGGTTCGCTTTTGCAATCATGGCGGCTGATTCGCAATGAACCCATGAGCGGCGCATTGAATATGGCCGTTGATGAGGTGCTGCTTGATGAGGTGGCACAGGCGCGCAGTGCACCGGTTGTGAGGCTCTACCGCTGGCAGCCTGCGGCGGTCAGCCTGGGCTATGCTCAAAGGGGTGAAGGGCAGGTGAGTTTCGAGGCCTGTCGTCGGCACGGCATCGATGTGGTCAGGCGCCTGACCGGCGGACGTGCCGTCCTGCATCAACGGGAAATCACTTATGCGGTGATCGCGCGAGAGGATACGCCTCCATTCTCTTCCTCGATTCTCGATAATTATCGTTTGATTGCTGATGCTCTTCTTGCTGCTTATAGGAGCCTTGAGGTTCAATGTACCCTTGAACCCAGGCGTCGACGGACCGAATATGTGCGTGAGGCGTCCAATGTCTGTTTCGCGGCCCCATCAAGCTACGAAATTGTTCGCAGCGGGCGCAAATTGACCGGAAGTGCCCAGAAGAGGCAAGGTGGCGCTTTTCTGCAGCATGGTTCGCTGCCCCTGGAGATGGACCTGGATTTGCTGTGGGAGGTTCTTTCCCCTGCGGAGCAGGACCCAGACTCGGGAGAAAAGGGGCGCAGGGTTCTGGAAGAAAGTGTGGACTGGATCAATCGTCTGCGCAGCGAGCCTGTCAGCGACACACAGGTTGAAAAGGCACTCATCCATTCATTTGTCGATTGCCTTCCCATTCGGCTGAAGGAAGATTGCCTGCGGGAGCATGAATGGGCGCGTGCCGGCAATCTCGCTTCAACAAAATACGCAAAGAGCTGGGAATGAAAAATACTTTGAAAAAGCCCTGTCGCCCGCGCTATCATTTTGCGGTTGAACTCTCAACCTTTCTCTGGTGAACGCGATCTGTTTGATGCCCGCAGAGCTTATGATGACGCCCTCGATCAGATTGCGCTTCTGGTCCGTTATGACCAGCCAGTTGCCCCGGAGGATCCCGAATTGGAACGAAAGCCTGTTTATTTCAGTGAAGAGCCGGGCTTTGCCGCTGCTGTGCGGCAACGCCCGGAAATTATGCAGCAGCTGCGGCGCATCGAACGGCTCGATATCGAGGGGGAGGTGGCGCGCAACCAGGTTCTGCCCCGTGTGGACCTGGCCGCCGAATATTCTCATCGAGGGTTTGATGATCGCTACGCCGATACGGTCGGAGATCTGGCGGACGACGATCTGGCCAACTGGCAGGTCGGGGTTGAGTTGTCCTACCCGGTTGGCAATCGCGCGGCCCGTAATGAATTGACGCGGGTCCGTCTGCTTAGAAGGCAGCAAAGCGTGCGGCTCAACCAACTCAAGGAAGAGGTTCGCACCGAAATCCGCGCCGCGCTGGCCGACTACAACAATGCCGTGACCGATTATCTGCGGGTCAGCGGTCTTTTGCTTGAGCAGGCGGGGGTGCGTTTTATTGCCCAGGTTCGCAAGGATGAGGATGGCCCGCTGCTGGGAATGGAGACCCCATGACCCTCAACGTCGGGCACATCGCCTATCTCAACTGCGTTCCTTTCTTTCATTACCTGCGTGAGGTCGGTTTCGACGGAAACATCGTGCAGGGCGTCCCGTCCCAGCTCAATGCCATGCTGGCTGAAGGAAAGCTCGATCTCAGCCCTTCGTCCTCCTTTGAATACGGACTGCACTGGCAGAAGTATGTGCTGCTTCCCGATCTGTCCATCAGCTCCAAAGGCCCCGTCCAGAGCGTTCTGCTGTTCTCCCCATGCTCCCTGGAAGAACTCGAGGGCCGCCAGGTCGCTCTAACCGGAGAGTCGGCCACATCCGTCAACCTGCTCAAAATTCTTCTCAAGGAGTTCGTCGGCCTGCGCGAAGTCGATTTCCATGTGCCGCAAAAGCCGGTCGAAGAATGCATCGAACAGAGACAACCGGCCCTTCTCATTGGTGACCGCGCCCTGAAAATGAGCAAACGCTGCCCACCGGGGTGTCGGATTTATGACCTGGGTGAACTCTGGTATCAGTACACAGGCAAGCCTTTTGTCTTCGCGCTGTGGATCGTGCGGCGCGAAGCGGTGGAAAACAAGCGCCGGGAGTTGAATCTTTTAAAAGAAAAATTGAAGAGATCCCTTGAAAAATCCCTGAAAGACAAAAAGCCTTTGGCGATGGATGTCTCCGACAACTTAAACTTGACCGTCTCTGAAATGACCGAATACTGGGAAATCATGGATTACAGGCTTGAAAAAGACCACATTGAAGGACTCGAGCTTTATTTTGAGTTGTGCCATTTACATGGGCTCCTCCCCGATAAGCCTCGCATTGACTTTTTTTTTGAAAGTTGAAAGTGGCTCTTTATTTGCAATAAATCCGCTTGGTTCGCTTGAACTGCCGTTTTCTTGCTTGAAATGGCCGCCTATAAACCATTAGTTGTGAGCCCTACCCAAAAAATCTCAAGGAGAATAAATGGCCATGCTTCGTTTCCGGACTTTGATGTTGACGTTATTTGTCATTCTGGCTTTTGTTTTAGCTGGATGTGGAGAACAGGGGAGTAGCAGTTCCAGTAACGGGGGTACGGATGATAATGCCGATAATGGCTCCGAGGAGGTAACGGATGTCGTTGATATCCCGACCGATGTGGTTGATGGGACGACTGCGATCGAAAGAAACGTTGCTTCCCCGCTTGTAGATTTGGGCGATCTTGTAAATTCAGATACGAATACATGGTATTACACGCGGGCATTCGATGTTAACGATAACGGATTTATTGTTGGCCAGTCAAACGAGGGAACTTTTTCTAGGGCTTCATTCATGTGGGACCCAGGGAACAGAACCATAAACTATCTTGGTATGCATGATGATCCTTCCTTTATCTATAGTGAAGCCGTTTCTATAAATAATCGGGGGGTGATTTTAGGTAATTCAACTACAGGTGAAGGATGGCCGGAAGAGGGAGAGAAACGGGCGTTTCTATATAACCCATGGTCTGAAACGTCTAATTTTGTAGACCTTCATCCTAATTCTGATGGGGAAGAAAACACAACGGAATTTTCTGAGTCAGTTCAAATTGTCGATGTTGATGATGATTTTGATTATGTTCTTATTGATGCCGATAGTGACGATGGTAGGCAAGCCTATTATGCAAAAGTAACTTACACGTCTACTGGTGATTTAGACTCAATTACCTACCATCGTATTGCAAGAATTCTAGGTCAGGATAGCGAAGCGGTTGCGATCAATGCAAATGGCCACATAGTCATTAATTCTGGAGACACGGCTATATACTGGAATTTACTTGATGATGCAGGGGAGGTGCTTAATTTTTTCCCTGGCGAATCCTCGACCTCAGCTGTTGATTTGAACGACAATGGGCATGTAGTCGGCGTGTCTGGTGATGAAGGCTTTTTCTGGCGTGGTGGTTCTATGTATCCCATGGGGCATCTAGGCGGTGGGAGCAGTGAAGCGGTTGATGTCAATAACAACGACCAGGTAGCCGGTTTTTCAACCCGATCCGATGATTCTACTCATGCTGTTGTGTGGTATTTAGAGGATGGGCGCGGAAAATTGATGGATCTTGGCACTCTAGGCGGGGCTAACAGTTATGCAACAGCTATCAATGACGCTGGACAAGTCGTTGGGTATTCCGAAACAGGTGAAACCTACACAGAGGGTGGCCAAACCGTAAATGTTGTCCATGGTTTCCTTTGGCAGGACGGCATCATGTATGATCTGGGCGCGCATAACGATTTCTACACCTATCCGTTCGATGAATCCTACCCCATGAGCGAAGCAGTTGGGATCAGCGAAAATGGTGATGTCGTAGGGAATTCAAACTCCATAAATAATCATTATCGAGGATTCTACATCAAATTTGCTCCCTGATCTTAAATTCCATCATTTTCCGCAGATTTTCCGATAATCCTCCAGAATCTGCGCATGGTCAAAGCACAGAGGCGCGGGCAGGGCATCAAGGGAAAACAGCCTGGCCCGCGCCGCATCGTCTCCGCCGCAAGGTGTGCCCTGCGCATCGGCAATAAAGACGAAAGAGATGTTGTGCTGGCGCGGGTCGCGCTGCGGGTCGGAATAGGCGCGAAACTGTCGGAGATTCTCGACCTTCAATCCAGTTTCCTCCAGCGCCTCGCGTTCAGCGGCTGTCTCGAGACTCTCACCGTAATCGACGAAACCGCCCGGCAGCGCCCACCCTCGCGGTTCATTGGCACGTTCTATGAGAACAATCTGGTCGTCGATGCGGATAATGATGTCCACGGTCGGAAAGGGGTTGCGAAAAGTCTTAACCGCTGCACCACAATTCGGGCATGTCAAAATTTCGCCGGCCATGCTCTATTCTCCTTGTATATCAGGTTTTTTGTTGACAGTATAA
>NPID01001943.1_pt2 | contig 13674 bp, 15 predicted proteins | sample 8637491 | NCBI WGS metagenome assembly NPID01 (sample SAMN07420843, study PRJNA396082) | bioreactor metagenome | isolation source: sample BA6 brine-fed electro-methanogenic bioreactor BA | place: Japan: Kochi | collected 2016-06-14 | reverse complement strand
CGTTGATCCAGTATTTGGGGGTACCGCGTACACCGAGCTTCTGCACCACCTGCAGATGCTCACCCAGGCGGCCGCTGTCCTGGTATTCCGGCAGCGGCTGATCGTCATAGCGCCCGGCCATGACATCCTCATAGGCGTCGGCCGGATTATCGGCAGAGAGAATAAAGCGGACTTTCTCATCCGCCTCGGGGTGCATTTTCAGGGGGAGGAAGAAAATATAGCGGGTGACGTCGTCACGCTGGCTCAGAAATTCGCTCCCTTTGCGGCAGAATGGGCAGTCGGGGTCAGTCACTTCGATCACGGTGTTTTTCCCGGTGCCGATTTTAAGGGCTTTGCCGAGATCGATCCCTTCGATGCGCTGCTCCATGGCCTGAGCCTGCCGCTCGCGGGTGAGGCTGCGCCCCTTGGGGTCGAAAAGCTCGCCCAGGAACAGTAGCTGCGCTTCAGGAGCGAAGTAAACCACGCGGTCGGGAGTGACCACTTCGAACACGCCGTCGATGGGCGTGGTGTGGATCGATTCTACCGGCATGGTTGGAAAGGTTGCGTTCAGTGCCTTGAGCGCCTCGGCAAGATCGTCGTTTCCTTCTTCGGCACTGATGGCCGCAGGCACAGGGTTGAGCAGGAAAAAAGTGAAAATAAGCACCAGCAGGGATTTCATGCGATGGCTCCTTGATCTTTTGATTTTGTAACTGATAAGCATGGGAGTGACGACCCCGCAGCGGATGTAGATACTGTGGCACAAGGATAGCACAGGCCGTGCTGCGGCGGAAATTGGAATCAGAGAAGTCCCCGGTCGGCCAGCGAAACATAGCGCCCACTGCCCACCACGATGTGGTCGAGCACTCGCACGCCGACCAGTTCGCCCACCTCTTTGAGCCGTTTGGTGATGTCGAGATCCTCGCGGCTCGGAGTCGGGTCGCCGGAAGGGTGGTTATGAACGAAAAGTACGGCGGAGGCCGATTCGCGGATCACCGGTGCGAACACCTCGCGCGGATGAACAATGCTGGCCGTCAGGCTTCCTTCGGAGATGGGGATTTCCCGTATCAGGCGGTTCTTGCTGTCGAGCAGCAGCGTGTAGAAAACTTCGCGTTTGTGGTCGCGCAGCCGCTCGTGGAAGGCGTGGTAGACATCGGCGGAACTGGTGAAGCGGTCGCCGGGGCGCATGCGCGCGTCGCTGAAGCGGCGCGCGATTTCAAAAACAGCCTGAATCTCGGCTGCTTTGGCCGGTCCAATGCCCCGCAGCCGGCAGATTTCGGAAACGCCGGCCGCGGCCAGCCCCCGCAGCCCTTCGAAGGTGGCGAGCAGCTGGCGTGCGTGATCCAGGGCGCTGGTGCGGCTGCCGGCATCGCCGGTGCGCAGGATCAGCGCCAGCAGTTCGGCGTCGCTCAAAGCTTGGGCGCCATGGCCAAGCAGCTTCTCGCGCGGCCGCTCCTCCACAGGCCAGTCCTTGATACGACGGCCGACCTCGTTTTCCATCATGATTCCCCCCCTCCATTCGACATTAAAAGACAAGGACTTAACGCAGAGACGCAGAGATGGTGCGGAGACGGAGAGGTTGTATGATTTCAGGGGACGGGAAAGAGTGCTTTTTCGTTAGTCTTTTTGATGCATTTTTTTGAGATGTTTTTCTCGCCTTATCCTCTCCGCCTCTGCGACCTCTTTGCGCCTCTCCGTTGAAAAATTTTTCAAAAATTAGCCCAACAGCCGATTGCTGTCAATCTTCATTAACCGAGCAGCAGCTTGAGAGCGAAGAGGAAGACGGTGAGCGAGACGACTTTTTTGGTCCAGTCGTGCCCTTTGCTGATCGCCAGCCGCGTGCCGAGCCAGCCCCCGAGGGCGTTGCCGGCGCCGAGGGAGAGGCCCAGCGGCCAGTTGACCTGGTCATGCACCACGAACACCGCCAGCGCCAGTACGGTGAAAACCAGCACCACGAACACCTTGATGGCGTTGATGCGCACCAGGTCAAGGCCGTGGGCGAGCAGGGCGGTGATAATCAGAAAGCCTACCCCCGCCTGTACGAAGCCGCCGTAGATGCCGATGAAGAAAAAGCTCACTACGATGACCGCGCCGCGCAGCCGTGTGATGTGGAGAGGTTTGTCGCGCAATTTTTTGGCCGGATCGATCAGCATGAAGATGAGGATGCCGATCATGATGGCGGCCAGAATCTGCTCAAAGAGGCGGTCATCAATATCCACCGCCCAGCGGGCACCGAGGTAGCTGCCTGCCAGGGCGGGTATGGTGCACAACAGCGCCAGCCCGGTGGGCAGCATCTTTTTTTGGCGGAAACCGCCGATGGCGGTGATGCTCTGGCACAGAATGCCGACGCGGTTCGTGCCGTTGGCGACACCGGCGGGCAGTCCGAGAAAGATCAGCATCGGCAGAGTCAGCAGCGAGCCGCCGCCGGCCAGTACGTTGATAACGGCGGTAAAGACGCCGATCAGGAAAAGCGCCGCGGCCTGAAGAGCAAAGGGCATGTCCATCAGGTTTTTTCTCCCAACAGGGTGCGGATCACCTCGCCCGCCATGGTGAGCCCGAACAGAGGCGGGATGTAGGAGGTACTGCCCAATGGCGCGCGCAGGTTCTGGTAACCAGCGGACAACTCGTCATCGGCAGCGACGGCGGTGCGGCCGGCCTGCAGCGGGCGGAATTCCTCGGTGGAATAGACGACCGGAACTCCGGATTCAATGCCGCGCCTGCGCAGGTTCTTGCGTATGATGCGGGCCAGGCGACAGTTGTGGGTTTTGAACAGGTCGGCCACATGAATGCAGGTGGGGTCGAGCTTGTTGGCGGCCCCCATGGAGGAGATGATCGGCAGCTTCCGGCGCTTGCACGCCTCGATCAGGTGCAGCTTTGCGCTGATGTGATCGATGCAGTCAAGAACGTAGTCATAATGAGGTTCCAGTAGCAGCTCGCTGTTTTTCTCCAGGAAAAATTCCTGCACCGGGATGATCTCAGCGTCCGGATTGATCTTTCTGCAGCGCTCCGCCATCTCCAGCGCCTTGGGGCGGCCGATCGTGTCATCCAGAGCGTGAAGCTGCCGGTTGATGTTGGAGGGGTGAATGGTGTCGAAGTCGACCAGGGTCAGCTGCCCGACGCCGCCGCGCGCCAGAGCCTCTGCGGCATAGCTGCCGACGCCGCCCAGTCCGAAGACGGCAACGCGGGCCGCTGCCAGGGTATCAAGCCCTTTGTGGCCGATCAGACGCTGCAGACGATCAAAGCGGGATTGGGGGGTGAGTTCATCCATGCAAGTCGACTCCATTATTGTGTTTCGCGACAAAGCTTCATGAATAATCCAGGTTAAGGATACGGCAGGCATTGGCGGTGGTGATGCGGGCGGTCTGTTTAAGGGACCAGCCGCGCAGTTCGGCTGCCCTGCACGCGATCAGCTTCAGCCAGGCCGGGCGGTTGGTTTCACCGCGGTGAGGGTGGGGAGCCATGTCGGGCGCATCCGTTTCCAGCACCAGCCATTCGGCCGGCAGTTCGCACAAAACCTGTGGGGCACGGCGGGCGTCGGGGTAGGTGAGCACCCCGCCGAACCCGAGGGCAAAGTTCATCTTCACGGCCTGCTGGGCCAGTTCGACGCTGCCGGCAAACGCATGCAGAATCCCTCCGACTTCGGCTGCGTTTTCCTCCTTGAGAATCTCGAACAGTCGTCCGAGGGCCTTGCGGCAGTGAATAATGACCGGCCGCTGTACTGCAACGGCCAGCCGCAATTGGGCACGAAAGGCTCGCTCCTGCACTTCCATCGGCGGCAGGCCCGGATAGCCGTCAAGGCCGATCTCTCCAATGGCGACAACCTCAGGGCGTTCCAGCAGGCAGGACAGCCGCTGGGCGCAGGAAGAATCCCATCGGTGGGCAGCCTGTGGGTGAACACCCGGCGCTGCGAGCGCCCCTCGGGTGACCGTTGTTGCCGCCAGCAGGCCGTCCCAGTTTTCATCCGTCACTCCGGGAATCAGAAAGCGGGAGACGCCGCATCTTTTGGCTTCGGCAACATGGCGCGCCAAATCCTCCCGCATTGCAGGGTGATCGAGATGAACGTGGGTATCGAACAGAAGAGGCGAATCGGTCATGGCAATGAATCCTGGCACAGGAGAATGCTCGCTGCAATGCTCTTTGCAGGTTGCACCTTTTAAAGGAATGTGGTAGAAAAAACTGATAATTAATCCTATCTAACACCTTCAGGCGGGGCGAACATGGCCAATCAACGTTCCCAGGATCTCAGTTATATCAAAAAAGTCTTTCTTTTCACCCACGCAACCGGCTTGGGGGCGGGTCTCATTTTTCCTTTTCTGGCGCAGCCGCTGCTGGGACCGGTTGCTTATTCCCCGGCGTTCTGGGCTCTCTGCCTGGCTATGGGCTACTGTGTCGGAGCGCTGACTTTTTTTTTCGTGCGCGGGACACTCAAAAAGCAGCTGCGCTCTCAGTTGCAGTTGCTCGAGAATATTGCCGGACCGATGGAGTTCTCAGGCGGGGAGTCGGTTGAAACGCTGCTTCTGGCGGTGGAGAATGCCGTCGAACGTGTTCAGCGCCTGGTGGGTGGCACCTACGGAGCCGTCAATGAACTGATCCCGCATTTTCGCACCCTGGCCGATTCGACCCGCTATCTCTCCGACCGCGCCCGTGAGGGGCTGGCCGCGGCGACCGCCTCCAACAAGGATGTCGCCGGCATGATGGAGAAACAGCAGCAGGTTCTTGAGCAGCTCGAAAGCCTCTCCCATCGTTCTCAGGATGAAGCCGCGCTTTCGCGGGAGCTGTCCGCTTCTCTGGAGGAGATGGCCGGCGCCATGGAGCGCACCCGGGTTAAATTTCAGGAGACCTCGCGTATCACCGAGCAGATGACGACCAGTATTGCCAAGGTGCAGAGTCAGGCCGATGAGGTCATCAGCGCGGTGGGCAATACCACTCAGGATCTTGACACTCTGGGAGATTCTCTGGAAAAAATCCGCTGGGGCGCTTCATCGAGTTCCGAGGCGGCCGATCGTGTTAAAAACGACGCACGGGAGGGCCTGGATGTTGTCAAAACCTCCATTGAAGAGATGGAGCGTATCGAGGAAGAGAGCCTCCGCGCCACCGATGCTATGAAGAGGCTTTCGGTGCAGACCGGCGAGGTGGCCAAGATTATCGAGGTGATCAAAGAGCTGGTTTCGGACACGGAGCTGCTGGCCTTCAATGCCGCGATCATCGCCGCCAAGGCCGGTGAAGAAGGAAAAGGATTTTCGGTGGTGGCCGAGGAAATCCGCGACCTGGCGGATCGCACCACCGCCAGCGCGCAGGATATTCACCGCATCGTGCGCGGTATCAGCGGTGATACCCGTGAAGTGACCGCAGCGGTAGACGCCACCGCCAAGCGCATCGCAACCGGCAAAAAACTCTCCCTCTCCACCGGCGAGGCGTTGCGCAAGATCATGGCCAGTGCCGTCGATGCCGCCGAGGCGTCCGAGCAGATCGCCCGCTTGACCGGAGAGCAGAACGAACGCGCCCAGGGGCTTCTTGACCAGGCGGGCAAGAACCTCAATGCCGTCAAATCCATGGCCATGGCCATGCAGAAACAGCAGAGCGACCTGCGGGAGATTGAGGCGGGAGTCAACGATATGAAAGGCGCCTCAGACCAGATTGCCCGCGGCATGGAGGAGCAGGTGCGCGCCAACCACGAGTTCGATCGCAGCCTCAACGAGCGTGAGGAACAGATCAAGAACGTCACCGAATCCACCCGCTACCAGATGGAGGTCTCCAACAAGGTCTCCGAGCATTTCGGGCGATCCGAGGAGCGTCTGCGGCGCAATGCCGAAAAAGCGGCGGGTATTATCCGCGGTATCAGCGAGATGGAGCGTCTCACCGACGAACTGCGCGCACTGGCAGAGGAGTTTCGACTCTAGTGGTGCCCGCCTGCCTGCACGATCTGCGGGATGCCCCCGATTGGGCACCCGTGTCATCGGCAATGCCCATGCGGCGCAGGATTGCCATCATGGGGCACCAGTTGGTAAAGGCGCTTTGAACAAGGTTGAGGCCGACAAAGGCTGTCAGCCACAGCCAGTGCGGGCTGTGAACTGCTGCCAGCAACGCCGTCAACGTCACGAAAGCGCCTGCGACCAGCCGCAGAAGTCGATTGATGGTCATGATCATGGTGCTCTCCCCTTCTTAGAAAAATCCTTTCGCGTCATCCGATATACCCCTTCCTCCAAAGATACAGTCGCGGTAGGCGAATGCAACGGGTTTCCCGGTTATTTACTGTTGAATCTTTCGGCCCCGGGGTGCCCGTTTTCTCCTGAAATCTCCCTTGACCCCGGCCATGTTACGGACTATGTTGCATTAATTGGTGTGACAAGGCGGCCTGATTCGCTGTTATTCAGGCCTCAGACCACGAAAAGATCGGTGCTGCAAAGGAGCTGCCCATGTCAGGAAGAATATTTAATTGGTTGATCGTTTTGGCTCTGATGGTTTTTATCGCACCTGCAGGGGTGAGTGCGGAAGCTGACCCTCTTGCAACCTGGACGCCCAATTTCGATCCGAGCGGTGCCGAGTACACTTATATCCTCTCCAATGTCGATCATCCGTCCATCGAGGGAATCGCGGTTGGGTATCATATCCGCGACAAGGTGTGGGAGCGTTCCAACGGCCGCCTTTATGTGGATTTTCGTCCGCTGGCGCAATTGGGCGGCGAGCGCGACGTATTGCAGAAGCTCAAGCTGGGGGCGGTACAGGGAATGCTCTGTTCATCGGTGGCGGCTGCCAATCTGGCGCCGGGGCTCGGCATCGTCAACCTTCCTTTCGTGGTCAATACTTTTGAAAAGTTGGAAGATTTCCGCAACGATCCTGAGCTGTTCGAGCCTTTTTCGCAGGCTGCCGCTCCCCAGGGGGTGACCGCGGTGGACTTTACCGGCTACGGCAGCTACGGCTGGGCCTCCACCTCCCCGGTGAGGACTCTCGAAGAGGCGCGCGAGGTCAATTTCCGCATTGCCGAGGCACCGGTCAATACCGATTTGTATAAAGCGTGGAGCATGAAGTTTACCGTCATGCCCTGGCCTGATGTGCCCCAGGCTTTGCAGACCGGGGTCATCGACGGGCTGGACCACACGCCTATCGTGTGCGGCATTACCCGTAAATTCAATATCGCCCGTTATTTCACCCAGGTCGATTATGCGCAGGGACTTTACATTCACCTGATGAACCGACGCTGGCTCGATCGCCTGCCGGAGGATCTGCGCAATATCCTGCTGGACACCATCCGCGAGGAAAGCGCCCGCGCCCGCAACCTGACCAAGCTTCAGCAGGATGCGCAGATCGCCGCCGCGCGTGAAAACGGAGTGACTTTTTTCGAGCTTTCCAAAAAGGATCGCGAACGTCTTGAAGAGCTGGCTGCCCCGGTATATGAAAAGTGGGGTAAGAAGATCGGTGAGGATTACCTGGAAAAAGTCCGCACGCGTCTGGGAGATTGAAACCTCAGAAAATAATCTTTCACCACAGGGATCACGGAGAGCACAGAGGATGGCACAGAGAAAACCATAAAAAATTCTCACTTCTTGTCTCGGTGACCTCTGTGTTCCCTAGTGAACGAAGTGAACGGGTGGTTCAAGTTCTTTGACTTATCATTATCGACCGCGGTGGCCTGAAAGCCCCGCGGTCTTTTTTGTTTTTTGGGTTTGCCGCCATGGAACGTTTTTTCGGGAGGGTTGAATTAACGCGCTTGCAGTGTCAATCAACATGGAAAAAGGTTTTTTCAGAACAGGGTTTGTTTTATTCTGTGTAAACTTATTCTATTTCCAGTCACAACAAGCCGTACCCAAGGAGAATGCACGTGAAAAGATGGTTCGTTCTGTCGATTTTTACTCTTGCCCTTTGTTTTGCTTCCGTATCGGGGGGGCTTGCCCAGGAGAAGACCGATCCGCTTTCGGGGTGGAGACCTGCGTTTGATCCGAGCGGTGCGCAATACACCTATATCCTGTCCAACATCTCCCATCCGGCGATGGAGGGGGTCGCTGTAGGCTACCGCATCCGCGACAAGGTGTGGGAGCGCTCCGACGGGCGTCTTTTCGTGGATTTCAGGCCGCTGGCGCAACTGGGCGGCGAGCGCGATGTGATCGGCAAGCTGCGTCTCGGAGCGGTGCACGGCATGCTCAGCTCCTCGGTGGCTGCCGCCAATGTGGCAGAGCGTCTCGGGATCGTCAATCTTCCCTATGTGGTGGATACCTTCGACAAGCTCGAGGCGTTCCGCAACACCCCCGAACTGTGGGAGCCGTTTCGCGACAGCGCCCTGGGCAAAGGGGTCATGGTCGTAGATATCACCAATTACGGGCCGTACGGCTGGGCGACAACGGTGCCGGTGCGCACCTTTGACGAGGCTAAAGGAGTTAATTTCCGCATAGCCCAGGCGCCGGTCAACACCGATCTGTACAAGGCGTGGGGATTGAAATTCACCGTCATGCCCTGGCCCGATGTGCCGCAGGCCTTGCAGACGGGGGTGATCGACGGCCTCGATCATACCGCCATCGTTTCCAACATCACAAAAAAGTTCACCATCGCCAAGCATTTCACCGAACTCAACTATGCCCAGGGGCTTTTCGTTCATCTGATGAACAAGCGCTGGTTTGATCGCCTGCCGCAGGACCTTCAGGAGGTTCTGCTGAATGTGATTGCAGAGGAGAGCGCCGCAGCCCGCGAGGCGACCCGCCGGCAGCATGAGGAACAGCTCGCGTTGGCGCGGGAAGCAGGTGTCAGCTTTCACCCCCTGTCCGCAGAGGACAAGGCACGGCTTATCAACCTGGCCGAACCGGTGGTGAGCAAGTGGGGCGAACGCATCGGCCCCGACTATCTTCAAAAGGTTCGCGAGACTCTTGGCAACTGATGTCCGACTCTAGGAGGCTGTCGGACTTCCAAAATCCGACAGCCTTCTATATAATGACCGAAATTTCTGTGACCGGGGGCTCTCACTCCCGGTCCTTTTTTGAGGTCCGTTTTGAAAAAAGTTTTCCGCATCATTGACCGAACTCTGGCGTTTGTAGAGGAGTGGTCACTGTTTCTGGCGGTCATGGTGGCGCTGTGTACCGCCATGGCCAATGTCTTGCTACGCAAATTCACTGCCGACATCAACCTCTACTGGTCCGATGAGGTGGTGCGCAAGGTCATCTACTTTACCACCTATATCGGCTGTGTCGCCGCGGTGCGCTCCCGCGCACTGATCCGAATCGATGCCATCCTGCAGCTCTTTCCCGTCACCAAACGTTTTTTGACCCTGGTCAGCCATCTGGTCGTGCTGGTGTTCTGCGGTCTGATGATCCACCTTGGCGGGCAGATGACCTGGTTGATCTACCAGGATGAATATGCACGCACAACCAGCCTGCAGATGCCTGAGTGGATTCTCTATGCCGTGCTGCCGCTGATGGGCGTGATGATGTTTGTCCGGACCCTGCTGGTGATGGTGGAAGACTGGCGCGGGGAGAGGTTCTGATGGAAGGCGGCTATCTCATCATCCTTGCGCTTCTTCTTGGTCTGCTTGGTGCCACGGTACCGGTGTTCATGGCTTTGTTTTTCACCGGCATGATCGGCCTGGTGTGGCTGGTCGGCATCGATCCACAGATTGTCATTGAAGTTCTCTATCGCAGCATGGACAAGTTCGCCCTGGTCGTGGTGCTGTTTTTCGTGCTGTGCGGCAACATCATGACCACCGGCAGCATTGTCGAAAAACTGATCAAGGCGGCCAACTGCCTGGTGGGATGGTTGCCCGGCGGTCTGGCCATGGCGGGGATTCTCGCCTGCGGCTTTTTCGGCGCCATTTCCGGTTCCACCGTGGCGACGGTGGTGGCGATCGGCGGCTTCATGATTCCAGCGCTGGTTAAAAACGGCTACGACGAGCGGTTTTCAGTGGGGATCATGACGACCGCCCCCATCCTCGGCGTCATCATTCCTCCCTCCATCGCCATGATTCTTTACGCCATGGTGTCCAATGATGCCCTGGAGTCGCTGTTTCTGACAGGGTTTCTGCCCGGCTTGCTGATTATGCTGGCCATGTCGCTCTACGCCTACATCGTCTGCAAGCGGCAGGGGATGCAGCCGCCGCCGCGGCCGAGCGCGAAAGAAACTTTCAAGGTCATGCGCGAGAGTGCCTGGGCGCTTTTTCTGCCGGTTCTGATTTTCGGAGGGATTTATTCCGGGTTTTTCACCGCCAACGAGGCGGCGGTGGTGGCCTGTTTTTATGCCCTGTTTGTTGAAATATTGATCCACCGCGACCTCAAGCTGCGCGATGTGAAGCAGGTCGTGGTTTCTTCTGCTGTGACCTCCTCGACATTGCTGGTGATTGTCGCCGGCGCATCGGTTTTCGGAGAATATCTGACGTTTGAGCAGCTCCCCGACAAGATCGCCAATGCGGTGGTGGCCAGCATTCAGTCTCCCTGGGTCTTTCTGCTGGCGGTCAACGTGCTGCTTCTGCTGATCGGCATGTTCATGGACATCATCTCCGCGACGCTGATCCTGACGCCCATCTTTCTGCCGCTGCTGGCCAAATTCGGCATCGACACCATGCATTTCGGCCTGCTGATGACCATCAATCTCGGTATCGGCTACTGCACACCGCCCTTGGGGGTGAGTCTGTACATTTCAGGCGCGACCGTGGATCGCAACCTGCTGTATGTCTCGCGCGCCGTCATGCCTTTTCTTCTGATCCAGATCGCCATCCTGCTGCTGCTGACCTTCTGGCCCGACCTGGTGCTGCTGCTGCCGCGCCTGGTCTACGGATATGGCGGCTGATTTTTTGCCGGAGTTCATCATGGATGCAAAAGTTCTCATTCCTCTCGACGATTCTCCCACGTCGACAGCCACTCTCGATTATGTGCTGGCCCATCCGACGCGTTTCGCGTCGCCGCTGATTCTGCTGCACGTAGTTGATGTGGACCGGCTGGCGTATCGGATGATCCCGGATTTTCAGCTCAATATGGTCAGGGATCGGGCACGTCAGGCGGGTGAGGACTTTCTGTCCAGGCAGCTGCAGCGTGTCACCGCCGCAGGGCTGCAGGCCAGAACCCGCCTTGAGACGGGCAGCCCGCGTAAAGTCATTCCACGGGTGGCTGAAGAGGAAGAGGTGGGGATGCTGGTGATCGGCCGCAGCCACGCCGGCGAGATCCGCGACGTGCTGTTCGGCTCGGTCACCAACTACGTGCTGCACCAGGTGCGCTGCCCTGTCCTCCTGGTCTGATCAATCTGAAGCAGTGCTTTTCAGTCGGCGAGGGCGATCTGCTTGCGGCTCTCCCACAGGCCGTGCAGGTTGCAGTACTCACGCACCACAAGCGTGACCGGCTTGTCGGTTTTGAGGGTGAAGCGGGCACGCGGCTCATTGAACTGATGTGAAAAATCGACTCGTCCCGCCGGCTCGTTGCCCACATAGAGCTGTACCCTCTGGATATAATGCGTCGCTCCCATGGGATGCACGATTTCACCCACGGTGACTGTCACCTCGAAAGGTTCGCCGGATTTGACTTTGTCCGGCGCCTCGATGACGGGTGCATGTTTTTTTTCCAGGGTCGTCTTTTCCTCGGGATTTGCGACCCGATTGATGTTGGCAAACAGCTCCTTGTCGACATCGTAATATCCCTGGAAGTCCTTCTCTTTCTGCGCCAGCACCTGATTGGCTGCCAGCAGCACGCCTCCGGCGGTCAATGCGCTGCGTACCATGAAATCCCTGCGTTGCATCGGCTTACTCATGATAAATTCTCCCTGATAGGTTTCATTGGACTTTTTAACGCTGAGGCGCGGAGAGGCAAGGCAAGGACGCAGAGAAACCATTCTCTCAAGATCCAAAGGCCTCCCCCTTAGATTTGTGGTCCTGCCACAGGACTATAGCGTGCCCAGGGCAATCGTCAAGCGCTTGACAAACATTCAAACATAGATATAAAGTGAAGCGAAACAAAAGGAGATTTTTATGAATGAAATATGGATTCTGCTGGGAGTCGTCGCTATTTGGTTCGTGCTCAACCGCTGGATTCTGCCGCGCCTCGGTGTTCCTACCTGAATGTCGGACAGCTGCGATCTTCCCGTGCGGAAGAATGGGCAGGAAAGCAAGGGCGAGAAGGACTCTTAATCCGGGTCAGCCGCCTAAAGGTAGGGAGAAAACAGCTTGAAGAAACTGGTCCACAGCCGCCGCAGCAACGGGCGGCTGTCTATTTCATACACCGTGGTGCGGTCGGAAATTCTGATGGTGGCGTCGCAGTGGTCTTTAAGTTGTTTCACCAGGGCGCTGGAATAGATTTCCACATTGAACTCGAAATTAAGGCGCAGGCTGCGCGGATCGAGATTGGCTGACCCGACCAGGGCATAGTCATCATCCACCAGCAGCAGCTTGCTGTGAACGAATGGCGGCGGTTGGAAGTAAATGCGCGTACCGTAGCGTGCCAACTCCCACACGTAGGCTTCTGCTGCCCAGCCGACAAAGGGCAGGTTGTTCTGTCGCGGCAGGATTACCTCCACCTTCACGCCGCGCAACGCAGCGGAGTTGATAGCGGAGACCAGCGCGCGGTTGGGGATGAAATAGGGGGTCATGATGCAGACCCGCTCCCGCGCGCAGTTGAGCGCACCTATGACGATCCAGTGAAGCTTTTCAAAGTCTTCGTTGGGACCGGCGCTGATCCCGCGGCAGAAGGCTTCGCCATGGGGGACCGCTTCGGGAATGCGTGACGGTGTCACCCGCTCGCGGGTTGCAAACCCCCAGTCCTCCAGGAATGCGTCCTGCAGATGGGCGACTGTAGGCCCTTCGATTTTAAAGTGAATGTCCACCACGCGGTGCTTGTTGTGCGTGTCGGCTGCCAGGTGGCGGTCGCCGATATTCATCCCTCCGGTAAATCCGAGTTCATCATCCACCACCAGAATTTTGCGATGATTGCGCATGTTGAAATAAATGCCCCGGCCCGACAGGGAAGGGGGTAGAAAGCGTGCAACATGGACCTTTGAGCCGCGTAATAATTTGCGGACAAGGGGCAGGGAGTAACATTCGCCCAGCGCGTCCACCAGCACCCGCACCGTAACGCCCCGGTCGGCGGCCGCGCGCAGGGCGTCGGCGAATTCGCGTCCCACGGCGTTGCTTTCGAAAATATAGGTGGCCAGATGAACGCTCTCACGCGCGTTGCGAATGGCGTCAAGCATAGCGGGATAGGCCTGTTCGCCATTGAACAGCACGGAGACATGGTTGCTGGGGCAGAGAGGGCGACGGGTGACGGCGTCGGAAAGACTCAACAGAGCCTGGAAATTCTCATGGCGGAAGGGGAGGGTTTCTGCAATCTCGGGCGACCAGGGGCAGAACTCAGGTTCGGTCCAAGGCAGCCCCTGCCCGCGGGTCTGCCAGTCGCGGGCGCGCGTACGGATGCGGTTGACTCCGAACAGCCAGTAAAAGAGGGGCCCGATGCCGGGGACGGCCAGGTTGGTCACAATCCAGCCCAGGGCGGCTCGCGGATCGAGCTTGTTGAGCAGCGCGTGCCCCGCCGAAAAAACGCCGATGCCGGTCAGGATAAGCCAAAGGATGGTTGCAAGCAAAAAGCGCCCCTTCAGTTTGCGGCGCGGGGGAATATTGTGGATCGCCCGCGCCGACAGTTGATCTGCAGCTGATGGATGTCTTTTCCAATGATACCAGATAATTAGGCTGGGTCTAGATTAAATGGGTTGTGTCCTGACACTAGTGTCCCGTGCGGTTAGTTC
>NPID01000207.1_pt1 | contig 13686 bp, 7 predicted proteins | sample 8637491 | NCBI WGS metagenome assembly NPID01 (sample SAMN07420843, study PRJNA396082) | bioreactor metagenome | isolation source: sample BA6 brine-fed electro-methanogenic bioreactor BA | place: Japan: Kochi | collected 2016-06-14 | reverse complement strand
GGAGAAACCATCCTTTTAACTGCTACTTTAGAAGACCAGTACCAGAACCTCTTAGAGGGAAAAAATATTGACTTCTGGGTGGCTGGAAACTATGTGGGCAGTGCCCTTACCGATAGTAATGGTGTGGCCACCTTATCCTACCTGATAAATCTGGTGGGAGGTTTCTACCCTCTGGAAGCTATCTTCAATGGAGATGACTACTACCTATCTGCTGATGCCACCGCCCAACTAAAAGTGCCCCAATCCGATTTATATATTGAAAGCTGGGCCAGCAAAAACAATCCCTATGTAGGAGAACCCATTACCATAACCTTCAAGTTAGGTAACCGGGGACCAGACACTGCAGAAAACGTGGTTTTCACCCTGGCTATACCTGCCGGTATGGAATACGTCTCTCTTGAAGTGGATCAAGGTACCTTTACCTTTGACCCTCTAAGTGGAACCATAACCTGGATACTGGGGGATGTGCCGGTAGGTGATCCGTACCTCTATCTGGTGGTTAAGGCTCTACATGCTGGTACTTTTATCTTCCAACCACAACTTACTACTGACACCTACGACCCGAATATTGATGAAAATATTCAGACAGTGACCATACACTCTGCAGAAGAACCACAACCACAACCACAACCAGGAGTCCCTATGCAAAAAACCGGAGTACCATTCTATGGTCTATTATTGGCCTTGCTGATGATTGCCGGTGGGATGATAAGTAGAAAAAAATAAACCCATTTTTTCTTTTTTTTCTTTTTTAAAGTACTTTTTTAGATGTTCTTTTAATTATTAACCATCTTAAAATTGAGTTTTATATCTTATTTTAATCTGCTAAAAAATAATTTTTTTAAAAAAAATTCAATTATCATCTTAACTTTTACCCTTAAACTAAACTGGTAAATTATAAATATAGACCATTAACTAATAACTATTATAATTTCGAGGTTAAAATCATGAATAAAAATGAATGTCCCTTTTGCCAGACCCCCCTTTCACCCCAGGCTGAATTTTGCACCAGCTGTGGGAGCCAGATATATAAAACCGGTTTAATAAACCGCCTGAATAATAGTGTTAATCTTTACAGTATCTACCTCTCCCTTTTAGGGGCCCTGATTTTAACCTTACCGGTTTTTCTCTTACTCTCTCTGGGCCTTAGTTCGGCAGCTATTCCCCTGGATGTGGTGGTGGTAGGAACAGTGTTCTTCCTATTATTTATCGCTGGTTTTTTAAATGCCCTTCTAAGTACCCGCAACCAGAGGGAAGCCATATACAGTGGAGTTTTTCTATTTTTGGTATTGTTATTTAATTTAGCACTTTTAGCAGCCCTCACCTTCTTTGCTGCGGTTATAACTGCCAGTATGCTATCTAGTATATTGGGAGCAGAAAGTGGCTCTGACTTTTTTGATTCAGATAGTGGGTCTACTTTAATGGATTCAGATAGCGCATCAGGGTTTGCTGATTCTGATACAGGATCCGGTGATATAGCCTCCACAGATAATGACTTAGATTTCTCAGGTATTTCTTCTACTTCCTACTTCCAGTTTGAAGGCCTTTTTGGAATAATCAAACTACTAATATCATTAGTTTTAATCCTCCTGGCGGCCCCGGGTGGGGGAGTAGTAGGAGTGCGTCTAAAAGAGCTTCTTAAAAAATAGAATTTGATATCCTCTTAATTCTTTTAAAATGAATAAACCTCTTTTAAGGTAACATTTTAAAAATCTTTAATTCATTTTTTACAATTCAGGGGCAGGATTTCAATTATCCCCGGTCCATGTACTTCATTTCTTTAAAATGGAATGTAAAGCTGGTTCCTTTTTTTCTATCTAATTCCCATTTTGCATCCAGTTGATCAGATAGGCTTCTAACCAGTTTCATCCCCAGAGTTTTAGTATGCTCCACATCCACATTTCCTAAACCCACCCCATTATCACTAACCTTTAACTCAAATTCTCCATTAATCTGCTTGAAGGAAATCTTAATCTCTCCCTTTTTACTTCCTGGAAAAGCATATTTAAGGGAGTTAGTCACCAGTTCATTTACAATTAAACCCAGTGGTATGGCTGTATCGATGTTAATATAGATATCTTCTATATCCATCACCGGCTTTATTTCCAAAGGAGATACTCCGTAACTGAAAAATAGATCATCCACTAACTGCTGGAGGTAACTTCCAAACTTAATTTCACTTAAACTGGTGGACTGGTACAATTTTTCATGTACCATGGACATGGACTTTATCCGGCCCTGGCTTTCCTGCAAGACCTGCCGGGTTTTATCTTCAGTTTCATAGTTAAGCTGCAGATTTAGTAGACTGGATATAATCTGCATATTGTTTTTCACCCGGTGATGGATTTCCCTTAATAACACCTCCTTTTCATGGAGTGACTTTTCCATGGTTTTCTCCGCCTCTCTTTTTTCCAGGAGATTGGTGAATATCTCCCCTAACATTACCAGCAGGTCTATATTTTCCTTACTCCACTCCCTTTCTTTTTTAACCGAATCAAATCCCACCATTCCCTGTATTTCACCATGCAATTTTAAAACCACTGCGGTCATGGATTTAATATCCTGGGATTGAAGATACTCTTTTTCATTCTGGGCCTGGAGGGGAAGTTTTTCTACTGATTTTATCTGCACCTGTCCTTTTTCATGCAAAATATCAGTAATCCATTTAAGATCATCCATCTTAACATTCTGCTGGGTATCTATCTGGGGTTCAATTCCCGGGGCACACCACTCATGGGTATTATTTAAGGCATCACCACTTTCACTTATCTGGAAGAGATAACTTCGATCCACCTGCATAAACTCCCCTATCTTTTGCAGAGCTTCATCTATTGCATCATCAGCTTTTTCCGGGGATATGTTAATGAAATTCTTGGATATTTCCATTAAAAGGTTTTCCAGTTCCAGGCGGTAGTTTATTTCTTTTTCAGTTCTTTTCCTCTCACTTATATCCCTCAGAGTACCTTCTACTCCTATTACTTCTCCTATACTATTTTTAAGAAGATGGGCATTGATGGAGACATATACTTTCTCCTGGGCTTTGTTTTTCAATACTGCCTCGTAATCTGATACTTCACCCTGGGCTTTTAATAAATCCAGTAATTTATTCCGGTCCTCTGGTTTATGATACAACAGTTCAATTTTCTTTCCAATTAAGTCCTCCCGGCGGTATCCGGAGTAACGATGAATAGAGGGGCTTATATCCAGGATACGGCCATCATTATCTGCCTGGTAGAACACATCCTGCACATTTTCAAATATCTCCCGGTACTTACGCTCGCTTTCTTCCAATTTTTGCTGGGCTTCTTTAAGAGGGGTGATATCAATTACCGAAACCACATACTCTTCTAAAAAAGGAATATGATCCACCGTGATTTGAGAAAGATGCACCTCCCCTTCCCAATCAATAAATCGAGTTTCATAGGTATTAGGGGCTTTTTTAGGATCCTTTTGCCTGATTTTATGGTACTCCATCATGCGGGGCAAATCCTGGGGATGGGCAAACTCCATCCACTTCCTCTTGTTTTCCAAATCCTCCCGGGAACAAGCTAAAAATTCTCCCATCTTCTGATTAATCAAAGTAAAATATCCTTCTTTATTAAATATTGCGGTAGGAACTCCGGTATTATCAAATATGGTCCGGTAAAGTGATTCTGATTCTAAAAGCGATTTTTGTATTTCTTTAAACTCACTCATATCCCGTATAATAGCCAGTACTTCCTCCTCATTCAATTTAATTAAACGAGCCTCATAATAATTAATTTCATCAGCTATTTCCAGTTCATATTCAAATTCCTCTTTACTATCTTCATCCAGGGATTTTTTTATTTTAGCCAGGGCCATATCCAGGGTTTTAGGGGTCATTCCCAGATCAGATAGATTACTACCTACGATTTCTTCAGGATCCAGGGCCAGATGATCATCCTGGTGGGTTTTATAATCAACAAAGGTCCCGTCGCGTTTTATGATAAACATCATATCCGGTATGGCCTCCAGTATAGCCCGGCTTTTATGTTCACTGAGTTTTAATGCATCTTCTATTTTTTTAGAAGAGCTAATATCTGAAAATTTCAATAATCTACCTACCCGGGTATCCTGATAATCCCTGATTTCACGAAGCTCCAGATGAAGCCAGAGGTCCTCTTTTTCTAAAAATATTTCATCATCACCAGCAGCGCCATAGTAATAAGATTTTAATGAGGGTATTTCTTTTAAAACTTCATCTGCAGTTTTACCTAATAGATTCTCCTTTAATCCTAAGAGAGCGGCGGCAGGGTTAACTTCCACCAATTCATCTTTAGTATTAAAAATAAGGACTCCGCTATTACTGCTGTGCAGGAGTAATTTTTGGGCAATTTGATGAATATCCAGCAGGTTATAACGGAAAACCCCTAAAAATAGGAGCACCACTCCTAATATTAAACCAAAGGGGGTTATATCTAATCCTGGAATGGGAGATAGTCCCAGGGCAAAAATTATACTAAAAATTAAGGGTAAAAGACCGCTTAAGATAAGAATATAAATGAGTTTTCTCTTATTTTCATCCACTTCCTGCAGGGATCTAACTAAAATAAAAGTTCCCAAAAGAAGTAAGCTGTAACTGTAAATAACATTCAAAAAGAATACCGGTCCCAGATCATATATAAGCAGTGATCCCGGAGTATCACTAACCGGGGTGATACTGGGCCATAACAGGCCATGCTGGGAATTGGTAAAGGCCATGATAATTACAAATAAAGGTATAATTAATAGCAAAATTACCTTAGATGGTTTGAAATAATGGTCGTATTTAGTAAAACTCATAACAAATAAAAACCAGAAAACAGCCACATTTGTGGCCCCCAGGTAGGTGGCCTGCATCCAGCTGATTTTAGTAGCAGGATTAGAACTCAATAATTCCATAGCAGAAGCCAGACACCATAAAAACAAACCCACATTCAAACAAATAAAATAGGTATGGAAACGACTTAAAGGTCTGCGGAAACTATAAAAAGCCAGGGATAAGGTACCCAGTGCAAATAAAAGTAAAATATTGCCTAAAGCCGAATAAGGGATGTCCATAACTAAAAACCCCTGAAATTAAATTTATATTTAATGAGGAACAGTCTCCTTTAATTTAATATATTTCTAACTTCTTATACTCTTTATTATTACTCATATTATATCTATAATCTGCTATTAATATTATTTACTAATGAAAAAAGGCCGTATTGTTTACAATCTCCCAATTATTTAAATAAAAAGCCCCTCCCGGGGGTTTTTTTAGAAAGGGTATTTTCTTTTTAAATAAGTTTATTAAAACATTCCGGGAATTTCTCTAAAAAAACTGCCTGGAAAATATTGGTCTATAAAAATTAATTTATTATAATAGTCTTCTACTTTTTTAGTTTTACTAAAAGGGTAAGAAATCTAAAATTTGATGATTTTAATTTAACGGCTATCATATAGCAGTTCCTTAAAAGTTATTTTAAAACTCACTCCATCTGCATTAAAAACTTCTAGTTTACCATCTAACTGACCTACCAGGGATTGTACCAGCTGCAAACCCAGAGTTTTTGGGTTATCCAGGTCCAGTGCTGGAGGTAATCCAGCACCATTATCTTTAACTATTAACTGGTATCCTTCCGTATATTCTTTCAATGATAGATCAATTTTACCATCATCAACTCCTTTAAAAGCATATTTCAAGCTGTTAGATACCAGTTCATTGATGATTAATCCTAATGGTATGGCGGTTTCAATATTTATTTGTACCTCATCCAGGTCCAGGTTTAAATCCACCCCTTGCTGGTTGTAGGTGGCCAGTAAGTCCCGGGTGAGGCTGTCTACATAGTGCTGCATATTGATATGGGATAATTCCTCACTGCGGTAGAGCTTTTCATGCACCAGGGCCATGGATTTAACCCTGGTCTGGGCTTCATGGAGTAAATCCAGGGAATATTCATCCTCCACATATCCCCGCTGCAGGGATAAAAGACTGGAGATTATCTGCAGATTATTTTTCACCCGGTGGTGTATTTCCCGTATCAGAGTCTCCTTTTCCCTAAGAGAGGATTCCAGATGGGATTGTATTATTTCTTTTTCATCTAAAAGCTTTCTTAGTTTTTGCTGGGCTCTTTCCTTTTCTATTACAATATTTTCCAGTTCTATTTGTATGGTTTTTTGTTCTTCCAGGCTTTCCTCCAGACTATGCTGATAACTTATCCGGTCCAGGTCTAATTCACTTAGTTTTTCCACAGCCCCCATAATAAGCAGCACCAGAATAAAAATAGATGCATTCACCATGATTATCATGGCAAAAGAAGATGAGAAAAGCTGAGAATTCATACCATATAAAATAATAAAACCCAGACCAATAATGGATAAAATACCCACCGGCAATACCTTACGGGAAAGAAAGTTTCCGGTGTACTCCCGGGTGAAATATTTCATCAATCCTTCCTGGGGATAAAGACATAAAAGGGCACTGGATAATAAAAGATGGGTAAAAGAGGTATAAAGGGCCATTTCGGTGTATACTTCTGGAATTTTAGAAGGATCCAGACCATAAAGATAGGTGGTAAAACCCATTAACCCAATTAATCCGGTTAAGATACTTAAAGACTGGCCGATAACAATTCTTTTTCTAAGGGCAAATAAAAAGATAATGATACCATAAAGTATGAAGTTAAAAGAACTCATAAAACGGCTTCTACCTGGAAGATTAAATGAATATAAGGAATTAAATGGTAAATTGTCGGTGGGTAGAGAAAAACCAAGAATGTATTGCATTAAAAATATTAGGCCCATCACCAAGATAAAAACAGATAATATTCTAACCCCCTGGTTAATCAAAGGATTTTTATTGCGATTTAAGATCAAAACCAAAAAACCACATATCATGATTAAAAATGCGGTTATGAATTTAGAAGGAGGGGAATTAAAAATATCACCGGTAAGGATATTAATGCCAGTAAACCACCCTAAAATCACCATAAATCCCATAAAAATAACCAGTAGGGATAGTATCTGGGATACTTTTTTTGAAATAATTATCCTTCTTAGATAAATTTCTGCATCTAAGTTGTTTTCGCCTTTCATTATATTTTTCTTCCTTTCTTAACTTATTTTAAGATAAAAGAAGCATCAAGGATAGATTTATTAGCTGATACTTACTATTTTAGATTAATATTAATTATTAACTTAATTATTAAATAAAGTTTTAGAAAAAAAGCAAAAATTCCACATTAACTACTTAACTAAAAAATGGATTTAGACAATTTGCTGAAATTGGATGTTCTTTTTTAAAATAAACCATCTGATGTGCTTTAAAATAGGCCCAATATCCTGTTTTCAGGATTTAATAATCAATTTAATCCAGTTTATATACTCCTAGAAAAAAAATTATATGCTACTATTTCTAATAATTATTATTAATAATATTCTCCAGGACTAAAAAATGAAAGCTTTAAACTTATAATTCCCGGGGATACTAAGTTGATTACACTAAATGGAATTTTACCCGGGATAATTTTTTAATATCCGGTGAGTATCATGAAACGTATTTTGATTGTAGAAGATGAGGCCATTTCTGCTTTGGATTTAAAACGTAAAATGGAAGTTTGGGGTTTTGAAGTGGTGGGAGTTGTTTCCTATGGGGAGGAGGCCATTGAAAAAGCCTTAGAATCTAAACTTGATCTTATTTTAATGGATATTATGCTCAAAGGAGAAATTGATGGTATAATGGCCCATAAAGAAATATCTAAACACCAGGATATCCCGGTTATTTATTTAACTGCTTATGGTGATATGGAAACCACCCGCCGGGCCCAGGAAACTGTCCCGGAAAACTACCTCTTAAAACCGGTGGATGATCGGGAATTAAAATTCGCAGTGGAGATGGCCTTATACAAAAATGAAATAAAATTAAAAATCAATGAATCAAACCAGAGATATCAAGAGCTTCTGGATAAAATGAAAAGAGCTGTAATTAAAGTTCAGCTTAAAAATCAGGGCGAAACATTCATTATTAAAGATATTAACCCTGCCGGCGAAAAAATGGTTAAAGTAAAACGTGAAGATATACTTGGCAGGGATATATCGTCTTTTTTTAGAGGAATAGATGGGGATAAACTTCTACAACTATTTAAAAAAGCCTACTTTACTGGTGATTTTTTACAATCCCCGGTGATGAGATACTCCGATGAAAATCTGGATTTATGGGTGGAGGCCTTTATTTATCTTCTTCCCTCTGGAGAGATTATGGCCATATTTGAAGACCGCACCCAGGAATTAAAAACCAAAAAAGAACTAGAAAAAATACAATCCAATCTATCTACCTTAATGGAGAATACCAAAGACTGCATATGGTCCACCGATCTGGATAGTAAAGTTCTATATTTAAATAAAGCATTCAAAGAATATTTTAATCGAGTTTATAATTATCAGCTCCAGGAAGGAGATAATATAACTGAATCTGTTCCATCTCCAGTAAAGGATAACTGGAAGTTGATATTAGAAAGAGTAAAAAAGGGGGAGCAATTTTCAATTACCCACCAGCACCAGGAAGGTGAAAAACCAAACTATTACAGTATATTCATTAACCCCATATTTCAGGAGGATCATATAACCGGGGCTTCTTTTGTAGCCCGTAATATAACCTCCTGGAAAGAAAAAGAATATAAAATTAGAAACCAGGCCAATTTACTTCATAATATTCATGAAGGGATAATAGTTCTAGATAGATACCTGCAAATAAAGTCCTGGAACCAGGCTGCCCATAAAATATATGGCTGGACCCAAACTGAAGTTAAAGGACAGTCTGAAAAAGATATCCTCCATACCCGATTCCAGGAGGATACCTGGGAAAAAGTAAAGGAAATACTAAAAGATAAAGGAATATATGAAGGAGAAGCCCTGCAAAAAGACCGCCACAACCAGCTCCTGATGGTCCACCTCCATATCAATACTTATCAGGATGAAAATAATCAACCAGGATATATCATGCTCATCCGGGATATAAGCCGGCAAAAAAAGGCAGAAAAAAAGACAAAAGAACAGAAAATATTCTATGAACAGATCCTAAACAGCATAAATGAGGGGATCATTGTCACTGATAGCGAAGACCGGATAAAATTTATTAACCAGGGCATGCACTATCTGGCCGATTCTAAAGGAGCTGATTATTCCCTGGTTCATATATTAGAAGGTTTTAATAAAGAAACCATACATGAATTTGCTCCCTACTATCTGCAGGCCCGGGAAACCCTGCAAAATTTGGAATACGAAGCAATAAAAGTTGTGACCCCTGGAGGTAGAAAAAGCTATCAATCCGGATGGATGATCCCTCGCTTGATAGATGGAGAGTATCAGGGCATGATCTGCACCATTAATGATGTAACCCGGCGAATAAAAGCAGAAAAGTCCCTGGCAAAATCAAAAAATTATTATGAAACCCTCTTTGAAAATAACTCTTCACCCACCCTTATTTTTGATAATAATGGTTTTATAATCAAGGCTAATAAAGAGGCGGAAACCATCACCGGTTACAGTCGTAGAGAAATGGTGGATAAGATGACCTGGATGGAACTGGTCACAAAAAAAGATCTACCTCGCCTGAGGCAATATAATAAAAAAAGACAAAAGGGGGATGTAGATGTACCGGATAAATATACCTTCCAGTTTTATAATAAGAAAAAAGAAATAGTTGATGCCCTGGCCACGGTAGTGGTTTTACCGGAGAATAAGGAGACCATGGTCTCTATTATAGATATAACTGATTACCAGAATTGATTAGATCACGTTCTTATATTATAGATATAATTTAAAATCTCCCCTACTAAAAATAGATCTTATATAAACCTGATTTAAAGATTATCTTCTTCTTCAACCATGGTTTTAAGTAATAGAATATGGGCACTAACCCCCATACCCACCACCATAAGTAGAATATATAGATAGCCCTGATTGGCAATTAACATGGAGGCTATGAGCATCACCCATAAAAAAACCAGACTTTTTAATTTAACATCCTGAGGAACCCCTTTTTTGGTTTTATAATTATTTATATAACTTCCAAAGTAGCGGTTACGAGAAATCCACCTTTCTGCTCTTTTAGAACTTTTACCAAAACAAAAAGCAGAGGCTATAACCAGAGGTGTGGTGGGAAGTACAGGTAAAACCGCACCTATTGCTCCTACACCCAGTAAGGTGACCCCTAAACTGAAGAAAAATACTCTTTTAGGTTCCATATTATCAATTACTTTATAAAATCCTGATTATTTCTATATTATGATGTTTAGCCCAATTAAATATTTCCCCATACTCAGATATCAAATCCTTTTTTTATAGTCTAAAATTTTAAATTTTATTTTAAAACAGGTCCCCCTGGTTCTATCCAACTCTATTTCACCATCTAACTGATTTACCAGACTATTAACCAGTTGCAGGCCCAGGGTCCTGGTTTTAGTTATATCTATGTCTTTTTTGATTCCAACACCATCATCCCCTACTGAAAGCTGAAATTGATTATCCAGTGGTTCTAATTTAATACTAATAGTTCCCTCATCCTGAAAAAAAGCATACTTAATACTATTGGTCACCAGTTCATTAATAATTAAACCCAGGGGGATGGCCGTCTCCAGATTAATTGGAATATCATCTATTTCAAAATTGGTTTTAATGTACCGGGTTTTATCAAAAGATGATATTATACCCTCCAGGAGCTGTCGGGCATAGTTCTGGAAATTTATATTGGTGATTATATCCGCCTGGTATAATTTATTATGCACCTGGGCCATGGTTCGGACCCTCCCTTGAGTTTCTCGCAGGATACGGATTAATCTTGTATCTTCTTCATGTATTTCCTGCAGGTGCAGTAAACTCACTATTATTTGCAGGTTATTTTTTACCCGATGGTGGATTTCACTAATTAAGATTTCTTTTTCCTTAAGGGAATTTTTTATTTCCAATTCAGCCCGCTTTTTTTCGGTAACATCATTATAAATGGCCACCACTTCCCCGGTAGGGGCCTTGAAAACATAGTTTTCATACCAGTTACTGTAATTTTCATCCACATATCTTTTTTCTGGAAAGTATACTGCTTCACCACTATCCCACACCTTTTTAAATACACCTATAAGTCCGTATTCATCAATATTAGGCCTCAAGTCACGAAGACTTTTACCTATAACTTCTCTCCGGGACTTACCTTCCATCCTTTGACTGGTCTTATTGAATTCCTTTATGATGTAATCCTGACCTTTTTTACCCTGATTTTTCACCTCATAAACCGCTATTCCACTGGGCATATTTTCAAAAAGGCCCCTTAAGAAATCTTCACTTATTTCTAAAGCTTTTTGGGCATCCTTAAGATCAGTGATATCTATTACTGCTGCCAGGGCCCCCTGATAATTACCATCAACATCCTGGAGAGGGGTGGTTATGATGGTGGTGTAAATTTTCTCCCCATCTTTTCTTACAAATTCAAAATCATGACGGTCTTTTAATCCCTTTTTACGCTTTTTAAGGTTTTTTTCTGCAAAAGGAATAACACTTTCATCCATAAAATCAAATAAATTTTTTCCCATCATCTCTTCCGGACTATAACCTAACATGGTAGCCATCTTATCATTTACAAATGTTGTATCTGCATTTTTATCAATTTCCCAGATTCCTTCTTGTAAATTTTCAATAAGTAAACGATACTTATCCTGACTTTGCTGTTGTTTTTCCTGGGTTTTTATCTCCGGAGTAATATCATGTAACTTTAATAGCTTGGATTTTATTCCCGGGACAGTTTTAATAGGTGCTTCAAATATTTCATAAGTTTTTCCATTTACCGGGGATTTCAGTCGGTGCTCCCGGGACTTACCGGCAAAAATTTCATCATTTCTACACCAGCTGCACGACTCGCGCTTTCCAAAAAGATATTCATGACATTTTTTACCATTAACTTCTCCAAATTCCCTTTCCAGGGCAGGATTAGTGTATAACACCTGGTGATTATTACTTATAATGCACATTCCATCTCTCAGGGAATCCAGCAGTGATTTAAGATTATCCCGTTCTTTAATAGTAGCATCTTCTGCCTTTTTTTGCCGGCTTATATCCCGGACAAAAACAGAAACTCCCTTAATTTTGCCTTTTTCATCATAGATAGGGTGGTGTTCTACCTCAAAAAATAATCTTGATAATTCTTCTTTCCCCGAAAAAGCAGTAACCGTAACTTTTTCTCCATTTAAAGCCCTATCCAAATTGGCCTTAGCCTTTAACCTATCTTCTTTTACACTTTGATATTTCAGAATACTCTTTCCTAATTCTATATCCACACCATAGATGTTCTTCATCATTAACTGATGTGCCTTATTAAAACTGGTATAATTATAATAGGTGTCCAGGGAAAATACAGGAGTTTTAATATTATCCATAACTGACTTAAGGATTTCAAAACGTGATTTAAAATCACCTGCATATTCCTCGGTATAAAGCGGATTAACCTTAGACAAAATAACACTTCCCAATTATTATATGTTCCAACTATTATTAGTATTATCTAAAAAAAAAATCAGGGAAAATTGAGGGGTAATTAATTAAAATTATTAAAAATTAGAAAAAACCCTTATGATGGGCTATTTTGATTAAAAACGGATATAATTTGAATTTAGAGAAATGATTTTAAAAAAAATAAATTAGAAGAAAAGACTTATTTTGCGTATTAGTCTTTTCTGGATTAAAAGGTAATCTCGGCGTATTTACCTTTCATTCTTACTGTGTTAGTATTCCAGTTATTTATAACGCCCAATGAATTGCTCATACTGGTAGCATCAGCTGCATACCAGGTATTCCCAATTAATACTTCGGCCCAGACGTGTCCGTAGGTTGCTCCACTGTTAAAGGTACAGTCACCATGTGCATACCGGGCAGGTATTCCTGCAGCACGAGTTAGTGCAATTAAAAGGTGGGTATGATCCACACAGTTACCGGTCCTATTGTTTAAGGTACCAACTGCACCAAAACGAGTATTGTAGTAGAAACTGTAACTCAAGTTATCCCGGGTCCAGTTAAATATAGCTTCTGCTTTACCTAAAGTAGAATTAATTCCACTGGTAATTGAGTTAGCTAAATTAACTATAGCTCCATTGGTAACCTGACAATTACGGGTTGATGCTAAATACTGAGCAGTACCTTCACCTTGATAAGGGAATGTGTATAACCTCACCGGTGCTCCCAATCTACTGGTTAAACTATCCAGAGTCACAAAATTAGGTAAATAATTTTCAGTCTTCTGGAAGTTCACGATCTTGGTGAACATGTATACCATTGACTCAAACCTTATATTACCCCTACTACTTTTTGCAAAGTTAGGAGCCTGCTTATTAGCGTCAATAAAGTTGAGTACTCGCTGTGCCAGATCCAGGTATTCAGTTTTATTCAGGGTTCCACTTAGATCACTACCACTGGAATTAGTAGCAGGGTTAACTAACAGATACTGGATATTACTGTTTACTCCACTGTTTGATTGCAAGATTTCTTTTACCAAGAGGTAAAGGAAGTCACTCATGGATACCTGTACATTGTTAATGGTTACAAAGTTAGGTAACTTGGCATTGGAATCCGTGTAAGTCTTAACTCTGTTTGCTGCGTCTTTGATTTGATCTAGAGTGAACTGAGGAATATCAGGGTTCACTGGTGGTTCTACTGGTGGTT
>NPID01001293.1_pt1 | contig 13716 bp, 15 predicted proteins | sample 8637491 | NCBI WGS metagenome assembly NPID01 (sample SAMN07420843, study PRJNA396082) | bioreactor metagenome | isolation source: sample BA6 brine-fed electro-methanogenic bioreactor BA | place: Japan: Kochi | collected 2016-06-14 | reverse complement strand
ATATTATAATAGGTGAGAATATGGCCCTTATACCCCCGGCACTTGCCCCTATATCCAACAGTATTGATAATATTTTTCCTGACAAATATCTGGTACGACTACAGGAAATCCTGATTCGTTCCGGTATGTATGTCAAGGCTTCCGATCTTTTGACCCTGATTTGTGGTGCCGGATTGTTACTGGGGATAATCGTTCTTATCGCATTTATTATAATGGGTGTCAATCCAGTAATAGGTTTCATTATAGGTTTAATTGCCCCTGCAGCTCTCATATTCGGTTGGATATTTTTCATGATGGAAAAAAGGGTGGATGCCATTGAACAGGGCACACCTGACTTTTTAAGGCAGATTTCATCACTTTTAAGATCAGGGGTGGGTGTAGAAACTGCCATGGAAGATATTTCCAAACACGGGAAAGGTCCCTTAAACGACGAGCTCAAAAGGGCAGTAATTGAAATAAAAATAGGAAGTACATTTGAAGATGCTCTTTTGGGAATGAGTGAACGCCTGAAATCTAAAACACTGGATAGAACATTCCGGATGATCATTGAAGGTCGCAGAGTGGGGGGTAGCTTGGCCGATGTTATTGAAACTGTTGCCGAAGATTTAAGGGCTATTCTGGCATTGCAGAGGGAAAGAAAAGCTAACGTTATGATGTCGGTGATGTTCCTACTGATAGCAGCCATAGTCGCCGCTCCTTTCGCACTGGGAATGATCATGTCCTATTCTGCCTTTATCGGATCACTGGGTAAACCTAATCCATTGATAGGTGCGGCTGCAACTGGAGCAACTGGATACATTATAATCCACTCGGTAATTGCTGGTTTACTCATGGGAATCGTGTTGTATGGAAGTGCCAAGAAGGGAGTTAAATTCTCACTAGCCCTGGCTCCAGTGGCCTATGGAATATTTTATGTAATTCAGACCCTGGGACCATCTATCCTGGGAATTTCATGATTAGGGAGTGTTACTATGAAAATGATTGATAGGGGAATCAGGAACGATGAAGCTGCCCAGACTGCCGCTGAATATTTGATGATATTCGGAGGTATAATTGTGATTGTTCTGGTGGCAGTAATTTCCTACCAGAATTACGTGAAGGGGTTGGGAGGCAACATAACCAATGGTAGTGAAGTTCAATCCATTGAAAATAACCTTCAAGATATCAACAATACCCTAAACCAATCTTAAAAACCATTATAAATATAAAATTATACTTTTTTTTCATTTTAGAGACGGTAATATTAATTTTTGGGAGTAATTTCTATGAAAATGTTGATAGAGGGGAAGTTGATCGATAAAAATAAGAAAATTGCCGTTAAAAATCCATTTAACAATGAAATTATAGATTATGTTCCTTCTGGTGACGCAGAAGATGCTAAAAAAGCTATTTCTGCTGCAACTAAGGCAACGAAGTCCATGAAGGAAATTTCTTCCCGCAAACTGTCACGTATAATGTACGATATCCACCAGGAGCTAAAGGAAAAACACCAGGAAATATCTAAACTCATCTCCCTGGAAACCGGGAAACCCATCCGTGATTCCCTAATAGAAATGGATCGATCCCTGCAAACTCTGTTAATGGCTGCCGAGGAATCAAAAAGAATCTACGGAGAAACAATTCCCATGGATGCCGCCATAGCTGGGAAAACTGCATTTGGATTCACCATTAAAATCCCTTTAGGTGTGGTAGTAGCTATAAGTCCCTTTAATTATCCGGTAAACCTGGCTATTCATAAAATAGCCCCGGCACTGGCTGCTAAAAATACAGTGGTCTTTAAACCTTCCACCAAAGCGCCCCTGGCTGCTCTTAAAATGACGGAGATTATGGGGCGACATTTGCCTGACGGGGCAGTGAATGCCATTACTGGACCTGGAGGAGTGTTGGGTGACCAGCTGGTGACCAGTGACCAGGTTAATAAAGTATCCTTTACTGGCAGTGTGGCCACCGGACTTTCCATTGCCCGTAAAGCCGGGATGAAAAAGTTAACCCTGGAATTAGGGGGAAATGACCCTTTAATTGTTTTAGATGATGCTGACATTGACGCCGCTGTCCTGGGAGCCGTGGGTGGTTCCTACCTCAATGCCGGGCAGGTTTGTATCGGGGTCAAACGCCTCATAGTCCAGGAAAATGTGGCGGATGAATTCACAGAGAAACTGGTTTACCGTACCCAGAAGGTTAAAACCGGAGACCCCCTGGATCCTGAAACTGATATGGGGCCCCTAATTGATGAAGAGGCTGCCATTAATGTGGAACAAAGTGTCAATGACGCCCTTCAAAAGGGGGCCCAGCTACTCTGTGGAGGAAAAAGAGAAGGTACCTTTTTCCAACCCACCGTACTGGATCAGGTACAGGTGGACATGGAACTGGTTCAAAAAGAGACTTTTGGACCTGTCTCACCAGTGATAAGGGTTAAGAATCTTGACGAAGCTATTAAAGCTGCTAACAGCACCCCCTATGGATTGCAGGCCGGGGTATTCACCCAGAACATAGCAAAGGCCAAAAAGGCAGTGCGGGAGATCGAAGCTGGTTCCGTGCTCATAAATAAACAGCCCACTTTCCGGACGGATAACATGCCCTTTGGAGGATTCAAAATGAGTGGTATGGGTAAAGAAGGGGTTAAATATGCGGTGGAAGATATGACCCGCACCAAGATGGTGATTATTGGATAATTCTCATTCTGGTGGATCTAACCTGGAAAAATTATCCTGCTTTTCAATTAGGACCCCCTACTTTAATCAGCAGAATACAGGCCCAGTTTGATGTCTTTCCTTAAAAAAAGATATAAGTGTCTTGATCCAAAAATTTCACTGTAAAAAGTTTTCCACCAGGTTTCTGGCTTCATTTAAGGCTTCCAAGGGGATGCCATGGGGAAGTTTTCCCAGCTCTCCTTTCACATCCTTTAAAATTCCTTCACCTGCTCCTAAAAACATTCCTTCACTGGTGATACCCATGAAGACTCCCGGGGGAAGCAAGGCCACTGCCACCTGATTTTTTTCCCGAACTTCCAGATCATTGGTTACCACGGTGATAGCCCTTTGTTGGAGGTTCACATTACACACCAGGAGCTGGTCTGCCTCTGGATGTTTGGAAACACTTAAAATTTCTCCTTTTTTAATATCTATCCCCATCACCGGGTCTTCTATCTCACCTAAACTGATGCGATCTTTTAAACCAAGGATGGTGTTGAGGAAGAATTTGATTTTAGCCAGGGACTCTTCCAATTTTGGTTTTTCCTCACGGTTGGCCAGTTCCAGGAATTGTCGGTGCCAGGAATTTCCACCCAGGGCCTCCACGATCTCCGTGGCCTGTTCTTCCAGTAAATCTATTTGGGGGGTTTTAACTATGGCAGATGGTTCCAGGTAAGAGTAGTAGAGGGTCTGTATCTCTGAAGTCATTTTCCGGGCGGCTTGTAAGGCCTGTTTCTTGTTCCATTTACCCTTGAGGTTAGCTCCTTCCACCGTTCTCAGGAAAAGTTCAACTGATTTTTCTGCCACTAAAAGTCGGTAATCATTACTAGTATCCCACATGTAAGCACCTGAATTAAATCTATAAAATCTTTTCTTTGAAGATAGACGTGATAAATATATTCAAATAGACATCTAAGTTGGCTGTTATCGGTCAAGGCCTATTGCCTTTAATTTTTAGATTTTTTAGAAACTGAATAATTTATACATTCAAAACTACTTTAGACATCCCCCACTAGGGACTATACTCCCCTTCTATGTTTTCATATAGGAAGTTTATTGTTTTCATATGGGGGGAGTGTTATTATAATTTGCGAAAAATACCGTGAATTGGGGATATTACCCCTAAAATTATCTGATTAATAACCTCTTCTTTAGAAATATTTAAGTATAGGGAAGGTTTTAATTTAATTTAGTAAATGGTGCATTCCCAAATGTATAAGGTGAGTTTGGTAGACTCAGGGTATGTGCCCAAAAAAATGAGAGGTGGAAAGATGGTGGAATTAACGAATCTGTACAACTTAGATGTGTATACCACCCGTGGAAAGTACGTGGGACGTATCCAGGATGTGATCTTAAACATTAAAAAGGGCAGAGTTTCAACCTTGAAAGCTGTGGCCATGAATCCTGACAAAAAAAGTGTGGGAATAAAGGATGTTATAACTAAAAGTATACGAATAGTTCCAGAAGGAGATGAAATAAGACCTCTCAGAGAAGAAGGAACTATAGAAATACCCTATGACCGGGTTCAGGCCGTGGGAGATATTCTACTCATTAGTCCAGAAATAAAGGAAACCAGTACCCCTGCAGTTGCGGAGACTTAGATCTAAAATGAGGGTTGGCATACTTGGATGTGGCGCCATAGCTAACATTATAACTAATTTTGCCATGGAAGGCAAGCTTGGCGTTGAAATTAAATTTTTTTACGACCGGGACATGGAAAGAGCCGAGAACCTGGCCTCCCAGATAGATGGCCGGGTGGTTCTGGACCTGGAAGACATGCTGGAACATGTGGACCTGGTAATTGAAGCTGCTTCACCCCGGGCAGTGGAAGAAATGGTTCCCCTTATCCTCAAGGGAGGTAAGGATGTTATTGTAATGAGCGTGGGGGGACTTATTAACCCTCAGGTCCGGGAAAAACTCCAGAAGTTAGCTAAAGATAATGATTGCCGAATTTACGCTCCTTCCGGTGCGATTGTTGGATTAGATGGAATTAAAGCTGCTTCTATAGGTAAAATTCAAAATATAACTCTGGTAACTCGGAAACCACCTCGTTCATTAGGGATAAACACTGAAAAAGAAACCATTCTCTACGAGGGTAAAGCCAGTGAAGCAGTGGCCAAGTTTCCCCTGAACATCAACGTGGCAGCCTCGGTTAGTATTGCTGCTGGTCAGGAAATTGACGTCAAAATCATCGCCGATCCACAGGTGGACCGGAATATGCACGAGTTAGAGGTGGTGGGAGACTTTGGAGAATTCCGCACCACAACCAGCAATCTAAGATGTTCCATGAATCCCAAAACCAGTGTTCTAGCGGCTTACTCTGCAATAAAACTACTTAACAGTCTAAACGAAAATATGCTGGTGGGAACTTAAGTTATCTATTAAAAAAGATTCTTACTTCTTTTATTTTTTGAATCATTTTCAGGGCCTTTTTTTTATCAGTTAATGAATAACCTTCTTAAAACCCAATTTTACCCTAATTTTATAACTCATTCCACACCAATATTATAATAGATAATAAGGGACAGCTAATCTTAAAATGCTTACCCATTTAGAATATCCCTGAGGATTCACCTTAAATTACTAACCTTATATTTACTAAAATAAGAACCCCAAAAAAATCTTAATAAAAATCTATGCTGATTACATGAAAAAATGTGAAATATTTTCCAGTTTAAAGGTTCCCTGCACTTCCAACATTGTTTTAAGACTGGATGGCAGAAATTTCTCCCAATTATCCCGTAAACTGGAGTTTGAAAAACCCTACGACATTGAATTCGTGAAGATCATTACTGAATCATCCAGTCAACTCTTTAAAGAGTTCAGCCCCCGATTTATCTATACATTCTCCGATGAGGTTAACCTGCTTTTAGGGGAAATACCCTTTGCCGGGAGGGTTGAAAAGATAGATTCCGTGCTGGCTAGCTTCCTGAGCAGCGCATTTACCCGTGAAATCATGGGCCAGGACAAGTTTAAGGAAAAAGTTAAGGGAACTAAGTCCATTTCCTTTGACTCGCGGTTAATACCTTTATCAGACCAGGGAGTAGTGGAGTACTTCCAGTGGAGACAGGCTGAATCCTGGAGGAACTGTTTAAACGGATACTCCTACTGGAAATTACGGGAAACACATCCACAGGATGAATCCATGCAAATACTCCATAAAAAGAAAAGCAGCCAGTTACACGAAATACTCTTCCAGAAGGGAATTAATTTAGCGGAGATGCCCTCCTGGCAGAGGAGGGGAGTTGGAATTTACAAAAAAGAATTTGAAGTGGAGGGTATAAACCCCCTGACCAACCAAAAGGTAAAATCTCAGAGGAAGAAGATATTCGTGGACTGGGAACTTCCCAGGTTTGATGAAAAGTTCTTCACCTCTAAATCCATGTTAAAATGAAAATCATCTTATTGTAGTAGATTTCTTATGCCTAGTGATATATCTCCCTAAGCCCTGGTGAGTTATATGGTGAGGATTATTTGGAATAATTACTAAGGGAGATACTGAAAATACTCAAAATATTACACATAAAATAAAGGATTTAGGCTATCTGAGTGAAATTTAAATGTAAATCTTGGAGTGAATAACCGGAACTCGATCTACATGGCTGAAAACAAAAACTGGATAGATAGATTCCTCGGATTTTTACTGGGCAATAACGGTAAAAAATTTGAGGAAATAATCCTGGACCGGGAGGTCGTGGGAGAGATAATCCAGATCGCTAGAGAATCCCATCCCCTGGAATTTGTTGCCCTCCTGGAAGGTAAAATAAAAGAAAACATTTTAAGAGTAGATGGTCTTGTCTTTTTACCAGGGGAAACATCCCACCAGGGGGCAGTGATGAAAACCTTCATGATGCCCCTCACCACCGGTACAGTGGGATCAGTGCACAGCCATCCCACTCCCAGTGCCTCTCCTTCTACCGCAGACCTGCATTTTTTTGCCAAAAATGGCTTGTTTCACCTGATAATCGCCTATCCCTACACTGAAGATAGTATCATTGCCTACGATACCTTTGGGGAACTGGCTGATTATCGTATATTGTGAAACCAGGAAAATGTGAACCCCTAATATAAAACGTTGAACAAAAGCTTAAGAATAAAAAATGAATAAAAAGTAATTTTTAAGGGTTTAAAAAAAATATAAGAAATTAAACCCTACTTTATTTTCTAAACTACAGATTTAGAGCCACGGCATCGTAAACATTATCCAGGGATTTGACTGCATCTTCCACATCTTTGGAAACCTTTTGGTCCACTTTAAGGACCATAACTGCTTCTCCACCTTGAGTTTGCCGGCCAACTTGCATTTTGGCTATGTTTATTTCGTGTTCACCCAGTTTGGTTCCAATAGAGCCTATGATTCCAGGTATGTCTTTGTATCGTACAATGACCATGGTTCCTTCGGTTTCCACATCCACCTGGTAACTGTTGATCTTCACTATTTTGGGTTCTTTATCAAATACACCCTCAACAATGACCTCATTACCATCAGCTTTCATTTTGATATTTATAAGGTCCTTGTAACCCCTAGAATCACATCTTTTAGCTTCGGTAACCATTATTCCTCTATTTTTAGCCACTCCCGGAGCGTTTACCATGTTAACTGGCTCGGTGAGTATGGGGTTGAGGATTTCCTGCAGGATCATCCTGGTGAGGATGTCATTTTTCTGAACCTCAGCGAGTTCTCCGCAGTAAGTGATATCCAGCTCGGTGATGTTACCCTTGGCAGTTTGAATGAGAAATTTACCCAGTTTTTCAGCCAGACCAAAGAAAGGTTTAATTAGCCGAAAAGTTTCGGTATCCATCACTGGCATGTTTATAACATTTTTAGGCGAATCTCCCTGAAACACCTTCTTAATTTCCCGGGCCACAATTATGGCGGCATCACGCTGGGCTTCAGAGGTTGAAGCAGCTATGTGGGGAGTCAGTACAATGTTATCCAGTTCCAGGAGGGGGTTTTCCTTTGGCGGCTCGGTTTCATAAACATCAAGGGCAGCACCTGCTATTTCGCCACTACTTAATGCTTCATAGAGGTCAGACTCCTTGATTATTCCTCCACGGGCGCAGTTAACAATAATAGCGTTTTCTTTCATCAATTTGAACTGGGGCAGAGAGATCAGGTATTTGGTTTCTGGGGTGAGTGGCACGTGGATGGTAATGACATCCGCATTCTTTAAGAGTGTTTCAAGGTCAACCACTTCAACTCCCAGATCTGCAGCTGCTTCCGGAGTGATGTAGGGGTCGTAGACCATGATATCCATACCAAATGCCTTGGCCCGGATAACCACCTGACTGCCTATACGGCCCATGCCCACTATACCCAGGGTCTTGCCGTTGAGTTCCATTCCCATGAACCTGCTCTTTTCCCATTTACCTTCCTTAACTGATTTATCAGCCAGGGCTATCTTCCGGGACATGGCTAAAACCAGGCCCATGGTGTGTTCGGCCACAGTTACTGAAGTGGATTCTGGTGCGTTTACCACCATTACTCCCCTTTCCGTGGCTGCTTCCACATCCACATTATCCACGCCCACTCCTGCCCGGGCAATGATCTTCAAGAGAGGAGCTGCTCCAATAACTTCTCGGGTTACTTTGGTTCTGCTTCTTACTACGATAGCATCAAAATCCTTGATATCCTTCACCAGTTCTTCGGGAGTGATATCGGTACGCGCAACAACCTCGGCAACCTCTTCCAGTTCTTCAATTCCTTTCTGGTTTATCTGATCAGCGATAAGTACCTTCATATTATCAACATTATCCATTTTTATTACTCATTTTTATAAAGCAAATTCCATTATGAATCGTTCAAGTATTCTATTAGATGGGATATAGATTTAAATCTGTTTGTCCAATCAGGGTGATCATTATAATTTGTGGGAAAAATCCCAATTAACACCCTTAGCCCCGGTCATCATCCTGGTTTTAACTATCCAAATCTAATCATTTGAAAAATGAATAAATTTAAAGTTATATCTGTTTATTTTCATGACAATTGAGTATCTAAAAATAATTTCAGATGCATTAGGTTGTTTAAAATCTATTTAAAGATTTAAATCACCCATATAAATATATACCTTAAAATATCAATTATGAATGTTGATAATTTGAATAAATCTCTAAAAAGGGGATATATCAGGAGGTTAAACCATGGTCTCAGTAGATGAATACATTATTGTAAGCTCAAATTACATACCTGGATATGAAATTACCGAAACTAAGGGTTTTGTTTACGGCCTTACCGTGCGCAGCAGGGGTGTAGGGGGTCAAATTGGTGCCGGGATACGTTCCATGTTCGGTGGAGAAATCAAGGAATATGTGAGTATGATGGAAGAAACCAGGGACGAAGCCATGACCCGAGCCATTGACCATGCCAAGGCCATGGGGGCCAACGCCATAATCAGTGCCCGTTACGACTCCAATGATATTTCCGATGTAATGCAGGAGATACTAGTCTTTGGAACTGCGGTTGTAGCCCATAAAGTCGAATAAATGGTGTTCATTCCAAAAAACGAAAAATCTGACCGTAATCTGAAAAAAATTAATTTGTTAATTGAATGATAAAAATGTTAGAAGGTTACCTGGAAATAGAAGGAAAAAAGATCCCCCGTACTTTACTGGGGACTTCCCCCTTTAGTGGTGCATCTCATTTCGGACACCGTGCCCGCCTGTATCTCCTGGATCTTTACCGTAACCCCGGGGCAATGGCCAAGGTGATGATCAAATCCTATGAAATGGGAGTCCGGGGAATCCAGTTAATACCACATCCACCAGTGGTAGAAGCCCTGGAAATGGCACGTGAGGAAGGTTTCCCCCTGGATATTATAGCTACCATCCGCCCGGAATCTGAAAGTGAGGATATGACACTTTTATCAGATTTAAATGCCCGGGCCATGCTAGTTGATCCCGTGACCACTGACCAGCGAGACTGGGAAGTGCTGGGAGAAAAACTGGACCTCATCAAGGACACCGGTGCAGTGCCTGGCCTGGTGACTCAGTTTCCTTTTAAAACCACTCAGAAACTGTTGGAATCACCCATACTGAATGATTTCAAGCTTTACATGGCACCCCTTAATCAGCTGGGATACCTGATGGACACGGATACCTTTGGACCAGAGGTTAGGGCGGAATTTGGTGAAATGATCCATAAACTGGATAAAACCATAATTGCCATGCACGTGCTTGCTGCGGGAATAATAACCCCGGGTAAGGCATTTGATTACCTTAAAACAGTAGATTATGTGGATATGGTGGCCCTGGGCATAGCTTCCGAAAAAGAAGCAGAAGAAACCTTTTCAAACCTATTTGAGCACTGAAATATCATTATCCCTGATTTTTTTTATTCTGATTTTTTTAAGCCCTGGCTTTACTATTTTTATTCTAAAAATTTATTTTGTTTATTCCCAGCTTATTTTCAGGAGTATGGACAGGGCAATGAATTCCAGCAGGACAATGAAGAACGCGGTAACAAACCATTTTATGAAAAATAATGCTATTACCAGAGCAATGGTTTGAAGAAGGAAGAAAGATGCAAAGAAAACCAATCCTAGGGTGTACTTGGATTTCATTCCTTGGTAACTTCTCCAGTATAAACTTAAAAGTCCGGTTAAGAGGAAAATGTTTCCAATACCCAGTATTTTACTGACAATTACGAGGATATTTATAAATTCTGATGGTATATAAAGCATTTTTTACCCTTTTCCTGTTTTATCCATTTTATTTCTGAAACTGGACCCATATCTCATGAAATGTATCGTAGTTTTCTTCCATTTTATCGGAAAGGAAGTACAATCTCCCGTATTTTTCCCCACTGGACGTGACCACACCGGATTCTTCCAGAACCCCCATATGGTGTTGAACCGTCTTATAATCAAGTTCAAGCACCTCTGCAAGCTGATGAATATTATAAGGCCTTTCTTTAAGTTCATTAATTATCCGGGCACGATTTTTACCCCCTTTAGTGCCTACAATTAACCACCATAGAAATTTCTTTTTCATGAAAGACCCTTTCTCTGTTATCAGTATAAAATAACGTCATTCCCAGCTTATTTTAAAAAGTATGGACAACGCTATAAATTCAAAAACAATAAGCGCAAACATTACGATTCCTTCGTACCAGTGATAAAGTACATTGATGAAGTACGTTCCAGTTAGCAGAATATTTTGAAGCATTAATGCCGATGCAAACAGTAAAAGACCCACAGCATAACTTGATTTTGTTTCCTGGTAATTGCCCCAGTAAATATAAATCAGCCCTCCCAAAAGGAAGATAGTTCCCAATCCCAGTATAACCGTTATGATTACAATGGCACTGGTTAGTAAATCTGGTGATCCGAATAACATCTTTTAAACCTCATAGTTCTGATAATGGGTCTTTAAGTAAAAATATTTGTGGAGTTATGTTTATTTTAACCCATGCCTCTTCTTTTAGTGGATGTATGGGCTTATTGAATACATAGCTGTGTTAATAAATAACTAGTAATAATACTAAAAAAGGTTTTTCCGAAATTCACTCCATCTTTCTACATTTCATTCCCAAATCTATCTATGAAAATAATCAGAAACTTTACTACATCCAAATAACCAATTAAAAAGTCCCCTTATACAAATCAAGGTATAATTAGTTTTAAAAAACAAATTTTAGATTAAAAAAAGAAATTAAATGGTGGTAGCTATGTTATTTATTCAGTTAACCAGATCACCATCATGCATACGGAGAATTTCACCGGCAAAATCCGCTGAAGCGGGATTATGAGTGACCATAACAATGCTCACTCCCTGGTTTTGATTTAGATCCTGAAGGATCTCCATTATTGAATCTGCATTCCTGCTATCCAGTTCACCTGTTGGCTCATCAGCCAGGATTATTGATGGATCATTCACAAGAGCTCTGGCTATTGCTACGCGCTGCTGTTCTCCACCGGAAAGTTGTCCGGGACGTTTATCATTTTTGCCAGTTAATCCCATAGTATCTAAAACTTCTTTAGCCCTCTGGGAATCCTCCTTTATCATGGGCAGCATGACATTTTCCAGCACAGTAAGCTGGGACATGAGATTGAATCTCTGGAATATGAACCCTATTTCATTCCTTCGAAGTCTTGCCTGCTCTTTAACCGATAATTTACTGACATCATGTCCATTAAGTTTGAATATGCCCCTGGTTGGCATGTCCAGTATCCCGGTGATGTGAAGGAAGGTTGATTTTCCAGATCCAGAGGGACCCATCACCGCCGTGAAGGAACCATCATTTAATTTAAGATTCAATCCTGAAAGTGCATGTAATTCCTCCTCCCCCGTCATATAGGTCTTCCATACATTTTTGAATTCTATTAAATTACTCATCCCGTAACGCCTCCACAACATTCAATTTTGAAGCACGTCTTGCCGGGTAAAGCCCAGCTAAAATACTTAAAAGGGTAGATCCAATAATTACACCTCCAACCAACCATAATGGTATCATTTCGGGAATGTATTGTGTGAAATTCAGCATGTAGGCTATTAACACCACACCGACAATGCCCAGGATAACCCCGGCAAGTGATCCCAGGAATCCCAATAAACCGGATTCAAAGAGGATACTTCCTTTCAATTCCCAGTTTGTAAATCCAATGGCTTTTAAAACTCCCAACTCTTTGGTTCTCTCCATAACACTCATCATCATGGTGTTTACCACACTTATAATCCCCACCACCAGAGCTATACCGGCAATAAAACCCATGAAAAGTTGTGCTTTACTGGCCCACTCCTGAACCTCAGCAACCTTTTCTGATTTTGTTTTAGCGGAAATCCCACTTACCTGTTTTTCTATATCCTCAGCAACAGTCTTGGGATCCCCATTGGTTCGAGCATAGATGGCAACCAGTTTATTATCAGCCATTGGCTTGGCAACAGTCTGATTTATGTAGATACCGAGTACTCCTTCATCCACCTGTTCTTCGTTGGATATTCCGGTGATGGTAAACTCGTTATTTTTAATCTTGATTTTATCCCCAATGCCCAAATGAAGCTTATCTGCAACTGCATGGTTAATAACCACACCCGGAGTTCCATTTTTTAGTTTAATCTGGCTCCAATCACTGACACCACCAACAGTTACTGTGGTTCCATTTATTTCCTCAGAAAAGACAGTTGCTTCCTGGAAACCGTAGAGATTGGATAGGTTCTCTACCTTAGAAACCGTTTGAGAATCCATTAAATATGATCCACTGCTCGATGATGGTGCTATTATCACATCGTACATGTATTTATTTGTTTGATCGTTAACTGCTGAAGTTAAACCTGAAGTGGTTCCTAAAAGCACTAGAATAGTGGCGGCTCCAATTATTATCCCCAACATGGTTAGTGCACTCCTAAGTTTCCTCCGGCGAATGTTGTTAAATGCCAATTCATAAAGATTCATTCCTTCACCTCCAATAAATCCACTTAAAGTCTAATTATGCTTAATTCCGTGTAAATAAACTATTTTTAATAATTTAACAAATTATATGATCTTTTTAAACAATACAGCCTGAATTAAATTATTTGAACCACCTCATTTAATTTAATGACAGTATTAAGGTTATTAAAACCTTTAAAAATAGTTTTTCCGAGATTTACCCGATTTTAACTGGATTTTCGTCCCAAATTTTTTCATTTTATTCCATTTTATTCCCAAATCTCCATGGTGTCCCGGTTTAAAAGAGAAAGATACAACCGGAGGAATATGTTACGTGGATTGGAGTAGGAATAACTGAAAAATAGTAGTAATATCAAATTTTTACCAGACATATGTACGTTAAAAAGTAAAAGAATCCAATAAACAATTTAATTTTTAAAAATACGTGACTTAACCTAATAATATTAACTTGTAGTAATATAAAGTTCAATCCAGAATAATTAAAATAAGTTAATGATTAGCTAAACTAGTCCATTATAAGTCTTTGAATTAAAAAATCTTTTAAAAACTAATATCTTTTTAACCAAAAAACAATAAACAAAATGGAATTGGAATATTCTAAAAAAAATTAGTTGCATTCCCTTCTTTCAGCCAGCA
>NPID01001301.1_pt2 | contig 13723 bp, 9 predicted proteins | sample 8637491 | NCBI WGS metagenome assembly NPID01 (sample SAMN07420843, study PRJNA396082) | bioreactor metagenome | isolation source: sample BA6 brine-fed electro-methanogenic bioreactor BA | place: Japan: Kochi | collected 2016-06-14 | reverse complement strand
CCACCACCTTCCGCCAGAACGTGCTCACCCGTTTCGAGCTGGCCGCTCACAAAATGCGGGCCGAAGGGCTGCTCTCGGCTGAAGACTACTGCCGCCTGTGGTGGGAGCAGAACGCCAGACTGTTCGGCGACCGGCTGCAGATGATCGAGCCGTACCGCTGGGGCTGGAGCTACATCGGCCATTTCATCCACAGCCGGTTTTACTGCTACTCCTACGTGTTCGGCGAGCTGCTGGTGTTGGCCCTGTACCAGAAATACCTCGAGGAGGGCGAGCCCTTCGTTCCCAGGTATCTCGAACTGCTCGGCAAGGGCGGCAGCCAGCCGCCGGGCGAACTGCTCAAGCCCTTCGGCATCGATCTGGCCGACCCCGATTTCTGGCAGAAGGGCTACGACTTCGTGCGCGGTCTGCTCGAGGAACTGCGGGTGCTGGTGGCAAATGAGTGAGTGAGCAATAGGGGAGAATCGACGATCTGCTTCACCAAGGGCGGCCCAAGGGCCGCCCTCTGTTTTTGCGGTGATGTTATTCCTCCCAGAGAAAGCCGGATAAAACCAAGCCTCTGCTTGAGTTGTAAAACCCTTACTTTTGGGCCAGAAGCGTTTCGACTGCCGCGGCAATTTTTTCCGCGGTAAAGCCGAAATGCTGCATCAGGGCTTCGCCCGGCGCACTGGCGCCGAAACCCTCCATGCCCAGGACGATACCTTCTTTGCCGACATGCCGCTCCCAGCCGAAGGGGGCGGCCGCCTCGACGGCGACCCGGGCCCGGCAGTCGGGCGGCAGGACCTCGTCGCGGTAGGCCCGGTCCTGGGCGTCGAACAGCTCCCAGCTGGGCAGACTGACCACCCGGATGCCGATCCCCCGCTCCTCCAGCAGATCCCTGGCGGCCAGGGCGAGGTGCAGTTCCGAACCGCTGGCGATGACGATGGCTTCCAGGTCTCCCGGTTCGTGGGCGAGCACATACCCCCCCCTGCTCGTCTCTGCAGCCGGGGCATACTTTCCGCGGTCGAGGATCGGCAGATTCTGCCGCGACAGGATCAGGGCCGTCGGCCCGGTGCGGTTCTGAAGGGCCAGGCGCCAGGCTTCGCTGGTCTCGTTGGCATCGCCGGGCCGGATCACCGTCAGGTTGGGTACCGCCCGCAGGCCGGGAAGCTGCTCGATGGGCTGATGGGTGGGGCCGTCCTCGCCCAGGCCGACGGAGTCGTGGGTGAAGACGTAGATCGGCGCCAGGCCCATCATCGCCGCCAGGCGCATGGGCGGACGCATGTAGTCGGAAAAGATCAGAAAGGTCCCGCCGTAGGGGATCAGCCCGGGGGTGTGGGCCAGACCGTTGAGGATGGCGCCCATGGCGTGCTCGCGCACCCCGAAATGGATGTTGCGGCCGCTTCGGCCCGGAACGAAGGCGGCTTCACCCTGGAGTTCGGTGTTGGTGGAGGGGGCCAGGTCCGCCGAGCCGCCGAGCAGGAAGGGGAAAGCCGGGGCCAGGGCGTTGAGGATCAGGCCGCTGGCCTTGCGGGTCGCCATCGGCCCGTCTTCGGCGGCGAAGGTTTTCAGGTGTCGCTCCCAGTGGCTCGGCGGCCGCTGCTGCCTCGCCTGCTGCCAGCGGTCGAAGCGCTCCGGGTCCATGTCCTGCAGGCGGTCCAGCTCTTCGCGCCACTCGCGTTCCAGCTCGGCGCCCCGTTCGGCCACGGCCGCCAGGTGTTCGCGGACCTTCGCGGGGATGACGAAACTGGCCTCGGGATCGCGTCCGAAAGCAGCCTTGGTGAGCCGCAACTCCTCGGCGCCGAGGGGGGCGCCGTGGGCCTCGGCGGTATCCTGCTTGTTGGGGGCTCCCTGGGCGATATGGGTACGGGCGATGATCAGCGACGGGCGGGCGTCGAAGCGGGCCTCGCGGAGGGCGGCGTCGATTTCGTCCAGGTCCTCTCCCTGCACCCGCTGGACCTGCCAGCCGTAGGCGAGGAAGCGGGCGGCGACCTCTTCGCTGAAGGCCAGAGCGGTGTCGCCTTCGATGGTGATGTGGTTGTCGAGGTAGATATAGACCAGGTTGCCGAGCCGCAGATGGCCGGCCAGGGAGGCCGCCTCGCTGGCCACGCCTTCCATCAGATCGCCGTCGGAACACAGGGCGAAGACCCGGTAATCGAAGAGCTCGGCATCGAGATGGTCACGCAGGTAGCGGGCGCCCATGGCCATCCCGACGCCAACGGCAAAGCCCTGGCCGAGGGGGCCGGTGGTGGTTTCCACGCCAGGGGCATGGCCGAACTCTGGATGGCCGGCGGTGGGGCTGCCGAGCTGGCGAAAATTTTTCAGGTCGTCCAGCGACAGCTCGTAGCCGGTTAGATGAAGCATGGCGTAGAGCAGCATCGACGCATGGCCGCAGGACAGGACGAACCGGTCGCGGCCCGGCCAAAGAGGGTTTTTCGGGTTGTGGCGCAAGTGGCGGGTAAACAGCAGGTAGGCGGTCGGGGCCGCCTCCATGGGCGTGCCGGGATGGCCGGAGCGGGCCTTTTCCACCGCATCGGCGGCGAGCAGGCGGATGGTGTCGATGGCTTCCCGGGCCAGGGCGGGGTCGAGATCAGCGGCTTTCATTGCGGCTCCTTGATAAGGGGGGCGGGACGGGATTTGCTGCGGGCCGGGCAGGCCATGAACCGATCCCGCTCCCCATTGAATCAGGAACCTTCCGATAATTCAAGGGGCGAGCGGGACAGGGGAAAAATCTCGGGTAAGATTGAAGCAGAGAAAGCGCAGACCGTCAACGCGGATCAAAGGAGGAAATGGACATGCTCTACTTTGCCTACGGCGCGAACATGAACCCCGAAACCCTGGGAGAGAGGGGGGTTGCTTTTGAGAAGGTGTGCAAGGGAAAGGTCAGGGATATGCGCCTGGTGTTCGACAAGCCCGGAGATGACGGGACCGGCAAGGCGGACCTGCAGGATCACAAGGGGAGCGAAGTCCAGGGAGTGATTTACGACGTACCCGAAGCCAGCCTGGTCAATCTCGATGTTTACGAGGGGGTCGACCGGGGGCATTATCGGCGGCAGGTCGTGCGGGTTCAGACCTCAAAGGGCGAGCTGGAGTGCATCGCTTATCGGGCCGCCAAGTTCCGCAGCGGCCTCAAGCCCAGCCCCGCTTACCTGCGGGCCATCATCCGCGGCGCCGAAGCGCACCGGCTTTCGCCGGAATACCTCACCTTTCTGAAGTCCTTCGCCACCATGGACGTTTCCGAATAGATGCTTCGGGGGGGGCGGCGGATAACGGCGCGGGTTAAACGATTCAGGGCCGGTCGAGGGGGGGAGGCATTCCCCTTCGACCGGCCCTGAACATTCGAACAATGGGAGTATCGAAATGAAGAAGGTATCGCCGGCCCGCCTGCCACAACAGGCCTTCGATGATTTGAAGCATAGCGCAGCCGGGGATGGATGGCCACGTGAGGATCCGTAAAAAATCCGCCCCAAACGGGCAGCGGTGAACTGTGCATCCGCACAGCGGAGAGAGACTTGCACGGTCAGCAGCGGCTTGGTCCGGCGAGAACGTTCCGCCAGAACGAATCAGGGCCGGTCCAGGGAGGAGGCATTCCCCTTTGACCGGCCCTGCATTCCTTTAACAATGGGAGCAAGGAAATGAAGAAGGTATCGCCGGCTCGCCTGCCACAACAAGCCTTCGATGGTTCTAACTATATACAGACACGGCTAGCATTTCCACGTGACATCCCGTAAAGGTTTGAGGGCATATCGTCAGTGCCCGACTGCGCATCCGCACAGTCGGGTGCCGGGCTAGCGAAAGCCGCAGTGATCCATCAGCGCGGCCAGCTTGTCTTGCCGCGTCCCTCGGAAGCGCTCCAGCAGGCGCTCGGCCAGGGTGACGCCGCTTTCGGCGATCTCCATGACCCCCTCGAGATAGGTCGATTCATCACAACCGCAGAGGGATGTCTTCTGCTGCCGCACCAGGCTGTGCCGGGCGATTTCAAGCAGCTCCAGAGCCAGTTCGCGCAGGGTACGGTTGGCGAAGGGGGTTTTCAACCCCAGTCGCCACGATTGGCGAAAGACCGTATCGCGCTCCTGCCGGTCCTGTCCCCGCAGCAGCTTCCAGGTTTCCCGCCGGGCGTCCTGGTCGTAGAGCAATCCTTTGACCAGGGCCGCAACGGCCAGGGTGAGGTGCGGCGGGAGGCTGTCGGCGCTGCGGATTTCAATTTGTGGCCGCAGCCGCACTTCGGGGAACAGGGTGGAGAGATGCAGGTCCCAGTCGCCGATGGTGGCCCGGTGCCCATCCACCCCCTCGGCGAGATAGCGGCGAAAGGAGAAGGGCTTGCGGGTCAGGTCGAGGTACCGGCCGTTGCGGGAAATGAAGTACATGGGGACGTCCAGGGCGTATTCGACGTAGGTGTCGAAGCCAGCCCCTTCGGCAAAGAGCTGGGGAATCAGGCCGGTGCGGTCCGGGTCGGTACGGCTCCAGATTTCGCCCCGGGTGGAGAGCCAGCCGCTGGGCCGACCGTCCATGATCGGCGAGTTGGCGAACAGCGCATAGAGCAGCGGGGAGATGGCCAGGGAAATCCGCAGTTTGTCAATGCAGTCGGCCTCGTCGGAATAGTCGAGGTTGACCTGCAGCCCGGCGCTCTGTTTCATCATCCGCTGGCCCATGTCGCCGGTTCGCTGCATGTAGGGGCCCATGATTTGGTAGCGGGCCTTGGGCAGCCATTCGATCCTCTCCAGGGGGGTGAAGGGCTGGACCCCGAGACCGAGAAAGACCAGGCCCAGGGGGGCGGCCTCGGCGACCACTTCGTTGACGTGACGGAAAAACCCGCCATAGCTGCAGTGCAGGTCGGGGCAGAGCTCTCCGGAGAGCTCCAGCTGGCCGCCGGGCTCCAGGGTGACCGAAGAGGCCTCGCCGATCAGGGCGACCAGCTTGTCCTTTTCGTAGACCCCGCGCCAGCGGCCCGACGCCTCCAGCTTGTGGAGCAGTGCCGCGATGCGCTCGTAGGAGGCGGCTTCGCCGGTTTCGGCGTCGATCACCAGCTTTTCCATCTCGGTGCCGATGCCCCAACGCGGTTGCGGCCTGGCGCCGCGGGCCAGGTAGTCGATGAGATCCTGGGGCGATTCGACGGGTTTTTCCAGATTGGGCTTGATCAGGGTCGTCATGCTCTTAGACTACCACCTCTGCGGGGCGGAAACAGTCCCCTGGGAAAATTTTCGCGGCAAAAAAGGCCGGCCCTCGGAGGCCGGCCTGGCAGCGCCTGATTCGATATCGCCTCAAGAATTGAGGTAGGTGGTAATGGTTGCGCCGACGGTCTCGAAGATGCGGGTGAACTCGGCTTCGTCCGGTTCCAGCAAGGTGATGCGAAAGCCCCTCTCCGGGGTGAAGAACGATGAAAGAGGAACCACGCAAATGCCGGTGGAGGCCAGCAGATAGTAGACGAAGCGTTTGTCGAGCGAGACCCCGGGCTGGCAAACCAGTTGCTCCACCATCTGGCGGACCTCCTGGTTTTGGATGGGGAGGGTCTGGTCATGGGTCAGGGTCCCCTCCTTGAAGGCCACGCTCATGTAGAAGGCGCCGTTGGTCCGGTTGACCTTGACCCCGGGGACCTCCTTGAGGATGTTGTAGGCGATGTTGGAGCATCGTTCGTAGCGGGATCGTCGCTCGCTGAGGTAGGCCGGGTATTCGGGGTGGCTCATGATGCGGGGGATGGCCTTCTGGGGCAGGGTGGTGGAGCAGACCTCGACCATCTTGGAATCGACGATGCTCTGAATGTAGCGCTTGAAAACCGGGTCCTTGTCGGCATTGTACACCTCGATCCAGCCGCAGCGGGCGCCGGGCCAGGGGAGTTCCTTGCTGATCCCCTTCATGGAGATGGCCGGAACCTCCCCCACCAGGTCCGAAATCGGCTTGGTCGATTCGCCGTTGAACACGAGGTTCTGGTAGATTTCATCGCAGATGAGGAACAGGTCGTATTCCCGGGCGATGGCGACGATCTCCCGCAGAATCCGCTCCGGATAGACGGCACCGGTGGGATTGTCGGGATTGATGATCAGAATCCCGGAGATGGCCGGATTGTACTTGACCGAAAGGCGCAGGTCGTCCATGTCGGGATACCAGTTGTTGGTCGGATCGAGGCGGTAGCAGACCGGTTTCTGACCGGCATGGGCGGCTTCCCCCGAGGAATGGGTGGAGTAGGTGGGCGAGGGGCCGATCACCCGGGCCTCGCGACGCAGCAGCCCGTAGACCTTCTGGATGGCATCGCCGAGGCCGTTGAAAAAGATGATGTCGTCGGGGGTGATCTGGGTTTTGCCCCGGCGGTTGGTCAGGTCGGCCAGAAACTTCCTGGTCTCCAGCAGCCCTTTGGTGGCGCAGTAGCCGTAAGAGCAGTCCTGCATGGCGAGTTCGGCCACGATCTCTTTCATCCAGGCGGGAATTCTTTCTCCCTTGGCCACCGGATCGCCGATATTCTCCATGTTGGTCTTGATGCCGAACGTCTGCAGCTTCTCGGCAATCTCGACGATGGCCCGGATCTCGTAAGTCAGTTCTCCTGCCCCGATGTGTACGATATTGTTGCGCATAAACCATCTCTCCGCTTCAAGGGGAAGCTCCGCCGCCGGGGCGAAGCCGCATACGAAAAAGGCCATGGGCTGTGCCGCCCATGGCCTTGCTGTGTTCACTAACCGATCGGGTTCAGTCAGCTGGGCAGGGGGCGGCATAACGGCGTGCGCACGCCGCGCTGAATGCTCGCACCGCTGCTGCTGCCGTCATTTTCCCCGAGGCGATGATCATGACTGGTGGTTTCCGTTGATCGAAGAATGAAAAATATTAGCGTCTCCTTTAACATGGCCAGGGCGTAAAGTCAATCGTTTCCTTGGGGAAGGGCCGGGCAGAAAAAAGCGCCGCCCGTTTCCGGGCGGCGCGGTCTGGCGAAATCGGTCCCGGCGAGAAGAGACTGCCGCTACTGCAGATTGCGCCGGGAGTAGGGCGATCCGTTGGCGGCCTTGGGGGCCGCCGGCTGTGCGGTTTCGATGCCGGGCTGCTCGGCGCTGATCGCCAGCAGGTCGCCGAGCAGCGTCATCGCCTCTTCGACATAGGGGTCTTCGGCGGTTTCGTCGATCCACAGTTTGCGTCGTTCCGCTTCGCTGAGCTCGGCGTTCCTGTCCTGGTCTTCGTCGGCGCCCTCGGCTTCGCCGGTGCCGTGGAACGCCGAGCGGGAGGTTTTGCTCTTTTGGGCCTCCTCACGCTCCCGGCGTACGTCCTCGAGGTTCAACGATTGCAGGGTCTGCTCGCTCTTTTCCCGGGCCAGGGCGGCGTCCTGAGTGATCTCGCGGAAATCCTCATCGGCCGACACCCGCTGGGAGCTTTGCCGCTTGAGCTGCTCGATCTGATCAAGGCCGCCGGGCCAGCGGACGAAGTCGGTCGGTTCCACGGTATCCCAGGGCAGGGAGTAGTCGGCGTACTGCTCGCCGCTTTTGAGGTGCCCCATCCGGTCGGGGAGGATGATGTCGGGGATCACGCCGCGGTATTGGGTGGAGCCGCCGTTGATCCGATAGAACTTCTGGGTGGTGACTTTCAGGGCGCCCAGGGGGCGATACTGGCCCATGTTGGGCAGGGGGATGTTGCGGTCGAGATCGAGAATCGTCTGCACCGTCCCCTTGCCGTGGGTGTGGGCGCCGCCGATGACGATCGCCCGGCCGTAATCCTGAAGAGCGCCGGCGAGAATTTCCGAGGCCGAGGCGCTGAACTGGTTGACCAGCACCACCATCGGGCCGGAATATTCCACTGCGGGGTCGGTGTCCCGCAGGACGTTCATGCGCCCGTTGCTGTTGCGCACCTGAACCACCGGACCGGTTTCGATGAACAGCCCGGCGATGCCGACCGCATCGTTCAGGGCGCCGCCGCCGTTGTTGCGCAGGTCGAGGATCAGGCCTTCGATTTTGCTGCCGGCCATCTTTTTCAGCTCCTTGCGCACATCGTCGGTGGCATTGCGCCCATCGGCCCCGTTGTGGGTCATCTTGAAGTCCCGGTAGAAGCTGGGGATCTTGATATAGCCGAAGCGTTTGCCGCCGGCTGCATCATCGAGGGTGGCTCCCTTGACGAAGGTTTCCTCGATCTGAACCACGTCGCGGACGATGGGGATCACCTTGCGGGTGCCGTCGGGACTTTTCACCGTCAGCCGCACTTCGGTCCCCTTGGGGCCGCGGATCAGCGCGACCGCCTCGCGCAGGCGGGTGTCGGTAACATCCACCGGTTCCTCGCTTCCCTGGGCCACTTCGAGGATGATGTCTTCGGCATGGAGCTGACCCTGGCGGTAGGCGGCACTGCCGGGGATGATGCGCACCACCTTGATGTAGCCGTCCTCTTCGCGCAGGGTGGCGCCGATCCCTTCGAGGGAGCCGCGCATGCTGATGTCGAAATCCTCTTTCTGGGTCGGCGGCAGGTACGTGGTGTGAGGGTCAAAGGCCCGGGTCACGGCGTTCAGGTAGCGGTCGTAGTGGTCCTGAGGGGTCTCCTGCAGCATGCGATCGAAAAAGTTCTGATTGCTCTTCAGCACCTTCTGGCGGGCCTTGGTCCGCAGCTCCTCGGGCTTGGCCTGGTCGCCCTCGTCCTCCAGAAGATTCAGATAACGGGAGAGGACCTGGAACTTGAGGATCTTGCGCCAGCGCTCGCGGAGCTGTTCGAGATTGTCGCAATAGTCGAGCTTCTCCGCGTCGGTCTCGAGCGTTTCCCGGGTGGTGAAATCGAAGGTCCCGGCAAGCAGGTCCTCCGCCATTTTCTGCACCTGGGGGATGCGTTTTTGCATCAGAGCGGCGCCGATTTCGGGCAGCTCGGTCCGTCCGGCGTTGAATTCGTCATCGATGCGGTTTGTGAAGCCCTCGAGCCTGGCCACATCGTCTTTGAGCAGGAAACGTTTTTGAAAATCGAGCTGCTTGAGGTACAGGTGGAACGCCGCCCTGGAGAACTCGTCGTCAACGGGCTTGTGGCTGTAATGGTGGCGCTCGAGCTGCTGGCGGACCATATAGCCGAGAAGCTTGGCCCGGTTGGCGTCGAAATCGCCATGGATCGTCGCGCCAGCGGCGGACGCCCAGAGGCCGGTCAGCAGGACAAGGACGGCAATTTTTTTCAAGCTGAATTTCGCCATGATGAATTCCGGCCGGGTCGCAGCAGGGGAAGAACGTCCCGCCTGGCCCGGTTCACTCCTTTGACTGGATGTTAAAAAAAGGTCGCACCGCCCTTTCGGGCGAATCGTCCCGGGTATTGGTTTTGCGAGCCTAATCCCCCGGCCGCCTGGAATCAAGCCCTAAGTGGCCGCTGCCGCCGCGCCGAGTGCTTGATGTGCCGGCGGCGGCCGGATACACTTAAGACAGGGAGGTCGGGAGGGGGAAAGGATGCGTCATGAAATCTTACCCGCGATTGGCAACAATAATTACTTTAGCATGTTTTCTTGTCGGATGCGCCCATGTTTTGTCCAAGGACGCTCTGTACGAGGTGGACCCTTCCCTCGAGTACTCCCAGGTCAAGGCCAATCCCGAGGTCTTCCGGGGCCATACCCTGGAGCTGGGGGGGATGATTCTCGATCATGCCACGGACCGCGAAGGGACCACCCTGGAAGTCCTCAGTTACACCCTCGATCGTTGGGGCCGGCCGATTCAGGCTGATGAAGCCAGCGGCCGCTTCCTGGCGCGGACCGGGCGGTTTCTCGAACCGGCCCTTTACCGAGGCGGCCGCTTTGTCACCCTGACCGGCACAGTGACGGGCCAGCAGAGCCGTCCCCTCAAAGGGACGAGCTACGATTACCCGGTCTTCGAAATCGGCGAGATCTATCTCTGGCCGACTTACGAGGACTATCCCTACCAGGGTTATCCGGCTTATTACGGGCCCTACTACCCCTATTATCCCTATTACCGGTATCCCGGATTTTATCCCTACGGACGCCATCACCTGTATTACCGCTGACCCCGGGAACCCTAAGGAACCAGGGGCCAGAACAGCGGGACGGTCAGCAGGACCACCGCCATGACGACCAGGCTCAGCGGCAGGCCCACCTTGATGTAGTCGATGAAGCGGTAACCACCCGGCCCCATGACCAGGATGTTGGCCGGGTGGGAGATGGGGGTCATGAAACTGGCCGACGCCGCCATCGCGACCCCCATCATCAGGGCCTGTGGCGAGAGTCCCATGCCGGCCGCAGTGTTGAGCACGATCGGCGCCATCAGTACCACCAGGGCCGCGGTGGGGATGAAGCAGGTGCCGGCAAAGGTGATGACCAGCATCCCGGCCAGGGTGGCCAGGGGGCCCAGGGGACCGACCAGAGCCACCATGCCCTCGGCCAGCAGCCGCGCCGCGCCGGTCTGATCGAGCGCGGTCCCCAGGGGGAGCAGGCCGGCGATGAGGAAGACCGCCTTCCATTCGATGTACCGGTAGGCCTCCTCCATGGTCAGGCAGCCGGCCAGAACCATGACCGCGGCGCCGACCACGGCACTGATGTAAATCGGCACCCAGCCCAGCAGCACCGGGAGCAGGGCGGCCGCCATGATCAGCATGGCCAGCCGGGCCTTTTCCTGGCGGGGCACCTCCTGGGCTTCCTGGGTCAGCACCAGAAAGTCCGGTTCGCGCCCGAGCACCCGCAGCTTGTCCCGGGCTCCGTACAGCAGCAGGCCGTCGCCGAGCTGCAGGGCCAGGTCGCGCAGACCGGTACGGTGCGCCCTTCCTCCCCGCCAGATGGCGAGGACGCTCAGTTCGTATTTATCCCGAAAATTGAGCTGGCGCAGGGTCTTGCCCGCCAAGGTCGTGTGCGGGGACAGGGTCGCCTCCATCAGGCCGATCCGCTCGGATTCCAGTCCGGCGAACTCGGGCGTGACCTCCTGCTCGATTGCCAGGCCCTCGATGCCGCGCAGGATCAGCAGATTCTCGAGCCGGCCCTGGACCAGCAGGCGGTCGCCGGCCTGCAGCGGCGTTTCCGGGCCGGGTAACAGGTGGCCGCCGTCCTGCCGCTGGATGCTGAGTACGCGCATCCCCAGGGCCTCGCCGAGGCGACTTTCAAACAGGCTCTTGCCGGCCAGGTTCGACTCTGCCGGAACCTGCAGAGCCAGCAGCCGCTCCTCGAGGTGGTAGGTCTCACGCAGCCGGCTCCCGGAAACCGGGACAATCCGGGCGAACGCCCGGTCCCCGGCAAGGGATCGCAGCCGCTCGGCCGGGCCGTGAACCAGCAGGGAGTCGCCGGGCCGCAGCGCTTCGCTCTGCAGGGCGTTGGGCAGTGGCTGCCCCTCGCGGCAGATCAGCAGCACGTTGACCCCGAAGCGGCCGCCGAAACCGGTTTCCTGCAGGGTCATGCCGGTGAAGGGGGAGTCGGCGGCGAGTTCGACCTCGGCAAAGGCGTCCGGGGTGGCGAGCAGCTCGGCGATGACCGCAGGGTCCTCCTCGATGGTTAGCTTGCGCCATCCCTTCAGCTCGTCCATCCGCTCCAGTCGGCCCTGCACCAGCAGGCGGTCTTCGGCCCGCAGCACCGCCGAAGGTCCCGGAGCCAGCTGGGTTCGGCCGTCGCGCCGGATCTCCACCACGTGCAGGCCGAGGACCGAACCGAGCCGGCTCTGGGCCAGGGTCTTGTCGGCCAGAGCGGAGTAGGGCGGGATGCGCATGACGAACATCCGCTTGCGCAGGTCGTACTGAGCCCCCAGATCGACGGTTCCCGGGGCGGCGGTTTCTCCGGCCAGGTCGCGCTCGGGCAGCAGGCGGCGGCCGAGCAGAGCGACGAAAGCGACGCCGGCCAGCATCACCGGCAGGCCGACCGGGGTGAAGTCGAACAGCCGGAACGGGGACAGACCGCTGTCGCGCAGGGCGTTGCTGACCAGGATGTTGGGCGGGGTGCCGATCAGGGTGGCGATGCCGCCGATGGAGGCCGCGTAGGCGATGCCCAGCATCAGATTCAGGCCGAAGGCGAATTGTTCGGGACTGAAGTCGATGTGTTTGTCGAGACCTTCCTTTTTACCCTCGTCAACAACGTGGGTGATGATCGCCAGGCCGATGGGCATCATCATGACAGTGGTGGCGGTGTTGGAGACGAAGGCCGAGAGGGCGGCGGTCGCTACCATGAATCCGAAGATCAGCCGTCCGGGTGAGAAACCGACCGCCTTGACGATGTTCATGGCGATACGGCGATGGAGGTTCCAGCGCTGCATCGCCAGGGCGATGATGAAGCCGCCCATGAACAGGAAGATCAGATGGCTGGCGTAGGGGGCCGTGGCCTTTTTGGTATGCAGAATGCCCAAAAGCGGAAACAGGGCGATCGGCAGCAGACTGGTCGCCGGGATGGGAATCGACTCGCACATCCACCAGGTCGCCATCAGCAGGGCCACCGCCGCCATCCTCTGGGCAGAGGGCTCCATGCCGGCGGGCGTGGGGACCAGAAGCATCAACGCGAACAACAAGGGGCCGAGCACCAGGCCGAGCTTCTGCCGAGTGGTGAATTCCCGGGGATCGCCCTCATCGACCCCTCCGGGGCCGGTTTTCAAACGACGGGTATGTTCCGCCGGCGCTTCTTCCATTTCATCGGCCAGGTCCACGTCATGCTCCTGGCTGCTGTTGCTGAACTGAAGATTTTCGCCCTTGATCTTTTTGATGAGGGCTTTGGGGCTGAAAAGGACGAGAGCCTTGGTCTCGTCGTGCATCTGCCAGAGCCGGTTCCAAACTTCGGTCATCATTTGTCTACTCTCTCCTTCCAGGTGGTGATACAAGACAACATTCTTTTTCAGTATTGTATCAAATCCGCGACATCACCCTTAACGTTAGCAACGCAGGTGCCAAGCCGGATGTCATCGATCCGAAGAGCATTTGACAAATGCATACAATTGCGTATTTTCAGATAGTTAAACAGAGTTATTTTTTAAGAATTCAAAATATCGTTATATTTTTTTACGAACCGCCCTCCGATTTCCGCGTGAAAACTGGCTGGTTTTCGCCGTTTTTGTCCTAAGAGCCCCATCGGGAATCCGTCGAAAAATATAAAACGGCCGTTTCCAGCCATCTGCCATGACACACCTCGAACCCTGCCCAGCCCGGCAAGCTGAAGAAAGCGCCTGGGAGCTCGCCGGATTCAATCCCTCCAAGCCGGTCCGATATCATCCGCCGCGGGAAACCAGCCACCCCATCCCAGCCTCCGATCCCTTGCGCACGCAAAAAAAGCGGCCGAATTCGGCCGCTTTTTTTGCGGAAATAGTTTGCACTTGATCTCACATCGTATTTTTAAAAGCTCAAAATTGGCCGGTGACCGTTAATCGCCCTCGATTTCGTATTTTTCGAGCTTGTAGCGCAGAGTGCCCCGGGGAACATTCAGCAGTCGTGCGGTTTTTGCCACATTGCCACCGGTAACGGTAATCGCCTTGGCGATCAACTCCTTTTCAATCTGAGCGATCATTTCCTCAAGCAGTATCCCTTCGGGGGGGATATCGAAGGCAAAGGGGGCTTCCTTGCGGGGAGTCTCGCCCCAGATTTCACCGGGCAGGAAATTGGGCTTGATGGTTTCCGCGTTGTGCATGATGCAGATCCGCTCAACCACATTGCGCAGCTCGCGAACGTTGCCCGGCCAGTGATAACGCATCAGCAGATCGAGAGCATCCCGGGAAACCTCGCGGATTCTCTTGTTGAACTCCCTGCTGAACCGCTTGAGAAAGTAGTCCAGCAGCGGGGGGATGTCCTCCCGGCGCTCGCGGAGCGGGGGGATGTAAATGGGAAAGACGTTGAGCCGATAGTAGAGATCCTC
>NPID01006323.1_pt1 | contig 13734 bp, 13 predicted proteins | sample 8637491 | NCBI WGS metagenome assembly NPID01 (sample SAMN07420843, study PRJNA396082) | bioreactor metagenome | isolation source: sample BA6 brine-fed electro-methanogenic bioreactor BA | place: Japan: Kochi | collected 2016-06-14 | reverse complement strand
TGATCGATGAGATCGTGATCCGTGAGCAATGCTTCTTCGGTGACATCTGTATTAAGAGCCCGGCTGAGTATGCTAACTCGCCCTATGCAAGTCAGTCAACAGGAATCCAGCTGGATATGCCTGCGCTGATGCAACTGGTTGTTTATGGTCCTGATGGAGTAACTCCAGTACCTTATTCTCCTTTTACGAACAATACTGCTGCAGCAAACTATGGCGTTGGTGCCCCCTTGTGCATCCAGTATCCTGATAATTTGAATGTACCTGGTGAAACCTTCACCGTGGAACTCTGGATCATGGTTGCCGATGGCGATGACCCCACTGGCTTTGCATATAATAAATTCCATACATGGACCTTCGTTGACGACGAAATGATTCCTGACGGAGACGATGGAATTGTTGAGATCGTACTTGGCGAATGTAACCTCATGGGCACCGACCTGCAATTGATTCCTTATCAGAACCTGCCGGCAAGCTGTAAACTTGTAGTAGGTAACTCTGCTGAACCTGGTGCTCTGGGTACTTACTTTGATGTTACCCTTTACAATATCGGCGCCGGATACGATATTGGAAACCAAATGTACGGAGTGTATTGTGGTGACCAGGAAGAAACCATTTTCCTTGGTAGTACACACGATCCAACCTATGTCTATGGTTCACTTGATCCTTCACTCCTGCCCACCGCCAGTTTCGAGCAACAGTTCATTGACAATATCGACCAGGCCAACTGGCTGATGAATAACCTGGAAAACTATCCCGGTTATAACTGGAAAGACATCCAGAATGCACTGTGGATGATCCTTGATCAGCAGGCTACTTTCCCGCATGGAGGTGTTGGTACCCCCACACAGATTGCAAATGATATGGCAACTGATGCCGGTCTGTATGGCGATGGCTACCTGCCACTACCCGGTGGATGGGCTGCCGTGATCTTCGACTGTGGTACCGAGGTACAGGTAATCTTTACTTTCGTAGACCCCTAATAGATCATTTTATCATAAACCGAGGAAGCGGCTCCGGCTGCTTCCCGGTTTTTTTCAAAACCAAGGCTTTAAACCGATCTTTATTAAACCAAATACGACCATAGCCATGAAAAAGACCTGTTTATCCGTTTCCGTAATATTAGTATTGCTTTTTGCCTGTCAATATATGATGGCCCAGGGGGTATCCATAAAGGATGTTAATGATGACCCTAACGCCCACGCCATTCTCGATATTGATGCTGTAAATTCCCCTAAAGGGATCCTTATTCCTCGTTTAACCACCGCTGAGAGAAGCGGAATGAGCCTGACTGGCGATGAAGAGGGATTGACCGTATATGATACGGAAACCAACTCCTACTGGCTATGGGACGGGACCGCCTGGTGCAATTTCGATAATCAGCCGGAACATTATGTAGGAGAGATCTTCGACAACGGTATCGTTTTTTATGTGGACGAAACAGGCGAGCACGGCTATATGGCAAGTTTGTACGATCTCGACGGAGCCGGCACTGGCAGCACCGTCCAATGGAGCGATGTTACCAATACACTTATTGGCGATTCCGCGCAAAACATGTTTTACGGCAGAAGGAATACGTATAATATCTCTAATCAAGCATCACATACCTGCAGTGCGGCTAGCATTTGTGAAGCCTATGGCACCGGCTGGTATTTACCCTCCATCAGGGAGCTAATGATGTTGTTCTCCAAGGATGTGATTATTGATATGGTGCTGTGGCAAGACGGTGATTCTGGCACTTATGGGCTAAGCAAACAGGGTGTGATGGCTCCTGGGTATTGGTCTTCCACAGAAGTAAATGCTTCTTCTGCCTGGAATTGGGTTCCTAATATGGGTATGTTGGGACAATCGCCGAAAAGCGGAGCTTGCTATGTCAGGGCAATAAAGAAATTTTGATCCTCAATCCCTCATAATTTTCTTTTCTTTTTCATATCCCACCTTACAAAACCTCACAGCATTTTCGCTAGTTGCTTGAAAATGAGCGATTAGAAATTTTACTCTTTTTTGCTTCTTCCGGCGTTAACAAGTCGTTAACAACATACCGCATTTTGGGCTTCTATATTTGCAGCGACCTAAAACCCAAAATCTGATTATCGAACATGAAGAAGCTTGTATTAATCGCTTTAATTGCTGCAGTCTTTGCTTCCTGTAAAAAGGAAAACGATACGCAAGGCACTCCCGCCCAACAGCAGGTGAGCTTCGCAGCCTCCATGATCGAGCTCCCCGGAACCAAAGACTGGCCCTGCTCACCGGATACCAGCGGAAACTTCCCGGAACCGGATTACGCGCAGGTTACCCTGCTTATCGACAATATACAGGTAGATTATTTCCCGCTGGTGTACCGCATCGACGGACAGATCTACACCCAGAACATTACCCTGAGCATTCCGCCCACCGGCGAATATACCGTGACCAGCTTTATTCTGTGGAACGATGCCGGCACCACTGAAGACATCCTCCCGGGAGCAGATGACCTTATCCTGATGGGAACCCCGTCCGATACCTCGGCCTATGCCAGCTATATTACGAAGCCGGTGGCGTTCGATTTTCAGGTTTCCGGTTTTGCCAGGGCGGAAGTGGAGGTAGAAGTTCTCTGCTATCTCCAGGATACCTTTAAAAATGCCGGACTATTTGCAAATTCAATGACCAAACCCAATATAAAACAAAGGAACAGGACCAGTTCTTTAAAATTATCAAAATGAAAACTATTTTTTTTATTAACCTTTTAAACCATTAACACAATCATGAGAAAAATTCTCTTTTTATCAGTAATCGCAATGGCAGTCGTAATTGCTGCCTGTAAGAAAGACGAGCCCGTAGAAGAGGCTCCCGCTACACAACAGCAGGAAGTATCTTTCGCTGCAAACCTGGTTGACCCTGCCAACAACGGCGGTCTCAAAGACTGGGAATGTAAAGTTGACGCTACCGGAGCACTCCTCGAACCGGACTATGCTCACGTAGTGATCGACGGTGTTGACTATTTCCCGCTTCTGTATCGTATCGACGGTGTACTGTACACCCAGAACATCAAGCTTGATGTACTGCCGAACGGCGGAAGCAATTCAACCGACTACACGGTGACCAAGTTCGTCCTTTATGATGACGGCGGCACCCAGGGCGGAACCCTTCCCGAAGCCGACGACCAGATCGTGATGGGAACCCCTGAAGCCGGATCTGACTATGCAGTATACGTTACGGACGACATTTCTTTCGATATCACCGTAACTGCATTCCAGAAAGCCGAGTACGACATTGACGTGCTTTGCTTCCAGGACGATGTGTACACCGAATTCGGTTTCGACTGGTTTGCTATTACCGAGATCGTGATCAGGGAGCAGTGCTTCTTTGGTGACATCTGTGTGAAGAACCCCGCTTACTATGCCGGTTCTAACTACCAGCTTCAGTCAACCGGGCTCCAGCTCGACATGCCTGCCATTATGGAACTGCACGTGAAAGATGACAACGGCAACCATGTTCCCGGATCTCCTTTCACCAACAACACAGCCGATGCTGACTATGGTGTAGGTGCTCCGCTTTGCATCCAGTATCCTGACAACCTCCAGGTAGCCGGTGAAGAATTCACCGTTGAACTGTACATCCTTGTAAAGAACGGAAACGTTTTTAACTTTGAGTACTTCCACACCTGGTCCTTCATGGACGACCAGACCATCGAAGACGGTGCCGACGGTATCGTTGAGATCGTTCTCGGTGAGTGCAACCTGTCTGGTACCGACCTGCAGCTTGCTCCTTACCAGGAACTTCCTGACATGGCCAACATTACCATCGCATTTCCCGGAGACCCCGGTTACTGGGATGTTACTGTGAATACCATGACCCCTCCGGGAACCTATGACCTTTACACCGGTTTCCACGTAGGTTTCTGTGGTGATGCCAATACCGGTATTGCTCCCGGAACATTCGATGCTTATGTATATCCTTCACTCTACGACAATGATTGGCCGGCTGGTGTACCTTTCACCCTGACCGACATTGCCAAGGTGAACTGGATCTTCAATAATCTCGACCTCTTCGGTATCGACAGGGACAATATGACCCTTGCTCAGGGTACCGATCTCCAGGACGCTATCTGGTACCTGCTCGGAAGCGGTGGTGTGAACAACGCCCTTGCACAGGCAGCCGCCTCACACGGCGACTTCCTTCCCCTGCCGGGTGGATATGCAGCTGTTTACCTGATCAAGGATAACAATCCTGTAGATAACCAGCTTCTCTTTGTAGTTGTTGATCCGTAATCATCAATCATTATAATTCATGCGGGAAGTGGCCATAAGCCGCTTCCCGCTTTTTTAACAAATACTAGTTTGTCTTAAACTTATTTCTGATCACGATACGATGAAATTATACCATTATACCCCTGCACTTTTTTTCCTGGCCTTTATCTTATTCAGCATTAATGCCCGGGCGCAGGTAGCCATCAACGATAATGGCGACCAGCCCAATTCAAATGCGATACTGGATCTCAGTTCAGCTTCCAATGATAAAGGAATACTGATCCCCCGCCTGACTACGGCAGAAAGAACGGCCATGTCGCTGGGGGCATCCGATGAAGGCCTGACTGTATACGACAGCGATACCAAAACCTATTGGCTCTGGGACGGCACACAGTGGGGTGATTTTAACAGCGGCCCGAAAGTGAAAGTGGGGGATGTTTATGATGGTGGCTTTGTTTTTTACGTGGATGCCAGCGGGGAACATGGCCTCATGGCCAGTCTCGACGACCTCGACGGTGGAAGTGGTGTCAGTTATAGCAATGTTACCAACAGCCTGATCGGTTCTTCAGCACAGGGCATGACCGACGGAGCTTCGAATACCGCTGCGATCATCGCCCAGGCAGGGCATAGCAGCAGTGCCGCCCAATTGTGTGTAAGCTATACCGGCGGCGGGCATTCGGATTGGTACCTGCCATCACTCCGTGAATTGAACATGATGTTCCAGGTGGATGCCATCATGGATGATGTTCTCGACAATGATGGAGATCCCGCTACGAACGGGCTCCGCCAGCAAAGCAGCACACCCATCGCAGGCCGCTACTGGAGTTCTACGGAACAAAGCAGCAGCTACGCCTATTGTTTTATACCCTACCTGAATTATAACCAGCAGTTTACCAAACTTTCCGTTGCCGGTGTACGGGCGATCAGGAAGTTTTAGATACCAGATGCCGGGTACCGGGTACCAGATACCGGGTACCAGATACCGGGTACCGGGTACCGGGGGCCAGATGCCGGGTACCAGATGCCGGGTACCAGATGCCGGGTACCAGATGCCGGGTACCAGCAGCCAATCAGGTTCTACCACATTCCTTTTCAAGGCATTCTAAATGCCTTTCATTTGCAATAATTCCATATTTCTGCTTAGCTTTGTGGAAAGAATGATATCCAATGCCCGGGCAGAATAAAGAAAATTTCACTACTTCATCGGTTTCCAATCTTTCGGAAAAGGAATTGCTCAATTACATGAAAGGCCTACCTGTATTGCTTTTCAGGATTGAGATGGTGAAAAACCGGATTGAGTATCTTAACGATTGCCATATTGCCGGCCTGGGCGAAAAGACCTTCCTCCTGTTAAAGAACAGGCAACTGGCCAAAGAACTGGTATTCGAAGAGGACTTTTACCTCTACGAGTCATTTATACATTCAATTAATGAAGCCCGTCCCACTTTGACCGTGATCCGCATCCGAAACGGGGAAGATGATTTCAGATGGCTGAAGCTGATTGGCAGCCAGAATTCCTACAATCCGGGTTATTACCTCGGAATGATCGTTGACATAACCGACAGTATCCGCCTGATCGAGGAGATGAACCGCAAGGAGGATGAACAGCAAACCATGTTGGAGCTGGTCGATAATCCTGTGGTTCTGGTGGATATGAAAAGCGACCGTATCGTTTCTTACAATGCCCCGGCGCTCGAATTATTCTCATACAGCTTTGAAGACTTCGCGAAGCTTAGTCTCAACGACATTCTGCAGCCTGTTTTTTTCAGGGAGAAAGCCGAGATCCTGGAGGAGATCATTTTTGAAAAACGATGGAAAGGGAAGATGCTGTTCCGCCGCAAAAGCAATGCGGGCTTCATGGGGGAAGCTTCCCTGCGCGTGCTCAAGATCAGGGAGCGGCGACTACTCAGGATATCAGTGTATTCATTCGATTTTAATGTCCACAGCAATGGTCCTGCATTTGCCCAGGAGGACCTGTCAATGACTGAATCCCGGAAGATATATGTTCAAAAGCTCTTGAAAAAGGTCAATCCGGTCGGCGACATTCAGCGCGTTCTGGAAATACTGCTGAATAATCCATACGATGGCAAGCCATTCGACGGAATCCTATACTCCGATATACAAATAAAAAAGGATAAGGTGGTGGTGTATGCCGTAGGAGAAACCTTTGAAAAACTGAAGTCAGGTGAATCATTTGCCTATGAGGGTACCATCGCTGAAAATATAGAGAATTATAAACTTGATCATCTCATCGTGGAAGATACCATGTCGAGTATCAAGACGATCGACTGGGCATTGTTTATCCCGCATGGTATCCGTTCATATTTCGCAATGCCTTTCTTTGAACGAAATTCCCTTCGCTCTATCCTGATCCTTTGTTCAAGAAAACCGGCTGCTTTTTCTGAAGAAAAGATCCCGGAATATTCCCTGCTGAATAAAGCCTTTGTTAAAGGATTGAAAAACTGGAGAAAATCACTTCGCAGTAAAAAATCCTGATTATTCCTCACCTTATTGTTCCGTGCCATTCACTGCCTGAAAGCAGAGCATCCCGGCTGTATTTTGGTCCACCCAATCTGTCATTCATTCATGAGAGATGATCATATAATGTATTACTGGTAGTACCAAAAGATTAATTATATTCACAAAATATAATAAAAAGTTAAATCGGCTTGACATAATTAAAATATGATCGTTAATTGGTCTCGCCAAACAAAACCTGGCAAAAATGCTTGAGAAAAGAGAATATAACGTAATACTGGCCCTGAAGGAGATGTTGCTGCAGAATTCTTATGCCATTGGCGACAGATTGCCTTCGGAAAGGGAATTGGCTGAAAGCTTTGGCGTTAGCCGAAATACGATCAGAGGGGCTATGCGTACCCTGGCTGGCAGCGGTATTATTGAAGTAAGGAGAAGCAGCGGTAATTATTTGTTGTCAAAATCGGCCCTGGACCGGCTGGACCTCGACAACACCGAGGATGACGATAAGAAAAGGATCAGCGAGCAGCTTGAGGCTTTCTTTCTGTTTGAACCAACGGCTGTTCAACTGGCCGCGGAGCGTATGGATGACATGCAAAAGAAGAAGCTCGAAGATTGTGTGGTCCGTATGAGCAACGCGATACTGGAAAATGATACCCCCGGCATTGTTGAGAGCCACAGGAATTTCCATCAGGTCATCGCTGCAGGAACATCGAACCGCCTGATGATCCAAATGCTTGAACGACTGGAGATAACCTATGTAAAGGTGTCGAATATCATGCAAAAGATTTCCCAGGCAGAGCGGAACAAAGTATTTGCCCGCCATGTGAACCTCTATAAGGCCATTGAATCCGGCGATAAGGAAATGGCGCGTAAAATGTCATTGCAAATGATCCTTTCAACCTCATTGTTGCTGGCACGATTTGAAGGAATTGAACTTCCCGACATCATTAATAAAGAAATCGGCAACCAGGTTATCGAAATGAAGATCAAACAAGCTGAACACGAAAATGAATAAGCAGGGATCCACACGGCGCGATTTTTTCCTGGGAGCATTTCGAAGAATGCATACTGCTGTGGATGATGAACTAAGGTCGGGAACCGGGGGGGCGGAAGATGATCAGGAAATCGGAGCGGTGCTGAACGATATGACAGAAAACGACCTGCAATATGAAGTGATGAAACTGGGTATCGATCCCTCCAATCTCAACAAAAACGAAATGAAAACCATCGTGCTGAAGCAGATGGATAAAAGCAAACCGCAGAAATAAGAAGCATTAACACAATATATCGACGGGAAAATATTAACACAAATCTTTAATGAATCAACTATGGAACAGGATCATCGTTTATTAGTCGAAAAGCGCAAGCTGGTAAAACGCTGGAAGGGCCCCATCCCGGTCATTGTGAATACCTTGTTCATACTGGCATTGTTTTACATCACCTGGTGGATTTTCCAGGATCCACGCGGTATTATGCGGATGTATACTCCCTATAAAGGGTATATGGTTTGCCGCTGGTTGCTCATTATGTTCATCTGGGTGGTCTATATTTTCAACTACTGGCCGTTCAGGCATTCATGGGTCGAGCGCTCCCATCCTGTACTGAAAGGAGTGGTGCTGACTGCTTTCAGCGTTGGATTGATGCTACTGGTCATCGAAGGTTTCTTTGTTCATATACTGGGAAACTTCGGGATCGCATATTTCAACCCGGACCGGCTGACGGCACTGGGACTTACGGAATTTTACTCGGAAGAATATTCCTACGAGGCCATCATGATGTTCGCGGCCATTGCTTCCTGGCTCAGTCCCGCATGGGTAGTGGCCTGTGAAAATGCGCCCTGGCAGGGATTGAAACAACCGGCAAAGGGGACCACCGTCATGATCGTGACCTTCTTCCTCAGCATGGTTATATACTTCATTACCATGCATTCACACATGGGAATCCTGTATTATCCCTGGCAGGAATTTTCTGCCATCACCCCGCCATACTGGGAGCAATTTGCCAATACCGTATCCGGAAACTTCCACATTGCCTGGATCATGAGCGCAACCGTGGTGGTCTGGCTTTACGAAACGATATGGGAACGTTATCCGTTCGACTTGATCAAAACAAACTGGCTGCGACGGGTGGCCAGTTTCTTTGGCATTTTTATTATCGCCGTGGCCCTGGCCTTCTTCCTGTATTTTGTCCAGGAACTGGGCTGGGGACCGGCAATTCGTGGAACCAGGCGTTTGATGGCCCCCGACTGGCGATGGCTGCATGTGGGCGAAATGGCCATCTTCTGGCTCGTTCCCAGCCTCTTCCTCTATTTTTACCTGGGCAACTGGCCGAAAAAATTCAGCCGTCCGGTAAATGTAGTGATCCGTACCCTGATTACCGTTGTGGGAGCCATACTGCTATACATCGTTTATTATAAAACCTCGCATCTGTTCCTGGGAACACAGAAAGGCTTTTCACATCCCCAGCAATTTCCCATGATCCCCATGATCTGGCTCATTAATATGTTCCTGATCAACTACTGGTTCATGGACGGCTGGCCGGGATGGAAACTGGTGCCTTCCTCCGTGGCTGAAGAAGAAGAACCTAAAGCAGAGAAGATTAGCTGGAATCTGAACTTTGCCAAAGGCCTGGCCATCGGCATAGGAGCTGCAATAGTGCTTTATTTCCTTCTGATCCAGGTGCTTCCCTGGTGCTGCAGTCAATTAACCATCATTGAATAACGAGTAAAAGCGATATACTATGTCTGAAAACAAATCAAATATCAAAAAGCCTTTCTCACGCCGTGATTTTGTGAAAGGAATGGCAACAGGTATCGGCGCCGGTGCACTTGCTTCGATGGGATTATTTTCCTATTCACCCATGAGAAAGAAATTTCTCCCCGACATTGAACGACAGAAAAAAGATTTCGGGGTGTGTAAAAGCGTAAAAGTGACCAATGTGTCGGAAACAAGCTGGTTTTCGAACGCGGTGCTGATGGGCGATATCCGCAATGCCGGTGGCTTGCTGGTAAACCAGTATGAGTTTAACTGGCCGCCTTTCGGCAATGGTAAAGGACTGGCGAACGGATCCTATGAGGATGGGATCGCCAAAATCAAACACCTGCTTCCCAACCGCCTCGATGAAGCCTGGGAGATCATTGAACAAAATTCGGTCAACCCGGAAAATGCAGGTGGTTACGCCTGTGTGATCGAAGTAGAATCCATGGACGGTCAAATTCATAAATACCTGCTTGATTCAGGATGGTCGTACAAGTGGATGGATGAGTGTTTCAAACGGGAAGGGGTTGATAAAATGCTGGAAAACAGGGAAATTGAGAAATTTTTTATTTCCCACGCACATTTCGACCATTTCTGGGGGCTCCCGGTAACCTATAAGTACGATCCGACCATCCACACGTATATTCCGGAAGGTTTTTATCCTGAGGATAAACAGTACATCCAGGACAGCGGCCACAAAGGGCAGCTCACTGAGGTAAAGAATGGCCTGCAGGAGATCATTCCCGGTTTCGCCGTTTATACCTTCGGGGTTCCGATCATCTGCAGGGTTTATGGCGAACTCTCCATGTATTTTAATGTGAAAGACCTGGGGCTGGTATGTGTGAGCGGATGTTGCCACGAGGGGATCATTAAACTGGCCGATACCGCCTACCGTGAGTTGAAATACGATAACGACAAAATGCACGGGATTTATGGTGGCCTGCATATTTCCCCCTTCGAAGACTGGGACCCGAAATACGACGACCTCGTGATCTCCATGGGCGACTGGGGATTTGAAAAGATCGGCTGCAACCACTGTACGGGAATCCTCACGGCCAAAAAATTCATCGACAGAGGATACAATGTGATCCAGGGTACTGCAAGGCATCGGTCAAAAGATAAAGCTTACCTGGGCAATGGCGATGTTATTGAATTTAAAGCATAGTCTGCATACCGATAATTGATTAAAGTGAAAATATCGGAAATATATCCCCCGGCGCTGAATCCTGCTCATACTGAAATGATGCAAGGGCTGGTAAATACCCTCCTTATCAGGACGAACTTCCTGAGCGGGATTCGGTATCGCCTGGGGTGGAGGGGCTTGCGTTCCTCCTGCCGCAATGGGGATTCCTGGACCTGCCGGATCGAAGGTATGGAGGGAGTGTATGGCATTGCATGCAGCAGGGATGTTCGGGAGGATGATTGGTATCACGGGCAGTTTGAATTGTATTATTTCCCTTCGGCCGATGATCAGTTTCTGGAATCCTTCTCTTTTGAGGCCATTTCTGTGACAGGCCGGGATGAATACCACGATTACGTCAGGAATTTCTTGTCGTACATGGGGTTCAAGGAACTCTTTTGGGTAGCACGCCTTGATATAAAATTGCTTCGGTCATTGGATGGACTGTGGTGTTTGCTTCAGGCAGCCAATCATCTGATCTCTCTCGCCGATAGGGATATTTTTGCATTGATCGAGGGGAAAGAAAACTGTATCCTGAAGGAGGGTGATGTTGACCAGAACCTGCCGGCTTTTGATATCAGTTTTCCATTTTACGAAGTCCTGTTGTCGACCCTGTGCTACAACCTGGAAGAATACCCGGCATCGCTCATCGAAAACAAAATATCGATCAGAGAGGGTGTTCCCGGGAAAGCGCTTGGCGTATGCTTTGGAAGTGAGAAAAAGCATGTGTTCAGCGAAGTTTCATTGCAGGGAAGTCAGGGCTTGCCCGTTCAAAAATGGGAAATAGGGGATGCTGATGGCCGGCCGTACCCGGAAGCATGCTGGTGGCATGTCCTTGAAGGTATGGATCGCTTCGAGGAATCTCCCGCAAGGGATAAGACGAAGCTTATTATTCTCAGCGGATATTTAGGGGCAGGAAAAACAAGCTTTGTAAAGAATTTTATTGAATACCATACCCGGAACCGGCGTTTTGTTGCGGTAATTCAAAATGAGATAGGGGAGACCGGCCTGGATGCCAGGCTCCTGGAGGACGATTATGCCGTGCTTGAAATGGATGAGGGATGCGTATGTTGTTCCCTGCTCGGTCAGTTGAATAAAGGGATCAGCCAGATCCTTGATAAGCATAATCCTGATGTGATCATACTGGAAACCAGTGGATTGGCCAATCCTTTCAATCTCCTCGAAGAACTGAAAGAGGGTGGTCAAGATATCGATTTACAGTCGGTTACCACGGTGGTGGATGCAGCTCATTTTAAGCTTTCCACCACTTTATCGGCCATTGCTCTGGAACAGGTACTGGCTGCTGATACATTGCTGCTGAATAAGGTCGACCAGGTGGATAAGGGCGAAGTTGAAGACCTTCATCTGGAACTGCACCGGTTAAATTCCAAAGCCGATGTATTTTCCTGCCGGCATGGCGACATAAACCCGGCATTGCTTTACGGGCAGGAAGATGAGCATGAGCCCGTTGACGGCCAGCTTGGAGGCGGCCATAATCATATGGACGACCACCTGGTGTCGCGTAAGCTCAGTTTTGATCAACATCCTGCCAGGAAAGAATTTGAGGAAGGAATAAAGGCATTGAAAGGCAAAGCCTTCAGGATTAAAGGGGTGATGGAATTCAGGGATGAGCCTGAGCAATATCTTTTTCAGTATGTAAACGGCGATTATGAACTGAGCATTCTTGATAAAAAAATCAATACCACATCTTATATCATATTAATCGGAAAGCTGAAAGAGGTTTCCGGACTAAAACAATCTCATTTTTTCAAATCAAAATCAAGCAATTATGAAAAAGTTTAAATTATTTGTGCTGTCAATGTTCGTATTGACAGGAATGAGCTTCAACGGAGTGAACGCTCAGGTTTTTAACGAATTCTATACCCCTGAAGTGCATGGGGCATGGGAAGAATATGACCTGGGGAACTTTGAACTCGAAAACGGGGCTGTATTGCCCAATTGCAAGCAAGCCTACGTTACATTTGGCAAATTGAATGCCAAGAAAGACAATGTGATCGTGTTTACCATTATGTATTCCGGTTCGCATATGTACATGGCCCCGCTGGTAGGTCCCGGAAAAGCCATCGATACCGATAAATACTTCGTGATCATGCCCGACCTCCTTTGCAATGGTATTTCAACTTCTCCTTCAAACACTTCCGGTGCCTATTCAATGGGAGCTTTCCCGCATGTTACCGTAGGGGATATGGTTCGTGCCCAGCATCAGCTGGTAACCGAAAAATTCGGTGTTGAAGAAGTACAGATGGTTACCGGTTGGTCGATGGGTGGCCAGCAAACCTTCGAATGGGCTGTTCGTTATCCGGATATGGTAAAAAGAGCTGCTCCTATTGGTGCAGGAATGACCGCAGGTCCATGGAATAAAATTCTTACCGACCTTGTTATGGGATGCTTAACCAACGATCCTAATTTCAACAATGGCTTCTACACCGAGCCTCACGCCTGCCAGGCCGGACTGCGAAACCTTGGCCGCCTGTTCTCATTGATTGGTGCCAGCAAGGAAATGTACCAGGGTGAGCATTGGAAACGCATGGGATTTGCTTCACTTGAGGATTTTGAGCGCAGGATTTGGGAAAACCACTTTGTAATGATGGACCCAAACAACCTGATAGCCATGGCATGGGCATGGCAGAATGCCGATGCAAGCCGTAACACGGGGGGTGACATTGTAGCTGCGCAAAAAGCCATCAAATGCAAAATGTGGCCTATCGTTTTCACCGAAGACATGATGTTCGACGAAAGCGATATCGTGGAACAATGTGAACACATCAAAGATTGTAAGATTTGCCGTGTTCCCACCCATTGGGGACATTTTGCCACCCTTGGTCTCTTCCCGGAAGATGCCGAAGCCATTGAAAAGATCTGGTCCGACCTGCTGGCCACTAAATAGCAGGAACAACACAATGTAATTTTGTTTATTGGTTAACTTTGATTGTTCGTGTGCCTCTGAAAAGGTGCACAAAAAGCGCAGCCAGCTATGGGTTGCGCTTTTTTTTATGCCCGGATCGTTAAACAGAATTCAGAATTCAGCAGACAGAATACAGCAATCCCGAAAAACCAGCAGCCAGTAACCAGC
>NPID01001515.1_pt1 | contig 13736 bp, 19 predicted proteins | sample 8637491 | NCBI WGS metagenome assembly NPID01 (sample SAMN07420843, study PRJNA396082) | bioreactor metagenome | isolation source: sample BA6 brine-fed electro-methanogenic bioreactor BA | place: Japan: Kochi | collected 2016-06-14 | reverse complement strand
CAGGGAATACATTCCGAGGCTCTGACTGTCCTTTCCGAGCGGCAGGAAATACATTCCGAGCAAAAAACAATCCTTTCCGAGCGCCGGATAATTCATTCCGAGCGACAGACGATTCATTCCGAGGCTCGAAATCAATTTTCGGTCGGTAGGAATGGGTTTTTCGATGGTCGGAGGGGAGGGGTGGAGGCTCGCAAGAGGTTTATCGGAGGTTGTAAGGTGTTTTGCGCGGGTCGAAATCTTCGTTACTGGCGCTGGAAGGGGTGTTCGCGCCATTGCATATAATCGAGGAGGGCATCCGCGGGATACGATGCCCTCCGTATTGTTTCAATAAGCAAACTCAGCCGTTGATTGCGGCTGTCGGAGCTACTTATCTTCCCCGCAACAGGGGTGTTTTTTCTCGTCGCCGTGGCATTCTTCGATCTGCTCGGGCGTGCAGTCTTCCGGTTTGTCCTTGAGGTTTTCCTGTTTCCGGCATCCGCATTTGCTTTTCTCACACATGGTTTCTCCTTTGGTTTTAGAATTTATCGTTATCGAGCAATTCTCCCGCGATTTCGCGCCACTGGGCCAGCGTATCGCGGTTGATTCCGTAATGGACGAAATATCCGTTTTTCTCGGATGTTACGATATCGGCATCGCGAAGGATGCGCATATGTTGCGACACCGCCGCCGGGGTTATATCCAGACGGTTTGCGAGGGCATTCACGCACAGGTCGCGCTCCTTCAGGAGCTCGATAATCCGCACCCGGTTCGCTTCCGAGAGCACTTTGAATATCCTTGCCTTTTTTTCGATATCGCTCATCGTTCGATCCAATTAAGTGTTCACGCAGATACTTTAATGAATGAGAGGGGATAAGTCAAGGGGAAAATTTGCGAAGAGGTTATGAATCAAAAAAAGCTAAAATCAGAACAAAACTCAGCTTCGTTCTCCGGTTTCCTCGCTGTAAATCCGCCAGAGATAATGAGAATAACCGATAATAGCGAACAGGAAAAGGGGGAGAAGAATAGCTCCGGAAAGGGCGGAATACTTCATTACCTCAAAATATTCAAGCGAGTCCAGCAGGGAAAGCAAAGGAAACAATCCCACGAGTAAAACTACGTAGAAAGCCAGTTGAGTGAGAGTAAACTTAACCACGAAACTCCTCTTGCCCCTCGCGATGATTTCGGCCAGCTTTTCATCGGAAGGCATTTTTACCAGCTTTTTGTCGAGTTTCTCGTTTCCGATGAGGTTCAAAATGCCGACGGTGATTATCAGAATCGAGAAGAACAGCAGAACAGGCGTTAAAGAAATGTCCGGTTGCACAATTCCGGGGTAGGCGATATAACCCCCCAGGGCTATCAGGATAACTGATAGGACTATTTTTACTATCTTGACCATGTTCCCTTCCTTTCAAAAATCCCCTCAATTCATCAGAGCGGACATTCCAATTTTGCCTACCCCTCCAGCAACTCGAAATCCCTATATTTCTGCCGTAGGGAGATGTTGAACTTGATCACCAGAAGATACCGCCCTTTGATGTCCATATCGAAACTCTCCATCAGACGGTAGCCGTCGATGTAAATGAACCCCATGGTGGCGTCGAAGTGTTTGATTGCCCTGGGAGTTTTCGCGTAGTTGATATGTATCCGCTGTATCAGCGCCGTTTCCGGGTCGAACCATGCCGTGCCGTCGAAATGCTCGTCGTCGCGGATTTTGGACTCGTAGCCTATAGCCCGCAGAGGTTTGCCGGCGATTTTCTTCATACCGAGATCGGTGTATTTATATTTGCCCTCAGATTCGGGGGAGAAGGGCATGTTCTCCTCCTCGATACTCATACTCTCGTTTTCGCCGTCGCCCTCGTCCTCTTTGCCCCGGTCGTCCAGTTCTTCCCCTTCGATTTTCGCGGACAGAACCTCCTGAGATACGCTGTCCCCCTGATAAGTGTATCGAACCGTGCGGGTGGAACGGCTCTTGAAATCGGTGAAAGACTCGTCCTCGTAGAGAATGAAAACCTCGTCGGCAATGGCGGTCCAGTTCTCGGCATCCTCGACAGAGTCCGTCGCGGCGATTCGCGCGAGGAAGTCGTCCAGCGGCTCGATACCCTGAGCGAATAGGCTTCCAGCGCACATCACCGCGATTATTGTAACGATAGCAAATTTGAGTCTGATCATTTTTTTCCAATTCATAAGGTTCGATATCAATATCATACCCGACACCCCTTTCGTCAAAGGATATTTTTCCGAGGAGGCATCGACCCAAAATATACGCAAGAGACCGGCCAAGAAGTTATGTATTGAGAGTTGAGAGGGTAGAGGGGAGAGCTGGGGATTTGTCCGAGTTTCTCGATAAAACGAAAAGTAGAAATTTTTCTCCACTACACCTTTTTTATTTTGAGAACTGATTCGACATCTTTCTTGAATTTTGGAAGGCGGTTTTTCAGGATTTGCCAAATTTCCTCCGCGTCGATACCGAGGTAATCGTGGGCTATGATATTTCGGAAGCTCTTGACCCTTTGCCACGGAACTTCTTCGTGCTTTGCCATAATTTCACCGGACAGTCTTCCAATGGATTCTCCGATATTGATGAAGTTCATCAGAACAGCGTCGAAAACAAGCTCGTTTCGGAAAAAAGCGTCGGCGTTGGGGATGCCCTTCACGAATTTTTAAATTTTTTCGATATAGTCGATGATGTCGAGAAGGTTGTCGATGTCTTTTTGGTTATACATAGACGGCTTCCTCCATGATTCTCGCTTTAGCTCGGGGTTTGAGATACTTTTGTCGAACGATATCGACCTCGCGCCCGAGGGATTCGCGGAAGAATTCGCGGAGCTTTTCTTTCGTCTCGAAAATATCTACTTCACCCTCGAACTCGACGATGATGTCTATGTCGCTGTCCTCGTTGGCCTCGTCCCTGGAGAAGGATCCGAATAGACCGATTCTCGAAATATTGAAAGTCTTTTTCAAGAATTCAAGATTCTCGTCGAGATAGTTTTCGATATCTTCACGCGTCTCGATTTTTCTAATCACCTTGAACCTCTCCGGTTTTTGCTTCTCTCGGCTATTAAAGTTCATGGACTAAGCCTCACGCTTTCAATATAGTCCTTTCCCGCGCCTTGGCAAGGGAAATTGAGAGTTGGGAGTTGAGAGGGTAGAGGGGAGAGTTGGGGATTTGTCCTAAAATCACTTAAAAACGGCATCGATAAAATGAGTTTTGATGAAAAAAACATACAGTAAAGGTAGTTCTGGAGTCTGTTTACAACTCCGCCATTGGTCATTAGCTTATCGTTTGCCATTTGTCGAAAACCCAAAGGGAACCTTCTCATCCGCCCCCCTTATCTCTCGATTTAATCCCTTTGTATTTTTTTTCTAATTGTTAGACTTCCAGATTGCATAGGACGATTTTATAACTATAATCTGTCTTCACACTGTGCTCTTTCAAAACTCGTCAACCCACCGGCAAGCGCCATCGAATCTGTCCCTGACGGTTTGCCGAAGTTGATATGAATTGCAATTTACCACCACTCACAAGGAGACAAAATGAGACGTGTCCTGTTTGTTTTTGTATTGACTATGGCTTTCGCCCTTACGGTGCAAGCTCAGGGGACTTTCGCGACGGTCATCCGCGACGCCGTTGGAGCCGAATACGGCAGAGATTTGGTTCAGACCTCCGACGGCGGCTATATGTTCATCGGCCAGGTTGTTCAGACTGGCAGAACCGACAGCGATATCGCTATCGGGAAATTCAATTCCGAGGGCGAGCTGGTCTGGATGAAGGCCTTCGGGAGCACAGATGATGACCGGGGACTTTCGATAATCAAAAATGGTTCTAACTATTACGCCACTGGTTTTTATCATAACGGCGCAGAGGGAAATGAAAACATCTTCATAGTTAAATTCGACGAAGCCGGCGTTGTCGCCTGGGTGAAACAATTACGGGGAACGGCACTGGATGAAGGCAGGCAGATTATTAATACTTCCGATGGCGGATACGCCATTGCCGGTTTTATCTACGATACCGATACCGCAAATGATCTGGCGGTAATCAAATTCGATTCTGCGGACAATCTCGAATGGATGACTCGAGTGGGGACTGAAAACCACGATCACGCCTATTCCATTGCCGAACTGACCGGCGGCGGCTTTGTAGTGGTAGGGAATGGATATCTCGAAGGAACCGTTCCAACCGCCGAAAGGACTATGGCCTATTCATTCGATATGTTGTTTGTCGAGCTTTCTTCAACCGGAGCATTGGAGTCCGCAAAAGCTCATTACGATGGCGACGGCAATGAGTTCGGTTACGCTGTAACAGCTACTCCAGACGGCGGGTATCTCGTTGCATCCGACGTTCCCGCTTGGGGATTTGGGCTAACCGATCTTCTCCTCTCCAAATTCAATTCCTCAGGCTTTAACGAATGGTCGAAGTTAATCGGCCACTGGAGCTATGATAAGCCTCATCGAATAATCGGAACCTCCGACGGCGGTTACCTGATTTCCGGCGATTTGAATTCAGCGACACGAAATATTCAAGCAGGTTTGATAAAATTGGATTCGGCATACAACCTTCAGTGGACACGTTGCGGCGGCGGGACAAGTTTCGAATACGGTTACGGAGTCGTCCAGACCACCGACGGCGGATACGCGCAGATTGCTATGTCCATGAGCTACGGTTCGACGAACGAGATTATGCTCATCAAATACGATTCCGAAGGCTACTACTGCGAGCCGGACAGCCAAGCTTTATCTACTATGGACCACAGCATCATGTTCAACCCGGTTATGGTCGATGTCAACACCTCTCCCCTCGTCCTCGAAACCATAACGCTGGATATCGCCACCCTCTCGCGCAGAGATTCCCTTCTCTGCGCCGGAATGGATGTCGAGGAGACTTCGCTTCCGGAGATGTCTTCGCTGAGCATTTTCCCCAATCCCTTCAACGCCTCGGTTGCTATATCCGCGCCGGGGGCGGAGAGAATTGAGATTTTCGACCTGAATGGGAGACGCATAGCGGATGCTGAGCCTGTCGAAGCAGGAGCGGGTGGATTCATAACAGGCTCTTCGACCCATCTACAAGCTCGGGGCACCATTGTCTGGCGACCCGATGAAAGTATCACGTCCGGAGTCTATTTCATCCGCGCGAGATATTCCGACGGCACTTTCGCGGAACAGCGGGCAGTGTTCATGAAGTAATCAGGTTCGCTTGAATGGACAATTTCAAAGGGCGGTCATCGTGGCCGCCCTTTTCATTGCCGTCTTCTGTCGTAGAGCTGGAAACTACCATGTAAGAGAAACATTATAGGCGTGTTGGAGGCTGGTTTCCATTAGATGCCCCGCCCTTTCTCGCGGACATAACGCGCGGCACTCCTCTTTAAGATGGGATTTCTCCTCCTTAAAAAATGAAAACTTGCCAAGCGAAACAAGGCGGCGTGGTTGTCCCGTGAAAACTGATTGTTGATTATCATAATGTCTCCTTTTTGTTTTTTAAGGTCATAAGTGCCGTTCGCGAGGTCATTTGTGCCGTTCGTAAGGTCATTGACGTCGTTTGAAACCTTCAAAGGTCATCAATGAGCCTTCATTTCTTGACAATGGCCCTTCATTCTATACAAATGAGCTTACAAACGAGGCGATTGAGCCTTCAAACGTTGCAATTGAGTCTTCAAACGAGGCAATTGAACCTTACACCCATAGTGAATGTCTATACAAACAAGACCCATGACCCTTCAAGGGGCACAAATGAGCTTTCAAATAGCACAAATGACAAACTTTTGATGAATTGTTTAAAAACATACGAAGTTTTGGTGCGCTTTTGCACCAAGGTTGGGGTTTTTATTTTGTTCCCGAATTCAGTTTTTCGAGAACTGAAAACACCCCCGCCAACGCAAGCTCCGCGGCGGTGAAGACCAGGCGCGACAAAATCGTTCCGACTATAACTGTCGGTTCCGGAACGAAGGCGGGAAGGACTAAAAGAAGAACCCCCTCGCGGACGCCTATTCCGCTCGGAGCGAATATCGCCGCGATTCCGATTAGCGCCGCCGCCCAGAATGTTCCGGTTACCGCGAAAAAGTGCTCGAATCCCACATGGGAAAGGGAATTGAGAACCAAAAAGAGGCTCAGGCCGTAAAATAGCCCCACTATCACATACATCCCCACGAAACTCAGCATTTTCGGGTATGTGGGGAATTCCTCGATGGGGTCGCGTTTGATAAGCCGGAAAAATTTGCTCGACGACCATTTGAGGATGGGCGGATAAAGCATTGCGAGAAGGAGGAGGAGAAGACCGAGGGCGAGCCATCGGACGTAGGAGGGGAGGGGGATGTCCATCAGAAGGGTGCCGAGGAGGACCATCACGCAGGCGCTGGTGAGACTGGCGATATATTCGACCCCCGTGGCGAGGGCTACGGTCTTGCGCGAGAACCCGCGGTAGGCGTCGAGGCGGACGAGGACAAGGCCGACCTTGCCGGGAATATACTTGCCGAGTTGGGACAGGAAAAAGGCTTTTCCGGCGCGAATCGGCGGGGCGTGAAGGCCGAAAGACCGGGTGAGGAACTGCCATACCCCGAAAAGTCCCAATAACCCCATCAAAGCGGCGAAGAACCCGGCGATGATAAACCACCAGTTGAAAACGAAATCATAATCGCGAATATCGCCGATGTTCCGATAAATATAATACCCCACGGCTGTAACGACCAGAGCAGTGAGAATGTAGCTGAGCAGGGGCTTTTTCGGGGAGGATTTCACTTCTGAGATGGCGGATTATCGAGGGTTGTCTTTTTGAATTCGGAGCGTTCCCAGATTTTCTTCGCGGGGTTGCCTATGACGATTTCCCAATCGCCTACATCCTGAGTTACGACGCTTCCGGCGCCGATAATTGCGCCCTTGCCGATTTTGCGGACACTCGGCAGGATTATTGCACGTGCGCCAATCCATGCGTCCTCTCCGATTGTAAGGGAGCTATGGCGGATATTCTGTTTGCGCTTCAGGTCGCGGCTAAGGGCGATATGGTCGTGGGTGTAGATAAGGGCTTCGGGCGAAATCCAAACCTCGTCTCCAATTTCGACACCGCCGGTGTAGTCGATAATGACCTTTTCGGATATAGCGACATTCTTGCCGATGGTTAACTGCTTTTTTATAGCGTGATGACTCTCGAAATAAACCCCATTCAGAATATGGGTCTTTTTACCGATACGGAAAAACAAACTCAGGATTGCAACTTTTATCAAATTGATACCAGGGATGCTGAAGAATCTCCACGAAAGAATGACCTGAACGAAACGCCGAATTATCTCGGCTATCGCCCAACCATAGTAATTCGATGGTTTATCCTTGGATGCTACGGGCATCAGTTCCCCTTCAGTTCCCTATTGGCTTCCATGTCGAAGAGCATGGCGAATAGTATCGACTGCATCCCCATGAAGGTGCAAAATAAAATCGCCAGGGCGGTCATCGGCGGCGCGAAACCCTCGGTTGTCCATAGGACTATCAGGCGGACAATCAGCGGGATGTCCAGAAGGAGCAGGAAGCCTCCGAAGGCGTAGAAGAAAATCAGCGGGTGGAAATCGCGTATGATGTATTTCTGCACCATCCGCCGCACGAACAGCCGCGCCATAAGAAAGGAGAGGGAGAAAATCACCCGCGAGACGCGTATTCCGCTTTTCTCGCCCACCCCGTAAACCGGGTTGATGGGCACATCCATCACCCGCATGTTGTAGATGTTGCATGTAACGAGGAAATCGTTGGGCATGCCGTAGCGCGGGTAGATGTCCTCCAGCGGCAGGAGGTGGAGGGCTTTTTTGTTCAGGGCGGTGTATCCGGTCTGGGAGTCGGTAACGTGCCAGTAGCCGGAGGCGATTTTGGTGAGGAAAGTCAGCGCGGAGTTGCCGAGGTAGCGGATTTTCGGAATTTTTTTCCATGCCTCGCCGGTGATAAGGCGGTTGCCTTTGGTGTAGTCGGCTTTGTTATCGACAACAGGGTCGAGGAGGGCGGGCATGTCGTCGGGGTCCATCTGGCCGTCCCCCGCCATGACCACGGCGATATCGATGTCGTTCTCGCGGCACCAGATATATCCCGTGCCGATAGCTTTGCCGACCCCGCCGTTCTTCTCGTGGCGGATAAGGATAACGCGGTCGTCCTCGATAGCAAGGCCTTCGACAATCTCGGCTGTGCGGTCTTTGCTCCTGTCATCGACCACGATGATTTTATCGACGAACTCGGGCATAGTTCGGACGGTGCGCTCGATTTGCGTCTCCTCGTTATATGCGGGGACAACGATGCCTATTGAGTGGTTACGGAACATTCTCTCTCCCGTGTGGCTTCCCATTCTCTGCGGTCTTTCAGCCAGAGCATGAAATCGATTATTTCTCTAACATCTACGTCGTCGAGTTCATCGATAATGGATTTGGCCTTTTCTTTGATTTCGATGGACATAGTTTCACCTAATGCTTTGCGGTTGATGGAAAATTTAAATTATCCTCACCGCTGTTTGTTCGATTTCTTTTTTTAAGGAGGGTTTTATCGAATCGTATTCGACCAAATCGACCTTGCGCCCGAGTTTATCCTCCAATTCGAGGATTATTCCGATGTAATCCAGAAGGCTCAGGGAGTCGTCGAGTTCGACGAGGATGTCGATATCGCTGTTGTCGTCGAAAGTGCCTGTTACTACCGAACCGAACAGGGCGGCTCTGGACGCACGGTTCTTTTTGAGAACCGGAATCACGGATTTGGCGATTTTGTCGATCTCTCTGGTCATTTCCTAAGCATCCTTTTCCCTCAGCATCCCCTCGTTGTTCAGCTCGTATTCGATGCCGCATCGGGGGCATTTTACCTTGCTGTCGAATTTCGGAAGGATTTCTCCGCATTCGCATGCCCAGCCGATACGTTTCGCGGGGACTCCGGCCATGAGGGCGTAATCGGGGACATCCTTCGTAACCACCGCGCCCGCCGCGATGAAGGCGTGCCTGCCCACCGTGTTTCCGCATACGATAGTCGCGTTCGCGCCGATTGACGCGCCCTCTTTGACCCGCGTTTCGATGTAGAATTCCGTGCCGCGCTGGGGGTATTTGCATCGGGGGTCGCGGATGTTGGTGAAGACCATCGACGGCCCGCAGAAGACGTAATCTTCGAGAATCACGCCCTCGTAAATCGAGACGTTGTTCTGAATTTTGCAGAACGACCCGATTTTCACGTTGTTCTGGACGAAGACATTCTGGCCGAGGGTGCATTTCTCGCCGATTTCCGCCCCGGACATGATGTGGCTGAAATGCCATATCGAAGAGCCTTTGCCGATAACCGCGCCGTCGTCGATGATTGATGATTCGTGAACGAAAAAGTCTGCCATATTATATGCCTCGCAAAAATGGGTGGGAGTTCGAGTTTATTCCCATGGGCGCGGATTCGCGAATATCGTGAATCAGCCGTATGGACGGACGGACATCCTCGATGCCGAAACCTTCGCCTGACAGGGTTCTGCGGTAAAGCTCCGTGTGCAGGTCGGTGAAGCCGTCGGAGAATTCCAGCCCCTCGCCGTCGATTTTCAGCGACCGATGGGTGCATGGCGCGATTGTGCCGTCGAAAGTGGGGGAATCCAGCCTATCCACCGAGAGGAACCATTTGACGCGCGCCCTTTTCAGTTCGAGGAAACCGCCTGCGCGGGTGGGTTCGGAGATATGCACTTCGCTCTTTTCGACATCGCCGAAAATCCAGATGAGCATATCGTAAAAATGGACGCCGATATTTGTGGCGAGGCCGCCGGAGCGTTCGAGGTGGCCTTTCCACGAGCTGAGATACCAGGGTCCGCGCGGGGTTATGTAGGTCAGCTCGATGTCGTATTTATCGCGGGGAGTTTCCCTGTCGATTTGTTTTTTGAGGGCGATAATCGAGGGGTGAAGCCTCAGTTGAAGGACATTCCAGACGCGGCGGCCGGTTTCTTCCTCCAGTTCCTGAAGGGCATCGAGGTTCCACGGGTTAAGCACGATGGGTTTTTCGCAGATAGCGTCGGCGTCGAGGCGGAAAGCCATGCGGATATGGGCGTCGTGAAGATAATTCGGCGAGCAGATGCTGAACCAGTGCACGCGGAATTCGTCTCCCTTGCGCCTGAGTTTCTCCAGATGCCGGTCGAAGCGTTCAGTTTCGGGGAAAAAGCGTGCGGTTGGGGCGTAGCGGTCGATTATTCCCACCGAGTCGTGGGGGTCGAGGGCCGCGACGAGGTCGTTGCCCGTCTCGATTATCGCTTTCAGATGTCTCGGCGCTATGTAGCCAGCAAGTCCCGTTATCGCAAAGTTTGCCATTGACAACTCCTATGCCGTCCCTTTCGCAAAGGGGTTTGGCGGTTCCATTTCCATTCGATGACCGCATTGCCATACATGCCAATATCATCGAAAATCGCCATCTATATAATATACAATCAAATTCGATGAGCAAGCCGAAAATTTTTTAACAATGGGTAATCTGGATAAAACTTGCGGCGGGCTATGATTTCCATATATTAATTTGGATGTTAAAGTTTAAAACGGAGTTGACATAATGGAAAAAGAAATTAAGAAAACCACGGCGCCGTCGGCCACCAAACCGAATTACTACGCCGTCCAGTTCAAAAGAGAGCGAGTCGATTATTTCATCGACAGGAACCATCTGCCTCTCAAAAAGGGGACATGGGTGATGGTTCAGGCCGAACGCGGCCACGACCTTGGCAGAATTCACATGGAAATCGATGTGGAACATATGCCGGATTCCCATCATAAGTATCCCCTCGAAATACTTCACATAGCCAAACCTGCCGAGATGGATATTCTCGAGCAAAACCGCGAGCGCGAGAAAGATGCTTTTAGAGAATGCCGCGAGATGATCGAATTCCGAGGTCTCGATATGAAACTCGTCGATTGCGAAATTCAGTTCGACGGCAACAAGATAACCTTCTACTTCACCGCCGAGCATCGGGTCGATTTCCGCGAGCTGGTGAAGGATCTGGCGTCCATATTCCGCACGCGAATCGAACTTCGGCAGATAGGCGTCCGCGACGAGACCAAGAAGCTGGGCGGCCTCGGCCCATGCGGCCTCGAACTATGCTGTGCGCGATGGCTGGACGATTTCAAGCCCATATCAACCCAATACGCCCGCGACCAAAATCTCGCGGTCAACCCGAACAAACTCTCCGGCCCCTGCGGCAGGCTCTTCTGCTGTCTCGACTACGAGCAGGAATTTTACGAAGAAGCCCGCGCCGAATTCCCCGCCGAGGACGCGGTAATCACTCACGGCGATTCCAAATTCGCGGTGCTGAAGATGGATTTCTTCAAGGGCCAGATTCATCTGCGAGATTTGAAGAACGAATCCATAGAAATTCTCCCCATCGAAGAATTTCGGTGCAGATTCTGCGTGAAGGATAAGAGCTGGTTAGACCGATGGCTTCCAAAAGGAGACAAAAAATGAAAAGAACAGGTTTGATAATACTCATCGTCGCGATTCTTGCCCTCTCCGTCATGGCGCAGAAGATTTTCATTCCGATGGACCTTGCGCAAACCAATCATCTGAAGGCATACGGCGTGGTCTATTCCCTTCTCGGGGACGGGACGAACATCGAATGGCTTCTCAACTACAGAGGCGGAAGTTTCCTGATGCCCGCCGACAATAAAGCCGCGGATTTATGCCGTCTGCGAGGTGTTAAATTCGAGACCATCGACGGCGCATCGACAGCCATGATATACGCCGAGATAGAGGAGGAGAACATGGAGGTCGTCCTCCTCGAAAAGGCTCCGAAAATCGCAATCTACACTCCCCACAACACCCAGCCGTGGGACGACGCCGTTACCATGGCGCTAACCTACGCCGAAGTCCCCTACGACAAGATATGGGACAAGGAAGTCCTTGCGGGCAAACTGGACGACTACGACTGGATTCACCTTCACCATGAGGATTTCACCGGCCAATACGGCAAATTCTATTCCAGCTACCGCAACGCCCTATGGTATCAGCAGGATGTTGCGATGAGTCAGGAGATGGCGCGGGATTTGGGTTTCACCAAGGTCAGCGATTTGAAACTCGCGGTTGCGCTCAAACTGCGCGAATACGTTGCCGGCGGCGGGTTCCTATTCGCCATGTGCAGTGCTACGGACACATGGGACATCGCCCTCTCTGCGCGAAACGTCGATATCGTCCCGGCGGAATTCGACGGCGACCCCATGGACCCCGACGCCCAGAAAAAGCTGAACTTCGACGAGTGCGTATGTTTCGAGAATTTCCAAATAGAGACCAACCCCCTCGTGTATGAGCACTCGAACATCGATGTCAAACCCGACCAGACAAGCCGGCGCATGGGCGCTGAACAGAATTATTTCACCCTCTTCGATTTCTCGGCAAAATACGACCCCGTAGCGACCATGCTCACCCAAAACCACGCCGACATAATCCCCGATTTCCTCGGTCAGAACACGGCATTCAACGCCGTCACGGTCAAACCGAGCACGGTGGTTCTGGGCACATATCCGGGAGTCGATGTCCACAAATATCTCCACGGCAACTATGGCAAGGGTTTCTGGACTTTCCTCGCAGGCCACGACCCGGAGGACTACATGCACTTCATAGGCGACCCGCCTACAGATTTGAACCTCTACCCGAACTCCCCCGGCTACCGCCTGATATTGAACAACATCCTCTTCCCCGCCGCCCAGAAACAGGAGCACAAGACTTGAGGGTTGAGAGTTGAGAGTGTAGAATGGAGAATTGAGTAAATTAATAACTGGAGATAATATGGAGACAACTCTGGACGAAAAACAGTTATCCGACATCCTGAAGAAGTCGATTCGGGAGGTTATCGAGGCGGAATTCGAGAGGGAGATAAGGCCGAGATTACAGGAGATCGACCGAATACTCGAAATGCTCGAAGACGGCGTCCTCGCGCAAATCGCCACGGAAAGATTGGCCGAGATAGACGAAGGAACCGCGACGATTTCCCTCGACCATATGGAAAAGAAATATGCCGTATAAGGTCGAGTTTCATCCGAAAGACGATAAGGACTTCGCGAGAATACCGCCTGACCATGTCCGAAGGATACTCAAGGCGATTCGTGCGAAATTAATTACCGACCCTATTAAGGCCGGAACGCCATTGCACGGGCAATTGAAGGGATTGTTTAAATTGCGTGTCGGGGACTTCAGGATTGTTTACACGATTAAAGACAACATCGTGTTCGTTCTCATTGTGGCTCAACGAGGCACGGTGTATGAACTCGCGGGGCGGCGCAAATGAAAACCTACCGCCTGATATTGAACAACATCCTCTTCCCCGCCGCCCAGAAACAGGAGCACAAGACTTGAGGAATGAATTGGAAATGGGGTAAAATGAAAATCACGTTGATTCTTTTGTCAGCAGTTATCTGCTTTGCACAAACCGCGCCGACAATTGAATGGCAGAAAGCCCTCGGTGGAAGTGATAGAGATTATGCGTATTCCATTTCCCAGACCACCGATAGCGGTTTCATCGTGGCGGGAAACTCCCGTTCCAACGATGGCGATGTCAGCGGAAACCATAGCGATTCTACCGATTATTGGGTAGTGAAGTTGAACTCGTCGGGCGATATCCATTGGCAGAAATGCCTCGGCGGAAGTGATTGGGATGATGCGTATTCCATTTCCCAGACCGCCGATGGCGGCTTCATCGTGGTGGGGTTATCCTATTCCAACGATGGCAATGTCAGCGGAAACCATGGTCAATCCGATTATTGGGTAGTAAAGTTGAACTCGTCGGGCGATATCCAGTGGCAGAAATCCCTCGG
>NPID01000362.1_pt1 | contig 13743 bp, 13 predicted proteins | sample 8637491 | NCBI WGS metagenome assembly NPID01 (sample SAMN07420843, study PRJNA396082) | bioreactor metagenome | isolation source: sample BA6 brine-fed electro-methanogenic bioreactor BA | place: Japan: Kochi | collected 2016-06-14 | reverse complement strand
CGCCACGGCGCCTCCTGCCCGGTGGGCATGGGTGTTTCCTGTTCGGCGGACCGCAATGTCAAAGCCAAGATCAACAAGCAAGGCATCTGGCTCGAGGAGCTCGATCGCGAGCCGGGTCGACTGATCCCCGAAAAATATCGCGGCAAGCATGAGCACGGCATCGTCAAGATCGACCTCAATCAGCCGATGAAAGAGATCCTCGCCGAACTGACCAGGCACCCGGTCGCCACCCAGCTTTCGCTGACCGGCACCATCATCGTCGGCCGCGACATCGCCCACGCCAAGTGGAAAGAGCTGCTCGACGCCGGCAAGCCGCTGCCCGAGTACCTGAAGAACCACCCGGTCTACTACGCCGGCCCGGCCAAGACGCCCCCCGGCAAGCCTTCCGGCTCCTTCGGCCCCACCACCGCCGGGCGCATGGATTCCTATGTCGACCTGTTGCAGGCCAACGGCGGTTCGATGGTCATGATCGCCAAGGGTAACCGCTCCCAGCAGGTGACCGACGCCTGCAACAAACACGGCGGCTTCTACCTCGGGTCCATCGGCGGCCCGGCGGCCCTGCTCGCCGAGGAGAACATCAAGAAAGTCGAATGCATCGACTATCCCGAACTCGGCATGGAAGCGGTCTGGAGGATCGAAGTGGTCGATTTCCCGGCGTTCATTCTGGTCGACAACAAAGGGAACGACTTTTTCAAGGGCCTGATGTAAGCCCTGAGTCGCAAGAAGCAGCAAAGCCCCGGGCATCGTCCGGGGCTTTGCTGCTTTCGCCTTACCGTCAAACCACACCAGGTTCAGCGTGCAAATCCTTCAAAGTCGACCAGCGCGGCCCGAAATGCCCCGGGCAGCCGTTTCGGCCGGCGGGCCCGGTAGTCAAAAGAAACCAGTGCCGTTGTCCCCTCGGCCGTGGGCGCTCCCAATCGCTCGATGCGGTACTGCATGATAAAAGAAGAGTTCTTTACCTGGATCACCCGCACACCGATTTCCAGCGCCTCGCCCAGAAACATCTCGGCAAGGTATTTAACCTGCGCCTCCGGCAGGATAATTCCGCAGCCATCCCCGATATCGATCTCGGAGTAGGGACCGAGATGACCCAGGTAGGCGATGCGGGCATCCTGAAAGAAATTGAGCACCGCCGAGTTGGCCACATGCCCGCCGTAGTTGACGTCGGCCACACGGACCTTGTAGGGGATGGTGAATTTAAAGCCTTCCATGGACTGTCCTTTTCTCGCGAGCAAAAAAATCGCCCTATCTCTGGCACCTGGGACAGAAGTACGTTGAGCGCTGGCCGAGTCGCGCATGCCGGACCGGTTCGCCGCATGCGGGGCAAGGCCCTCCTTCCCGCCCGTAGACCTTCAGCTGGAGGCTGAAGTACCCTGGCTTGCCGTCGTGGCCCTGAAAATCGCGGATCGTGGTGCCGCCGGCCTCGATCGCCTCGCCCAGCACGTCCCGGATCGCCGCGGCCAGCCGCTCGTAACGCTTCAGGCTGATCCGCCCCGCCTCCCTGGCCGGATGAATTCCTGCCCGGAAAAGGGCTTCGCTGGCGTAGATATTTCCCACCCCCACCACCACCCGCTGATCCATGACAAAGGGCTTGACGGCCACTTTCCGGCCCCTGGAGCGCTGGAACAGATAGCTGCCATCCATGGCCGTGGCAAAAGGCTCCGGGCCAAGTTCGGCCAGCAGCGGATGGTCGTCCGCATCGGCCGGAACCCACAGCAGCGCACCAAACCGTCGCGAATCATTGAACCGAAGGCAGCTGCCGTCGGTAAACTGCAAATCGATATGATCATGTTTTTGGGCGGGGGTTGCCGAAGGTACGACCCGAAGATGTCCCGTCATCCCCAGGTGGAGCAGAAGCACCCCGCCACGACAACGCAGCAGCAGGTATTTGGCACGCCGCTCCACGGCCAGGATGGTCTGTCCGGCAAGGATCTCGCCCAGCCGCTGGGAAACGGGCCAACGCAGCCTGCTGACTCGCACCACTGCATCGACGATCGTGCGCCCCTTTACCAGGGGCTCGATGCCGCGTCGAGTGGTTTCAACTTCGGGAAGTTCGGGCATGGGAACGGTCGATTTCAGTCGGAAAAGGCCTCTTTGACCCGATCCGTCAGTTGCTTCAGATAGGCTTCGGCGGCGGGGCTGCCTTCGGCCGGGGCCCAGGGAGCCCAGTCCTTGTCGCTTGGCGGACGATAGGGGCCGGGCTTGGTTTCGAAAAAGACCGATCCCGGCTCCAGGGACAGGAGCGTGTGCCAGGCGCCGGCCGGGATGTCGGCTCCCACCGAAATGCTGCCTGGGGCGACGAAAACCATCTGCTCGATGTCGCCGGTGTCGACAAACGTCAGTACCGCCAATCGCCCCCGCAGGGCGAGGAAGGTTTCGGGCTTGGGAGGGGTCAGATGCCGGTGGGGACGGACGTAGGAGCCCGGCTCCACGGCGTTCAGCAGTCGCTGGCAGGGTTCATCGTAGCTCTGGTGCAAGTTATGGTTTTTCCTCAGCCGGGGATGGCTTCGGGCTTCCAGAATCAGTGCATCGAGCAGCTTATCGTCAATGGTCTTCATGATGGGCCAAGTCTGGTCGCAACCGGTTAAAAGAACACCTTGTCCTTGACCTTTTCAAAATCTTCCCAGTCAAGATCATCGATACCACCCTGGTAATCCTCACGGGTCATTTTCTGACTCGAATGGTAACGCCAGCCGCACGACGTCATCTGGAAAAACGAGAGTTCAAAGCTCTCGGCCCGCTCTCCCTGAAACAGGGTATCGAGGTAAAAGATGACCCTGGCCTCTTCGCCGGCAACCTCATCCTTGATGATCCGGCATTCATGGATTTCGAAGTCTTCACTCAGAGTGCTTTCGCCGTGGCGGATGTAGGCCCTGCGCTGGGGAAACTGCCGAAGGAAATAGGAGTCGGGATGGTAAGTGTCATAAATGAAGGCAAAATCACCTTCGCCAAAAGCACGCGCGCGGGCCTTGACCAGTTCGCTGGGGGTCAGATCCTCTGGAACCTCGGTGGGGGGACATGCGACGTCAATGCAGCACTTCTTGTATTTTTTGCCGCTGCCGCAGGGGCAAAGGTCATTACGGCCAATTTTCATCGTGAATCGTCCTGTCTGTCAGGTTGCACAGCGGATTCGCATCTCCTACTCCTTGAGACGGGGGTCGAGCGCATCACGGATTCCTTCGCCCAGCAGGTTATACCCCAGAACCGTCACCAGTATGGCCAGGCCGGGAAATGCCGAAAGCCACCAGGCGGTCCCCAGGGTCTGTTTGCCGGCGATCAGCATGTTGCCCCAGGATGNNGAGAAAAGAAAGAGCGCTTTCGGTCAGGATCGCTCCCGCGACCCCTAGGGTGGCCGACACCAGAACCGGCGAAAGCGCATTGGGCAGAATATGCCGGAAAATCACCCGTGCATCCGAGGCCCCAAGGGCCAGGGCCGCCTGCACAAAGTCCCGTTCGCGCAGCGACAGAAACTCGGCGCGCACCAGCCGGGCCACCCCCATCCAGCTGGTCAGCCCGATGATGATCATGATGTTCCAGATCGAGGGCTCGAGAAATGCGATGACGGCAAGAATCAGAAAGAACGCAGGAAAGCAGAGCATGATATCGACGAACCGCATGACCACCGAATCGACCCACTTTCCGTAGTAACCGGCCAGAGCTCCCAGGAAGATGCCGATAAGGGTGGCAATACCGACGGCGACAAATCCGACCAGCAGGGAAATCCGGGAGCCGTAGAGAATCCGGGAGAACACATCCCGCCCGAGATCGTCGGTGCCCAGCGGATATTTCAAGCTCGGAGGCTGCAGCCGGTTGGGGATATCGATGGCGCCGGGATCGGAGGCGACCAGCGGTGCGGCCAAGGCCAGAACAAACATCAGCAGGACGATGCCGGCGCCGCACAGGGCCATCCGGTTGGCGCGCATGCGCTTCCAGAAAATATCCCGGAAAAATGATGATCGCATTTTTTCGCTCGATTCTGCGGATAAGCCGGGTTGGGACTCGATTCAAGGTTAATGGATCTTGGCAGGAGAGGCAAGGGGTGCTCTGAACTTCCGTGGGAAAGAGATGAAGCACCGAGCCCTCGGAGGACAAAACCGAAGCACTTGGTGACGGGCCGCCCGCCGCTTATTTCAGTCGCTCGAAATCCTGAAGCGAAAGTATGCCTTTTTCGCGCAGGATGATCAACAGTTGCAGGAATTTTTCCTCGGCCGTTTCCGGTCGCTTCCCCTTGAGGCCCGGCGGAGGGAAATATATATCGGTATTGGCCTCGAATTCAAATGGGTCCTCGGAGTCATCCGGGAGACCTTCTTCCGGTGCAACGAGCTCCTCGTCGCCGGGAAGGGGTCCGTAACTGCGTTCGATGGCCGCCAGGATCGCCTCCCGCGAAGCGATGGCCGGCTTGACCCGGCAGCCTGTGGCGAACTGCAGAGCATCGATGACGTTGAGGTTGCACGGGTCCGACATGGCGACAAGCAGGTAGACGGTGCCGTACATTTCCTTCCGATCAACCGGAATAATGTTGTATTCCATGGCTTTTTCGGACGAAACATGGCTCAGCACTTCCTTGGTTATTTTTCGCTTCGAGGGATCGAGTTGCGGCAGGTCGAGCTGGTCGGCAAGAAAATTGAGCAGCTTCGCTTCCGACACATAGCCCAGTTTGATGAGCGACGTCCCCAGTCGTCCTCCCCAATGGCGCTGGTAGGACAGTCCCGAAGCCAACTGGAACTCGTCGATGATCCCGGCCTCGATGAGCATTCGCCCGAGTTTTACATTTTTTCGCGCCATGTTGCGCCTCCCCTCAAACCCGTCGACATTTCCCGAAACAGCCAGATAAGGCTAAATTCAGCGCCCTTTGCGGTCGGCGAGCACCTGCTCCCAGTTCCATGCGGTACCGATGATGTGCTCCAGGTCATCGAACCTGGGCTTCCAGCCCAATTGCCTTGCGAGCTTGCTGCTGTCGGCAATCAGTGCCGGCGGATCCCCCTCGCGCCGGGGTGCGGTTTCCACGGAAAAATCGATCCCGGAGACCCGCTTGGCAACTTCGACGACCTGTCGCACCGAATAGCCGTGACCGTAGCCACAGTTGAAAATATCGCTCCGGCCGCCGCCGAGCAGATGGCGCAGAGCGACCAGGTGGGCTTCGGCCAGATCGTCAACATGGATGTAATCCCTGATGCAGGTTCCATCCGGGGTCTCGTAATCGGTGCCGAAAATCTGCAGCCTGGGAAATTCACCGAGCGCGGTTTTAAGCGCCCGGGTAATCAAATGGGTCGGGTTTTGGTAGTCCTGCCCGATCCGGCTCTGGGCGTCGGCGCCGGCCACGTTAAAGTAGCGCAGCGCCACATAGTTAAAATCCGTATCGGCAAAATCGAAGTCCGCCAGCAGACGCTCGGTCATCATTTTGGAGGCGCCGTAGGGATTGATCGGGACCAGCGGCGCGGACTCGCCAACCGGCATGGTTTCGGGGATGCCGTAAACCGCGGCGGTACTCGAAAAAATCATCCGGCCGACCTTCGCCTCGCGCAGGGCCTCCAGCAGGTTGAGCGCATTTGCGGTATTGTTGCGGTAGTATTTGAGCGGGTCGCGGACACTCTCGGCAACTTCGATGGCCGCGGCGAAATGCATCACCGCGTCCGGCCGAAAATCAGCCAGGACCCCGGCAAGGCGATCCCGATCCGCCATATCCCCCTGCACCAGATCCCCGCTCAGCACCGCCCAGCGATTGCCGGTGGAGAGGTTGTCGTAGGTCAGAGCCTCATACCCGGCTTCCCCCAGGGCCTTGACCACATGACTGCCGATATATCCCGCACCACCTGTAACCAGAACTCGCTGCATCAATCTCTCCCGATTGCCGGCTTGGGCAACGTGTTTATAATCAACATCTTCCCGAATCCGAGCCTACTGTCTGCCGATGCCGGCATATTCAAACCCGTCGGCCTTGACCCGCTGGGGGTCATACTGGTTGCGGCCGTCGAAAAGAATGGGCTGTTTCATCATTTTTTTCATGGCCGCAAAATCGGGGTGGCGAAAGGGTTTCCATTCGGTCACCAGAGCCAGGGCATCAACCCCCTCAAGAGCCTCGTACTGATGCCTGGTCAGTTCCAGGGACCCATTGTCGAACCAGGCCCTGGGAAGCTCCGCCTCGGCCGCCTCCATGGCCACCGGGTCGTAGGCCCTGACCCGTGCCCCGGCCCCGATCAGTTTGTGCAGCAGCACGGTGGACGGGGCCTCCCGCATGTCATCGGTGCCCGGCTTGAAGGCCAGTCCCCAGAGGCCGAAGGTCAAACCCGACAGGTCGTTGCCGAAGCGGGCGGCAATCTTGTCGAAAAGGACCGACTTCTGCTCTTCATTGCGATTATGGACCGCCTGCAGAACCAGCGGTTCAAGCCGGTTTTCTTCGGCCATGCGGATCAGGGCCTTGACGTCCTTGGGAAAGCAGGAACCGCCATAGCCGCATCCCGGATAGATGAACGAATAGCCGATGCGACTGTCCGATCCGATGCCGAGGCGCACCTTTTCGACATCGACGCCGAGGCTGTCGCAGAGACCGGCCACCTCGTTCATGAACGAGATCTTGGTCGCCAGCATGGCGTTGGCGGCGTACTTGGTCATTTCGGCATCCTTGATGCCCATCATCAGAATGCGGTCGTGGCTCCGGGAGAAATCGCTGTAGAGCCTGCGCATGAGCTCCCGGGCCCGATCGCTGTCGGATCCGATGACGATACGGTCAGGACGCATGAAATCCTCCACCGCCGCGCCCTCTTTGAGAAACTCCGGATTGCTCACCACGTCAAAGGGAACATCCACTCCGCGTTTTTGAAGCTCCTCCTGGATTGCGGCGCGAACCTTGTCCGCGGTGCCGACCGGCACCGTCGATTTGTCGACCACCACGCAGTAGTCATGCAGGTGCCGGCCGATTTCCCGGGCCACCGCCAGGACATATTTAAGGTCCGCCGAACCATCCTCACCGGGCGGAGTGCCGACGGCAATGAAATGCACGTTGGACGTTGCCATAGCCTCGGCCAGGCTGGTCGTAAAGTGCAGCCGCTTTTCCCGGAAATTGTTCTCGACAACAGCCTCCAGGCCCGGTTCGTAGATGGGGATCTGCCCCTGCTTGAGCTTGTCGATCTTGCTTTCATCGATATCGACGCAGGTTACGGTATTGCCCATTTCAGCAAAGCAGGCGCCGGTCACCAGGCCGACGTAGCCGGTGCCAATGACGGTCAGATTCATGTTTTTCAAGGCTCCTTTGAGGGGAATTGAGTATTTGAGTGGGTAACAGCCACGTTCGGTTGGTCAGACAAAATAACTTCGCACACCGACAACCAACAACACGGCCAGAAAGGAATAAACCATTACACCAGCCAGACGGGGACTGCGGCAGGAAGTGACTTTAACCGCAAGAAACAAGACAATGCCTCGCCAGAGGATATCCGAATAAACATAAAGACGTTCCGACTCGGAGAACACGACGGCGGCGAAAATACTGATCCCAAAAATCAGAAAATCGACGGTTGAGAGAAAAAATCCTCCGGGTTTCCGAAAAAGAATAATAACCATGACGAGACATGAAATCAAAACAAGAATCAAGTTTGTCGCCTGCAGGGACTGCACCCCGAACCACAGCCTCTGCTCTCCGTTACTCTCGACGGTAAAGACAATGACCAGAGCGGCGACGTAAATCATGGCAAGCAGAAAATGGCCGGCGATATCCCGGGTAAAATATAACAGCCCTAAGACGCCAACCAGCAGGACTCCCGCGACCTGCCAGTAAATACCTCCGTCCTGTCCGCCAACCCAGACAGCGATGACCAGATAGCCGACCTGGAGCCCAATAACCATAGGAATCAAATGCCCGCCGATCTCCGCAATCCGTTGATAGGTGGCGGTCTCCCGGATCCCTTTAGCCGAGTCCTTGGACAGGAACTTAAAGCGCTCCCGGTTCGTGCTGATATACCGAAGCGCCATGTAGGCCGCTGTGGAAATAACCAGGTAGCTGGCAAGCAGAACAGGTTGGGATTGGCGATGAAAAACAAGCGCAAAAATCGCCCAGAAGAGGGAAATGCCATAAATGATGATGACTGTAAAGCGATGCTGGAACCCGAGGTTGAGAAATTTATGATGCACATGCGTCATATCGGGCGAAAATGGGCTGCCACCCTTCAAAACCCGTCGAGTCATGACCCACACGGTGTCAAGGAGCGGCAGGCCGATCACCAGAACCGGTACAATTGGCCTGACTCCGGCCCCTGGTGCCTGGGTAAGCTGAATGGCCAGAAAACCGACAAGAAAACCGACCACCAGGCTGCCGGTATCGCCCATGAAGATCCGTGCCGGATAAAAATTGTACTTCAAAAAGCCCAGAATGCCACCAAGAAGGCCTGCACAGAGAACCAAGGACGAGTAATTCTCATCCTGATACCCCAGAGCAAAGAATGCCGTCAGGGCGATAACCGAAACTCCCCCCGCCAAACCGTCGAGCCCGTCAATGAGATTAATGGCATTGATGACTCCCACCACCGCAAAGACGGTAAAAGGGATGGCAAACCATTTACCCAGAACGATATCCCCGAAACCAAACAAATTACCCAGATTGGACAGATAAAGCCCCCCCACGCTGATGGTTATCAGGCAGGCACAAATCTGACCGATGAATTTCCGTTTTGGAGACAGGCCGTGAAGGTCATCAATCAGGCCGGTAAAAAAAACGATCAAAGCGCCGGCCAGAATCCCCCGCAACTGCGGATTCAGATCAGTAAAAACCAGGGTGGCAAAGAGGGTGGCCATAAAAATGGCAACCCCTCCGATCCGAGGTGTGGTCTGCGAGTGGATCTTTCGTTCGTCGGGCACATCAACGTTGCCAGAAACCAAAGCCCATCTTCTCAATGTCGGCACCATGATCAGGGCAGAAAACAACGCCGTCATGAAAATATAAAAAAATATCATCGGGTCCACTATGCAAAAACTCCCATGTATGCAACAGAAACAAGACCGATTGGTCTCCGGCCCGGTCAGCAACTCAGGGGCGAACCGTTGCCTCTCAAAAAGCCCCCTCGAATCCACCTCACAATGCAATTTACATACCCTCTAGGAGGCTGTCCGATAATAGGGCCGAAGCGAAAATCCAGAAGTTTGAGGACGGATTTCGGGTCGTTTGAGAGCTCATAGCCGTAGCCATGGGCCGAAAGGGAGCCAAAACATGGGCCAAACAGCTGGGTTTGCAGCCGGTCTCTAATTGTCGGACCGCCTCCTAGCCAAAAATATGGCCGCCATAAGGATTTCAGGGATTTACTGCTTTCACGAGGGCATTATTCGAGCGAAATGCGTACATGGTCGTTGGAAAACCGACGCGCTCTTGGATTAGACGGCGGGATTAACCGCACGGGGTACCAGCTCACAGGCAATCTACAGGATTTCGGAAGGGGACCGGCTCGGGCGTCCCGAGCCAAAAGGGCTGGTCGCCAAATCAAGACTCAGCCAGGGGCCATCCAAGTTTTCGGACGGCCCCTGGATATGGCTGACCAGATACATCTTGGAGTGCGTCTGAAGGCCCGGTCAAAGATCTATCATCTTCAGTATTTCACGGGTTTTCTCTTCCATAAGTCCCGCATTGGCTCGCGATTCGACATTCAGCCTGAGAACCGGTTCGGTATTGGAACAGCGCAGGTTGAATCGCCACTGATCAAACTCCATGCTTAATCCGTCGGTATGATCAATGGCTCTGGCCAGGGGCCGGTAATGATTCTCGATGCGCCGAATAGCGGTAACGGGATCTTCGAGGCGTCGATTGATCTCCCCGCTGGCCGGAAAAAGCGCCATTCTCTCGCGGACCAGTTCGGATAGCGGCTTGCCGGTACGGGAGATGATTTCCAGCACCAGCAGCCAGGGGATCATGCCGCTGTCGCAGTAGGCGAATTCCCTGAAATAATGATGGGCGCTCATTTCCCCCCCGTAGATGGCATCTTCGCGGCGCATCCGCTCCTTGATAAAGGCGTGTCCGGTTTTGCTCTGTACCGGAACGCCGCCGAGATTTTCAACCATAGCGACCGTATTCCAGGTCAGCCGGGGGTCGTGGATGATTTTAGCCCCACGATTTTTTACCAGCAGGGCCGCTGCCAGCAGGCCGACGATATAGTAGCCCTCGATGAACCCGCCGGTTTCGTCAAATAAAAAGCAGCGATCAAAATCGCCATCCCAGGCGATTCCGGCGTCCGCACCGTACTTGCGGACCGCTTCGCTGGTGGCCGCACGGTTTTCCGGCAGCAGGGGGTTGGGGATCCCGTTGGGGAAGTTTCCGTCCGGCTCATGACAGATCTTGACGACCTCGAACGGAAGCAGATTTTCAAGCAGATCGATGATCGGACCGGCACAGCCGTTGCCGGCGTTGACCACGACTTTCAAAGGCTTCAGAGCTTCGGGATCCACATAGCTCAGCAGATGCCGGACATAGGCCGGCCGAACATCCAGAGGCAGAACCCGCCCCTTTCGTGAGGACTCGGAAAAACGGTTGGCGGCCGCCAGATCCCTGATCCGGTCGAGACCCGTGTCGCCGCTGATCGGCCTGGAACCTTGGCGAACCAGCTTCATGCCGTTGTAATCCATCGGATTATGGCTGGCCGTCACCATGATGCCGCCATCCAGCCCCTGGTGAAAGGTGGCAAAATAGATCTCCTCGGTTCCGCACAAACCGATGTCGAACGCATCGACCCCGCTGTCGATCAGCCCGCGGCAAAGGGCGCTGCAGATCGATTCGCTGCTCGGGCGAACATCCCGCCCGACCGCCACCTGGGAGGGTTTCAGAAATTCGGCATAGGCCCGCCCGATCCGGTAGGCGATGTCTTCATTCAGTTCGTCGGGCAACCGCCCGCGGATGTCGTAAGCTTTGAAGCAGTTCACATTCATGGATGCTCCGTTGAAAACAGTGGGCAGTGGGCAGTGAGCGGCGGGCGATAAGCTTCTGCGGGCAATTTTTTACTGCCCGCTGCCCCCACTGCTCATTCACCGTCCGTATATGTCCTCAAACCGCTCGATGTCATCTTCACCGAGATAGCTGCCCGACTGCACTTCAATGAGTTCAAGGGGAATCTTGCCGGGATTTTCCAGCCGGTGATTCACGCCCAGCGGGATGTAGGTCGACTGGTTCTCGGTCAGCATGGAAACCTCCTCCCCCTTGGTGATGCGGGCTGTCCCGCGGACGACCACCCAGTGTTCAGCGCGGTGGTGATGCCTTTGCAACGAAAGTGAAGCACCGGGATGGACGGTGATATGTTTGACCTGGAACCGCTCTGCGCTGTCGATGCACTCGTACGCCCCCCAGGGCCGATTGACCCGGCGGTGCAGAAGGGCTTCCGGACGATCCTGTCCCTTCAGTTGGTCGACGATGCTTTTCACGTCCTGGACGCGATCCTTGTGCGCCACCAGAATGGCGTCGGCGGTTTCCACCACCACATGATTATCGATCCCCACCGCGGCAATCATCCGGCTACCGGCATACAGATAGCAGTTGCTGGCATCCTTGGTCAGCACATCGCCCATGATCACGTTGCCCTCGCCGTCCTGTCGGCAGGCCTCCCACAAGGCTGACCAGGAGCCGACATCGCTCCAGCCGGCGTCAAGCGGAATTACCACGGCATCGGAAGTCTTTTCCATGACCGCATAGTCGATCGAATCACCGGGACAGGCGGCAAAGGCCTCCCCGTCCAGGCGGGTAAAATCCAGATCCTCGACGGCCCCGGCCAGCGCCTTGCGGCAGCTCTCGACCATCGCCGGCGCAAAGCACTCCAGCTCTTCCAGATAGCGCGAAGCCCGAAACAGGAACATCCCGCTGTTCCAGTAATATGTCCCCGCCGCCACATAGGCCTGGGCGGTGGTCAGGTCGGGTTTTTCAACGAAGGAGGAGACGCTGAAGGCAGTAAACGGCGGGCTCTGTTCTGCCTGCTCACTCGCCATCGCGCACCGCTCTCCGGCTTTGATGTACCCGTAACCGGTTTCCGGCTCCCTCGGCACCACTCCAAAGGTTATGAGGCTTCCCGCTTCAGCAATCCCCCTGCCCTGCTGCACGGCAGCCTGCAATGCAGACGCATCCTTGATCACATGATCGGCAGGCAGAACCAGCAACAGAGGGTCATCTCCGCCGGCCATGGCCCGCAGGGCGGCAACCGCCACGGCAGGAGCGGTATTGCGCCCCACCGGCTCAAGCATGATGGTTCCGCCGTGGTTCCCGATCTGCCGCAACTGCTCGGCAACCATGAACCGATGGGCTTCATTGCAGACCACCATCGGTTCGGCCAGATCGGGCACCCCTCCGAGGCGGCTGACCGTGCTCTGCAGCAGGGTCTGTTTTTCCACCAGGGGGAGCAGCTGTTTGGGATAGAGTTCACGAGACAGCGGCCACAGCCGGGTACCGGCACCGCCGGAGAGAATAACGGGAACGATCATGGGAACCTCCGTCTGAAACTTCAACGCCCTGTAAAAAGGGCTTAATTTGGCAATCCGAAAAAATTAACTTCGAAAAAACAGTTTCTCACGCGAAGACGCGAAGGACGCGAAGTAAAAACTAATTACTGGTTATCTATCTTCCTCAAGTTGGTGCCACTCAAATTGGTGCCGATTTGGGGGAAACCAGGAAAATTTTTTCAGGGATAAAAGGGATGAAGGGGATAGATCAGAAGCAAGTGTTTGAGATTTAACCCTTAATCCCTTTTATCCTGTTTATCCCTGACTGCGTTTATTTAAGTTTTTCTATTATATGTCTGGTTTCTACTTTGCTTGAGTTAAGTGCATAACCAGAATCAATTTTTTATCAAGAACCACTGGTCACCGGATTGGTGACTGTCTCTCCGAAATCAATGCCTTTGAATGTCTTCGCTTTTTTCGCGGCTTCGCGTGAGCAATTGCCCTTTTCGGGGTTAATTCAAAATGCTTGCCGCACGCTCCGCCAGTCTGTTTTCTAAAGTTTAGAACCGAAACCGGCAAGGGGCAATAGACATTTCGAAATCAAATCATTTGCCACCAATGCACACGAATGGCCTGTTATCCCTCGCGAAATTGGTGGCTGGTCCGGCTGGGTTCAGCACTCCACGACCAGACCCGGCAAAGCCCTTTCCAGCTCTTTTTCCAGCTCCCGCTTGGCCCCCTCGTCGCCATGCACCAGGCGAACCACCCGGGGATGATGCCGCATCCGCTTGATGAAATTGATCAGGTTCTTCTGGTCGGCGTGGGCTGAATAGCCGCCGATGGTATGAATACCGGCCCGAATGGGATATCGCTGGTCATCGAGAACCACATACCCGCCCCGGGGCCCATAGTGCTGAATGGCACGCCCTGGGGTGCCATTGGCCTGGTAGCCGACGAAAAGGATGTCGGTTCGTGGGTCGCCCACCAGCGCCTTGAGGTAATTGACGATCCTCCCGCCGCTGCACATGCCGCTTGCCGCGATGGCAAGGCACGGTCGGGCGGTTTTTTCCAGGTAGGCCACGGCGTTAAGGTGGTCCGAGTGGCTGTCGACGGTGGTCAGTTGCTCAAAAGACAGCGGGTGTCTCCCGCGGCCGAGCCGCCGCCGGGCCTCCTGGTCCCAGTGAGGTTTAAGCTGGCGATATACATCGGTAAAGCGATTGGCCAGAGGCGAATCGACGATGATTTCCAGATCATCCCAGGGCAGACCGGCGGCAGCGAATTGATCCCGGTAGCGGTGGATGAGATCTTCCAGTTCGTAAAGCAGTTCCTGGGTGCGGCCGATGCTGA
>NPID01010007.1_pt1 | contig 13747 bp, 8 predicted proteins | sample 8637491 | NCBI WGS metagenome assembly NPID01 (sample SAMN07420843, study PRJNA396082) | bioreactor metagenome | isolation source: sample BA6 brine-fed electro-methanogenic bioreactor BA | place: Japan: Kochi | collected 2016-06-14 | reverse complement strand
AAAACATTTTGGACAGGTATGTCTAGAGCAAAGATTTATCAAAATTTTAGGTTATATTTTAGCTTTGATGTTAGTTTATTATCTCAATTATTAATCTTATTTTAAATCAACGATAAAATTTATTAAATATAGAAAGAAACAATACCTTCTAAAATTTTGGAAGGAAGCATCTTGGCTGATTATTTTGTAAAATCGCTAAATATTTGTTCGGCAGATTTAAACATTACTGCTCTTTTTAAAAACTCTCTTTCCGATTTTCATCAAATTCTCATCATTTTATTTGGTAACTCTACCTTTGTGTTTGTTAACGAAAATATTGCGATTCTTCTTTTTGTTATACTTGTAATTTCATCAGCTATCATTTTGGTATTTCTCAGATTCAATAAAAAGCTCCGGATTTCTCAACAAGTATTAAAGGAAAATGAAGAACGTTTCAGACAATTGTCAAATCTTACTTTTGAAGGAATAGTCATTCATGTTAAAGGGATTCTTTTTGATTGCAATGAATCATTTTTAAATATGTTTGGCTATGAAAGGGAAGAAATCAGCAACACGAATATAATTACAGCACTAATTCATAAAGACGATATAAAAATAGTAGAAGAAAATGTAAAAGAAAACAGAACAAAACCTTACGAAGTAAGAGGAATAAGAAAGAATGGTGAAATTATTCCACTGGAAATTGAATCACGTAATATAAAATATAACGGTCGTGAAGCTCGAGTTGCGGCACTAAGAGATATTAGCACACGCAAAAAGCAAGAAGAAATTTTAAAAAGGGAACAATGGTTTTTCTCAACCTTAATGGCAAACATACCGGATTCAATTTACTTCAAAGACATTAATAGCAAATTCATAAGAGTAAACCAAAATACGGCACAAAAATTTGGTGAGGATGATCCTGCGAATTTAATGGGTAAAAGTGATTTCGATTATTTTGATGATGAACATGCAAGAATGGCTTTTGAAGATGAGCAAGCTATAATAAAAACAAAGCAACCCGTGGTTGGTAAAGTAGAAAAAGAAACATGGAGGGACGGCAGCCTGTCCTGGGCATCAACAACCAAACTTCCTTTAATTGCTGACGATGGTACTGTGCATGGTACTTTCGGCATCACCCGAGATATTACGGACCTTAAAAAAGCACAGGAAAAGGCTATTGCAGAAAAAGAAAACTATGAACAACTTTTAAGGTTAGTACCAAGTGCTGTTTTTACAGTAGATACCGATAATAATATTACAAGCTGGAATTTTATGGCCGAAAAGTTAACAGGTTACTCCTCTGAAGAAATTTTAAATAAAAAATGTACCGATTTTGCGATAGAACCATGTGGTGATAATTGCGGTTTGTTCGATCCCGGTATTCAAAAACCGATTACAAACGTTGAGTGCCGTATAAAAAGAAAAGATGGTTCGGTAATTATTGTTTCAAAAAATGTTGATATTATTAAAAATCCCTCCGGCGAAATAATAGGTGGAATTGAAAGCTTCATTGATATAAGTGAAAGAAAAAAATATGAAGAAGAAATTAAAAAGATAAATGCCGCCCTTGAGGAATCAAATAAAAGTAAAGATAAGTTTTTTTCTATAATTGCACACGACTTAAGAAATCCCTTTGTAACACTGTTAGGATTTACTGAAATGCTTGTCGAGGATTTTTATGAATTCANNACGAAAAAATATCGTATTTGAAAGAAATGCAAAAAACTTCCAAGTCTTCATACGAACTGCTTGATAATTTGTTACAATGGTCACGCTCACAAACCGGCAGGGTTAAATACTCTCCGTCCAAAATTAGTTTGTATAATGCAGTTGCCGAAAATTATGACCTTTTAAAAAAATCTGCGGATATAAAGAACATTGAATTGAAATCGAATATCGACAAAAAGGTTACTTTAATTGCAGATGAAGACATGGTTACAACCATCTTACGTAATTTGATTACAAATGCAATTAAATTTACGCCAAAAGAAGGAAGAATTNNAAAGAAGTTGAAAACAATTTTGTTCAAATATCCGTTTCGGATACGGGAATTGGTATTGAGCCTGAACGTATCGAGAAAATATTTAGAATTGATTCCGCAAATTCTACTGAGGGTACGGAAGGTGAAAAAGGTTCCGGTCTTGGTCTTATCTTATCGAAAGAATTTGTAGAAAAGCACGGGGGTAAAATTTGGGTTGAAAGCCAAGTTAATGCCGGTACTACTTTTCATTTTACACTCCCCAAAGCATAGTAAACATTAATATTTCTTGAGGTTTTTATGGTTGAAAAAAACAAAGTATCCGCTGGTTCTATCGGTTGGGTAGATCTAACTGTTCCAAATGCCGAACAAATCAAAAAATTTTATGAAGAAGTTGTTGGTTGGGAATCTGCACCGGTTTCGATGGGTGATTATAATGATTTCACAATGATAAGTCCCGATGATAAACTTCCTTATGCCGGTGTTTGTCATTCGAAAGGTACAAATTCCGGGTTACCGCCGTACTGGTTAATTTATATAAATGTTGCCGATATAAATAAGAGTGTTGGAAAAGTCAAAGAACTTGGCGGTGAAGTTTTATTTGAACCAAAAGAAATGGGCAATTACGGAAAGTACTGCGTTATAAAAGATACTGCCGGAGCATTTTGCGCATTGTTTGAACCAGTTTCAAAATAATTTCCAATGTAGATATCATTACCCGCTGGCTTAACTAACACGCCGGCGGGGATATCCCTATCTGCATTGGATACCCCCCTTTGCAAGATTCCATTGGACTTTGATCTAGCTTATGTTCCGGCGCAAAATCTCCTTTTTTTATTTACTTTAATTATTCACATACTTTTACTTAAAAACAATGTAATTTTTTTTCTACTTTTTCGAAAGCCCACTACGAATAATGAGATATTTTTTACAACTACAACCTACCCATACGGTTGAGTTTGGCAAAATTATTCATCAATTCAACTTGATTATAAGTCATTTTATACAGATTTTATAATTAATATTACCTTAACCTCTTCTTTTAAGAAAAAAGGATAAACGATGGAAAATGAAAACCTCAATCCCACCGAACTTATCCAAAAACTCAACGAAACGGAAAGTAAACTTCAGAAGGAAATCCAATTAAGAAAGGAACAAGAAGCCCGGTTCTTAAAAGTTCAAAACAGATATGAGAAAATACTTGAGAACTATCCTAAAGGTATGGTTAACATTTTTGATACAAAGTACCGCTATATTTTTGTTTATCCGGAAGAAATAAAAAGACTTGGTTTTTCTAAGGAGAAATTAGTCGGCAGAACCCTTACCGAAGTTTATCCCAAAGAAACTGCATTCTACTTGATGAAGTTTTTGGACGGAGTTTGGCGTAATAATAAAATTGAGTTTGAATACAATTTTAATGGTAACATATATTTTGTAGCAGCCTCTCCTTTAAAAAACGATATGGGTTCGGTTAGTGAAATGATAGTAATAACACAAAACATAACCGAACTAAAAAAATATCAAAAAGAACTACAAATGAGCGAAGAACAATTTAAAATGTTTGCCGATCGTTTGCCCGCAGGAATATTTATTAAAGATGCAAAAGGCAGATACACTTTCTTAAATAAATATAATGAAGAAAAATTCGGTGATAAAAATTGGAGAGGAAAAACAGCATATGATTTCTTCCCCAAAGATATTGCCGATAGTTTCAAAGAGGATGACGAAAAAGTACTAAAGGAAGGGGCAATTAAATCTTCAGTATCCGTGAAAGATAAAGATGGTCAACTGCGTTATTTCAGTACTCAGTATTTCCCAATTGAAAAATCGGACGGTTCTAAACTTATCGGCGGAATCTCTTTAGATATTACGGAGGAGATTGAAATAAGATTGGCTCTTGAAGAGAGTGAAAAATTTAAAAATTCACTTTTGGAGAGTTCTCCCGTTCCTATACATAGCTTGGATTTACAGGGACGGGTTGTTACATGGAATAAAGCTGCTGAAAAAGTATTTGGTTGGAAAGCAGATGAAGTAATTGGCAAATACTTGCCAATTGTTCAGGAAGAAAAACGTTCTGAGTTTGAACAAATCAAAGATATAATCTTATCAGGTAAGAGTGTGGTTGATAAAGAACTGATAAGACAAAAAAAAGACGGCACAAAATTTATAGCCAGTCTTTCCGCTTCCCCAATTTATAACCACAAGGGTGAAATCTCCGGGATAATAAGTGTTGTGTTTGACATTACCGAAGAAAAGCATAATAAGGAGAAAATAACAAGACTTAGCAACATTTTCGAAAACTCACTTAATGAAATTTATTTAATAGATGCGGAAACATTGAAGTTTGTCGATGTAAACAAAGCCGCGCAAAAAAATCTTGGTTATACTTTAGAAGAATTAAAAAAGATGACTCCCATTGAATTAAAACCGGAAGTTACATTGGAGCAGTTCAATAGATTAATTGAGCCTTTGAAAAAAGGTGTAAAAGACCAAATTAGTTTCGAAACACTTCATCAAAGAAAGAATAAAACTACTTATAATGTTGAGGTACATTTACAGTTACTGCAATCGGAAAATAAATCATACTATTCCGCCATTATAATTGATATAACCGACCGTAAAAAAGCCGAAGAGGAAATAAAAAGATATGCATCAATCGTTTCGCTTTCTTCCGATTTGATGTCTTTTATGGATAAAGATTACAGATATTTAGCGGTTAATGAAGCATATTCAAAAGCTTCGGGATTATCTAAGGAAAAGATTATCGGTAAAACTGCTTCCGAGGTTTTAGGCAATGAAGTATTCGAAAAAATTGTCAAACCCAATGTAGATAAATGTTTGAGCGGTGAAATTGTAAATTACCAAGGATGGGTTAAGTATCCTGCTTATGAACCAAAATATTTTGATGCCAATTATTATCCATACTATGATAGTAATGATAAAATAAGAGGGGTTGTTATTAATGTTAGAGATATAACGAGGCAGAAGAGAGTTGAAGAAAAATTAATTGAGAGAAATGACTTTATACAAACAGTAATGGATAATTTACCGATTGGTATAGCTCTCAATCATATCAACGGCGGTGATGCTTTTTATATGAACAAAAAATTTGAAGAAATTTACGGTTGGTCAAGTAAAGAGATCACAAAAGTGAGCAACTTTTTCCCAAAAGTATATCCGGATAAGGAATATCGTGAACAAATTATGAAACAAGTATTGAATGATATCGCAACCGGTGATCCTCAAAAAATGCATTGGGAAAATTGTATTGTTACTCATCAAGATGGTTCAAAACATATTGTTAATGCGCAAAATATTCCTTTACCGGAGCAAAACACAATGGTATCAACTGTAATTGATGTAACAGCGCAAAAAGAAGCGGAAAATAGATTACGTGAAAGTGAAGAACGTTATAAAACTTTAATTGAAAGTGCACCAGATACAATAGCAATTCATCTAAACGGTAAACTCGTTTTTGCAAACCAATCGGCAGTTAAACTCCTTGAGGCTGATAGCCTCGATCAAATAATAGGTATGGATATATCCAAAATTGTTCATCCTAACCGTCAACAAGAAGTAAACCGGAGAATCGAAAAAATTCTAAATGATGAAGCACAATATTACCTAATAGAAGAAGAATACCTTTCTTTAAAAGGGAAACGTATCCCTGTAGAAGTAACCGCCGTCAAAATTCTGTACAATAATAAACCGGCGGTTCAAGTAATTATAAGAGATATCTCGGAAAGGAAAAAAGCTGAACAAGCATTACGCGAAAGTGAAGAACGGTATAGAATGCTTGTAGAAAATCAAACCGACTTGGTTGTTAAAGTTGATAGTGATGGAAAATTCCAATTTGTAAGTGACTCATACTGTAAAACCTTCGGTAAGTCCGAAGAACAATTACTTGGAAAAAATTTTCGACCTTTAGTTCATAAAGACGATATAAAAACTACCGAAGAGGTGTTGAAAAAATTATTCAGACCTCCATACAGATGCTACTTAGAACAAAGAGCTAAAACGGTTAAAGGATGGCGCTGGTTCGGATGGTCTGATAAAGCAATTGTAAATAGTAATGGTGAAATTGAATCTATTATAGGAGTTGGCAGAGATATAACGGATAGGAAAAATGCAGAGCTCAAAGTTATTGAAGAAAGAAATAAAGCCGAACAGTATTTGGAAACAGCCGCTATTATGATGCTTGCATTAAATAAAAAAGGTAATGTAACGATGATAAACAGTACCGGAGCTAAAATTCTCGGTTACACAAAAAAATATATTATTGGTAAAAATTGGTTTGATAATTTTATACCTGAAGAAATTCGTCCAAAGATGAGAAGAATATTTGTTGATTCTCTAAAAGGAAATATGAGTACTTTTGAAACTTATGAAAACCCGGTTCTCTGCCGTTATAATAAAACTAAAATAATCGGCTGGCATAGTAATTACTTAAAAGATGAACAAGGAAACATTCTTGGTATCTTAAGTTCCGGAGAAGATGTAACTGAATCGATTAGATTAAGGAATGAATTGAGAGAGACAAATGAAAAATTAGTCAACCTTACCCAGCATATGCATAAGCTGCGGGAACAAGAAAGAGCATTTTTAGCCCGCGAAATTCACGATGACCTTGGCCAATCTCTCACGGCTGTAAAACTTGATTTATCGACTGCAGTTCAAGTATTAGAAGAAAAAGAAAAAGCCGAGAAAAAAATTAATTCCGCTATTCAAATAACAAATTCTACTATAAAAACAGTTCAGGAGATTACAAGTGAACTTAGACCGGGATTAATTGATGATCTTGGATTAATCCCGGCAATTGAATGGTACACCACCCAATTTGCCGAGCGTGCGAAATTAAAAATTGATTTTTCAAGCAGTATAAGCGAATCGGATATCTTACAACCACATAAGATTGTGCTATACAGAATAATACAAGAATCGTTGACCAATGTTGCACGACATGCAAGAGCAACAAGAATTAAGATTAAACTCAGCAAAAAAAATAAAAATCTTATCTTGACAATTGATGATAACGGCAAAGGAATTAGTGAAGAAGACAAGCATAGAGTGGATGCCTTCGGATTAATAGGCATGAACGAAAGAGCTCATTCTATTAACGGTATTTTAGAAATTAAAGGCAAAAAAAACAGAGGCACAAAAATACAATTAATAGTTCCACTTAGTGAAAAGAAGTAAAATACTTTTAGAAAGTTGGTGTGGAGGGGAAAAGTAAGTTTTAATTGCATATAAAATCAGATAATATGAACCAGAACAAAATATTTAACAAGCTTTTGTAATTCGGTTAAACAAGCGCTATACAAAAATCTAATTATTAAAAGGAGATAAAATGCATTTACTTATTGCAGATGATTCTAAGATTTTACAAGAAAGAATTCTCGACTTTATTAATCAGTGCAGTTTTGTAAAAAGTGTTAACCAAGCATTTAACACTAATGAAGCCAAAAGCATCTTAAAAGAAAAAAATAAAATTAATGTGGTGATAACTGACATCAGAATGCCTGGTGGCGGAGGATTAGAGCTGCTTCAATTCATTAAAGAAAATTACCCGTCCATCAAAACTATCATTATAACAAATTATCCTTATCCTCAATACAACCAGAAGGCAAAGGAAATTGGGGCAGAATATTTCTTGAGTAAATCTGATGACTTGGATCAACTTGTAAACGTATTAAATGAGATTTCAAAGAGAATGGATAATAGATAACGAAAGAGTAGGAACTGTGTTATAATTAATAAAAGTTGAAAAATAACTCGGCAAGAAGGAATCTCTGATTCGTTTTTGTTTTCTGCATAGACTTCTTTTCAAGAGTACCGAAGTTACTTAAAATCTTTTAACTGCATAAAAACCTTCCTAAAAAATTTATAAATTGGTACATCTTAAATTTTATATTCTTCAGAGGGATTGACAAAAATGGGTTTGAATATTTTGGTTATTGGCGGTGCCGGATATATTGGCAGTCATATCACGCATGATTTAGTAGAAGCGGGATACAATACAATTGTTTTGGACAATTTATCAACCGGATTAATCGAGAATCTTAATAAAAAATCCACCTTTATTGAGGGAGACATCCTCAACGAAGAGGATTTAGAAAAAGTTTTCTCAAAAAATATTGATGTTGTTTTTCATTTTGCCGCACTTAAAGCCGCGGGCGATTCTATGTTTCACCCTGAGAAGTTTGCTGAAGGAAACATTTCCGGGAGTATCAATATTTTAAAAGCAATGGTAAAGTATGGAGTTAAGAATATAATTTTCTCATCATCGGCTGCGGTATACGGCGAACCTCAATACCTGCCTATTGATGAAGAGCATCCCAAAGACCCGACGAACTATTACGGATATACTAAATTAGCAATAGAAGAAAATTTAAAATGGTTCGATAAACTTAAAGATATAAAATATGCTTCACTTCGTTATTTTAATGCAACCGGGTACGATTTAAAAGGTCGGATTTCAGGCCAAGAAAAAGGTACTACCAACTTATCACCGCTTGTAATGGAAGCAGCAGCCGGAATAAGAGAGAAACTGCAAGTTTACGGTAATGATTACGATACGCCTGATGGAACTTGTATCAGAGATTATATTCATGTAAATGATTTAGCAGATGCTCACCTAAAAGCAATGAAGTATTTGCTCGATGAAAAACAAAGTTTAACTGTAAATCTCGGTACTAATAAAGGCAGTACGGTTTTAGAGGTAATCAAAGCAGCACAAGAAGTTATTGGTAAAGAGATTAATTATGAAATTGTGGGAAGAAGAGCAGGTGACCCGGCAAACTTAGTTGCTTCATATCAAAAGGCAAAAGATTTGCTTGGATGGGAAGCAAAATATTCTGACTTGAAAACTATTTTTGAAAGTATGAGAAAAGTATACCTTTAAGATTTTTTTATCGGCAGACAAAAAGTAAATTTTACATCTTTACCAATCTCAGATTCTACATAGATAGTTTCGTTGTGCATTTCTATAAATTCTTTACATAAGCTCAAACCGATTCCGGTTCCTTTTTCCCCGGCAGTTCCGTGTTGTGAGTTCTGGAACTCGGATTTAAATATAAATTTTTTGTCTCTTCATTCCTATGCCGTTATCTTCTACTGATAAACAGAATTTTTCACCAACATCTGACGGAATTTTTATAACGTTTTCTTTTTCTCTTCAGTTCCAGCCTAATTTTATAAAACAGTCCACCTTTTCAACCGGAGGCAGCTCTGAGTTTTGATTGGATACGTAATCGGACAATTCTGCCGATTTGGAAAGATGTGGAATTTGTAAAATACAACAGTAGCTAATATTTATTTTCTATTCATACTGAAAACGGATTCTAATTCATTTTATTAATCAAATAGTTTTATATCAATATTTTCGAAAAATATAATATTGAAAATAATCTCGTTCCGGTATTTAAGCAAGACATACTATCTACTTAAGGTTATAGGAGCGAAAAAAAACTGTAGTTAATAAACTAACCAAAAAGCTCAAGCAGTTCCATTGAAATCGATTACGTTGTCCCGGCAATAAGTTAGATATCTTATTCAATAGTTTGCTCGATATATTTGTTATGTTAAAATATTTCTTTTAATATCCTTATGAAACTTTTGCACAATTTTTTATATTTGTTTTTATTTTTAGCGTAGTAAGTAACATTATTACTGGGGGACTACCTTTTTGGTTTTTAAATTTATTCTAAAGTATTCTTTTCTTTTACTTTTACTGCTTACCTGCATTTCATTAAGTGCACAAAACTTTGGTAGATTAAGGGGCTTTGTAACCGATTCTACAAGCGGTGAGGCATTGCCTTATGCCAATGTTTTTATAAATGAAATTCAGACAGGAGCTTCAACAAACGAACGCGGACTTTATTTAATAAACCAAATACCCGCAAATAAAACCTACCAAGTAAGTGTATCGTATATCGGTTATCAAACCAAGACAGTAAGTGTTAAGATAGTTCCTAACAAAATAACAGAATTAAATATTGCTATTTCGCCTTCCGGTATAGAATTTCAGGATATCGAGAAAGTTGGCGAGAGGATCATCGAAAAAAATCAGACAGATATTGGACTAGAAAGAATTTCCATAAAAAGATTACAATCATTGCCTAAAGGTGTTGAAACCGATGTGTTCAGATCCTTGCAGTATGTGGCCGGGGTTCAGTCAACCGGTGATGTTTCGGCTAAATATTATGTCCGTGGCGGTACAAGTGATCAAAATCTTGTTCAATTAAACGGGATAACAATTTATAATCCTTTTCATGCATTAGGATTATTTAGCGTTATAGATCCTGAAATGATTAACAGTGTTGAATTCTATAAAGGTGGTTTTACAGCTGAGTACGGAAGCAGAATTTCTTCAGTGTTAAGTATTATCTCTAAGGATGGAAACAGAAAAAGATACAGCGCCACATCTTCAATGAGTTTTTTAACCAGTAAAGTATTGGTAGAAGGACCGAGCCCGGGCGGTTCTTTTATGTTAACAGGAAGAAAAAGTTATTCTAGTTTTGTTCTAAAGAAATTTTTAAATGAACAAAACATCCCAATAGATTTTTACGATGCTTCTTTCAAATTAAACTTCGCCGATGATAATATGATTAAAAATGGAAGATTTCATCTCTTCGGTTTTATTAGCGGCGATAACTTGGATTACGAAGACCCTTTCAAAGAGAATTATCAATGGAATAATAATCTTCTTGGATTTGCTTGGATTCAAGTTTATGATATACCCCTTTACTCACGGTTGGGTATTAATATGAGTAATTTTGAAGGTAAAGTAATACCTAACCAAACCGAAGCAAAACCTCTCCATAATAAAATTACCGACATAAGTTTAAGTATGGATTTTAATTATGTTTGGGAAAATAAGGATGAACTTTCTGCCGGCATTGTTTTTAAGACTATCAAAACAGTTTTGAATTTGGAAAACCAACAAGGCGCTAAAACCGAATTGGAGGNNGGGAGGATTTCGCAGGCAATATAAGTATTTATTCGAAGTATAAAATGCTTCAATTTGACAATCTGGGTATTGATCTTGGAGTTCGATTAAACGGAACCGGTTTAACTAGCAAAGGTAGTCTTTATTTAGAACCAAGAGCAAGTTTAACGTATCGACTGTTCCCATTTTTATCTCTTAAAACTGCAGTAGGTCAATATCAGCAAGAAGTTGCCACAATTGCCGATGAAACTCAAATCATTTCTTTATTTGAACCGTGGACGATTATTCCGGATTACTTAGAACCATCAAGAGCCGTTCATTATTCTGCCGGGTTTGATCTTTACCTTTCGGAATATCTTACTGTATCATACGAAGGATATTTTAAAGATATAAAGAATCTTACGGCAATTAATGAGAACAAATCTTTTGATTATGAACCTGATCTTGTTAATGGAAATGGTGAAGCTTATGGTTCGGAATTATCCATTAAATATATCACACCTTCAATTAGTGCGAATATTGCATATTCATTAAGTTGGGCTTATAAGGAAGTTGAAGGCTGGTTGTATTATCCAAAATATGATTCCAGACATTGGTTGAGTGTAGGACTCGATTACAATTTGGGTAGTGGGTGGAGTGTTAATACTGTGTGGACATTTAGATCAGGTTTACCTTATACACCTTTATCGGGTATTTATGATAAATTGTATCCCGGCAATTTTTTCGAGATAGACCCTGGCAATTACAATTATCAACCTTACACTGTATTGGGTGATAAAAATACTGCAAGACTACCGGTTTATCATAGACTGGATATAACACTCTCAAAAAAGTTTGAATTCGGTTTTATTTCAGGTGAAATAAACGGAAGTATTATTAATGTATACGATAGAGCAAATATATTTTACTTTAAAAGAGATTCCGGTGAAAGAGTAAATATGTTGCCTTTTTTACCAACAGCAACATTGAAGGTGAAGTTGTGAGAATAATCTTAAAATCTCTCTTGTTTATCAGTTTATGGATTACATTTTCTTCGTGCGAGGAAAATTTTAGTCCTGTTGTTGATTACAGACAAACCTATGCACTTTCGTGTATAATAAGAGGAGATACGTCTTTTCAAGTAGCAACTCTATTTAGCAGTTATGATTTGGAAAATGGTGATCCCTCACAAAACCCTGCATACGATGGTGCAGAGGTCAGGTTATGGTATCGTGATACCGTTTACTGGTTTAAGGACAGCTTGATTTCATATAATACTTATTCTGATTCTACGCTAAAGTTTTATTATTTAGATAATTTTAGACCGGCTACAGGCGGAGAACTATTAGAAATTGAAGCTATGCTGAAGAACGGAAAAAGATTAAAAGGGAGTTGTGTTACACCATCAAGCTTACAGTTTAATACAAAAGAAACTTCGAAAGTTATTCCACCGATTAATTCTGCTGGAATTCTATTTCAGTGGATGACCGAAGATGAAATTAGCGGATTTTTTGTCGGTAGACTTAGAATACAATATTTACAGAAAATTGATGGAGAATATCAACTAAAATATAAAGAAGTACCTGTAAGCTATACTGACGCTGGAGGTCGGTCGATACCTGTTTTCCCAAGTCCGTCTAAGTCAGCCAGTATAATTTATGACTCTTCCGCAGTTACTAAAGCATTATTAGAAATAGCAGAAAATGATTCTCACAAATCCGATTATAGAATATACCAGAATGCCGTATTTGAAGTTTTGGCACTTGACGAAAATGCCTCGCGTTATTATTCGTCAACCCTGCAAGATAATTCTTTTACAGTTGATGTAAACGAATTGGATTATACAAACATCGAAGGGGGATTCGGGATTTTTGGAAGCATTGTCAGTGAAGAGATTACAATAAGATTTGTGCCTGAATATATCACCTCTTTCGGGTATGAAATATTTTTTGAGGATTAAAGATGAGATTCATTAACAGCAGACAGTTAATTATATTATTGGTGATTTCAATTTCTATATTTTTCTTGTATTCTTGTGAGAAAGAAATAAGTACATCACCCCCTGAAAAAGAGCCGCCTCAAGGATTTTTATTTGTCGATTCAAATCCCCAAAATTATAAAATTTATTTAGATGGTAGATTTACTGGAAGGTTTACCCCTGATACTTTACCATATATTGAAGAGACAGAGCATTTAATTGAGTTGAAAAAGAAATACTGGCTCGATTCTTCCGCACTAACATTTGCAGAACCCGGTGAGTTAAAATCTATTTATATTGATTTTATGCAGAACCCTAAAGTTTATGGGCAACTAAAATTTGTTTCAAAACCTGATAGCGCCGTTGTTGAAATAAATGATTCTATTACCGATATAAAAACACCAAATGTTTTGCAAGGAATTTTACCCGGTGTATATCAAATTGAGTATCACCTTAAACAGCATAGGTCAACATCTTCAAAAGCAATTGTGCAAAGCAATACAACAACAACAGTTACATTGGCACTGCAGGATACCTCAGTCTGGGTAGATTATACTGTCGCAAAATCAGGTTTGCCAACCAATCATATTACTACTTTGGCTGTTGATCAAAATAACAGAGTTTGGGCAGGCACAATTAACAACGGTATTATTCTTATTAAGGGCAACAAAATAGAATATATGAATAGTAATAATTCAATTCTTCCCTCAGACAGAATAAGAGTAATTGAGGTTGACAAAAATAATACCGTTTGGATTGGAACAGATAATGGGCTGGCTGAATTTTCAAATGGTTCAATACGAAATATATACGATGGCACCAATACCGATCTTTCGAACAATAGTAAAATAAATGCCATCGGTTTTTATCATAACATTGTTTT
>NPID01014275.1_pt1 | contig 13763 bp, 10 predicted proteins | sample 8637491 | NCBI WGS metagenome assembly NPID01 (sample SAMN07420843, study PRJNA396082) | bioreactor metagenome | isolation source: sample BA6 brine-fed electro-methanogenic bioreactor BA | place: Japan: Kochi | collected 2016-06-14 | reverse complement strand
TATCCTGGTGGGACAAAGTCAAAGTCATATTGGTGGAACTATATTCTTCATCAATTTGAAAGGGGAAATTCTCTTTGAAAAAATCCTGAGGCATCATCAAACGTCCAAAGAGAAGTTGATAGTAATAGCGAGGGAGCTTTGTATCATTCATCCATATTTCAGCTTTATTCAGATTGAACAAAATCGAATAGTGTTCGGTTTGACTGCCTTCTGCTGGATCTTGATATCGGTACACATGAAGAAGGATTTCCTTGGTTCTACCCGAAGCATCTTTAACAGTAATATTGATTTGGTTTTCTCCCAGCTGCAAAGGAACTACTTTTTTTATAGAACAGGTGTTCGTGTCGATGGGTATTTCCTCATCATTGATAAAAAGGGTCGCATCGCATGCTAAAACTCCTTCTCCTTTGTCCATGATTTTGATCAGGACACCACGAGCTTCTATCAATAGGGAATCTTCATTGGTTTCAAAGTCAGTTTCTGAAGGCTGATCAAGAATGATTTCAGGCTGTACCGTATTTACTTTCAAATCAAATGACTGAACTTCTTCTTTGATATCTCCTACAACAGAATAATAGGAGATTCGGATGATGTACTTTCCAGGTGTTGCATTGTATTCTGAATATTCATCAAGATAATCGATGGGTTCCCCATCGTATATTGTCAGTCCCCAATCGTTATCATTGAAATAGTAGTACACCTTTGCAGAAGGATGTGAACAAGAAAAAGTGATAGCAGGTGGCTCCCAGTACCATCCATTTTCTTTTTCTTCGGCATCTTCTATCACAATGGTTGTGGTTGGTTCTGTTGTAATAGCTTTCGAGTTGGTGAGTGAAAAACAGGACAGAAAAAAAATCAAGCACAGAAATGCTGTGATGTATTTTCTATATTTCATTTTTCACATCCTTTCTTTTTCATGGTTTCGTAGGTTTGGAAACCTTTTTTAACTTGAAATAAATGTAGAACAAGGATTCCAAGAAGTCAAGGGGAAAAAGTTACAAACTATAATTTACTTAACAATATGCTTTTAGAAATGTAGCTCTGGATATGATACAAAATGAAAAACAGCAATAACTTTCTCTGAAGAAAAAAATGTTGTCGGCACTTTAATGACTAGGAAGTAAGGTCACTGTGCACGTACAATTTTCTTGTAAGGAATTCTCTAATCCTACCAGGAATACAAGAAGTTTCGCATCTTCTTCGATCACTTTAGAAAGATTGTTGATGGTAACAATCTGAATGTTTTGGTGAATGGTGGATTTATTTTCTTGCAATACAATAGCCCCAACGGAAACATTTCCTTGAATTTCAATTTGAAGATCCCATTCACTTCTTTTTCGGTTTAGGTCTTTGTTGTCTATTGTTATAGCAAGACATCGTGCGCCCCAAGGTGGAATAGAAAGGGAAGTAGAAGCTTCATTCTGTGCAGGGATGTTAAGTTGCATCAAGGAACCCACGGAAGAAAAGGATTCATTTCCAGCAACAATTTCAGTGTACAGATGCATTGGACTGTAGCTTGAAGCAATTCGGCCTAAAAAATACTGGGTATAAAAATCGGTAACCCAGTTTTGTGGAGAATTTGGAAACAAAGAATAGATAGCGCTTTCCCAGTTCCCATTTAAACTACCCTCTTGATATGCATTTACAATACATATTTCAGTTTGTTGATTCACACAGTATTCTATGAGTGGCATTCTTGCATAGCCATTCATGGAATCGTTTTTGCGAGGCATAATCCCATCCAAAAGATGTTTCCATTGCTCGGTAGTGGATGCAGGAATATTTCGATTTACATCCCATTCATAATAGGATGCAGTTGCTTCATCGAGCCACCTGGAGCGACGTGATATCGGTGCGTAGCTAGATTGCACAAGATGAAACATTTCATGGGCTAAAGTAGGTTGAACATCATTCGATACACTTCCATTGTGTAAAAAGCTGCTGCTCAAATAGATACAACCTTGATGGACAGAGTTGAAAATAGAGGTAGAAGAAGAATTGGATGTATCTCCTTCTATATAGTATCCCTTGCTGCCGAGGTTTTGGAAGTAAATGTGAAATGGGCGTAAAGGTTCCTGGTTAAATTGATAGCCTTTGTTGATATAGTTTTGAAGGATACTTTCCACTTCGCGAACAAAAGATTCTCTTTCTTCTACGGTGGTCGTATGATCTTGTTCGTTCTCAGCTTGAGCTGGAAAAAACACTTTACAGCTATTACTTGGTCCACCTTCTGTGATCTTTCGAAACAAACCAATATATAGCGAAGTAAATACAGGAGAAGTTAAGGTTTCACTGCTTTTACTCGCACCTAAAATCGTACTTTCTTGGTAATCAGAAGGTACAAATTGAGCAAAAACATCGTAATTTTCTATGCTAGCGACAATATGTCGAAACAAAATAGTTATTTCTTTCGCATTCTCGACTTCTATTCCTATTCCAACTGTAAGACACTCATTACCAGATGTTTCAAGTAGTTTCGGATCCTCCAAATGAAATGTTGCAAGAGATTTTGCAGAGATTGGTGTGTACAGTTCCAAATGATACAGATCTGATACAAGCCCTTCAATTTGTATATTTTCGGACGCTTTCGTTAAGATAGGCACCTTGTCTGTAATTTTCAAATTTTCTTGAAAGTCAATTGCAAGTGAGTCTAGTATAAATTGTTGATCGTCATGATATATCACTTTTTTGTTGTTACTCGTACATCCAGTAAAACACAATCCAATCGTCAGACTCAGGCACAAAAAGAAATGCAGTATCCTCATTGAAAACTCCTATCCAACAAAGTAGATACTACCATTATACAGAAAAGGTGGAAAAGTTGTGTTATGAGTAAGGGAGGTGGTGGAGCAGGGGGGGATCGAACCCCCGACCTCGTACTTGCGAAGCACGTGTTCTCCCAATTGAACTACTGCCCCAATTCAAAAGTATTTTAGCAGGAAAAAATGGGATTTCAAAGAAATAAGTGAGATAAAAGAAAAAAGGGGTTGATCTTCGCATACAACGAATCAATCAACCCCAACGATAAAATAATTCTAGTTCGTTTCTACCTTTGGATTTGGACCATACTCATTGTCGCCAGGTTTAGAATCTTGACAGAAGAAAACCAAAAGAACAATCCAACCGATGAAAGGGAGTAGCCACCAAAACCAGTGCCAGCCACTTCTTCCGGTATCATGTAGTCGTCGAACTTGTACAGCAAGAGAAGGAACAAGAATGACTAAGCTGAAAATGGAATTCCAGATTGAATACGGCGTGCCATTTTGCATAAAGGTAGGAGGAATGTAGTTTAAGATAGACGCAATAACAATGTTGATTAATGTAAAGGTCCAAAACTCGGAACGTCGCGCTCTTCCGGTAAAGATAGCATACTTTTTCCACGGAATTAAATACCACTGCATATAAAACTCCTTTCTACGATACTGTCAGCATGGCTGAAACAGATAAACGAAAAAAAATGAAAAAAAAGTTACAATTCAACTATACACGATAAAAAGGGTTTGGGAATACTTATCCATTTTTTTTAGGTTTTTCGAATTGATATTTCGTAAAAGTTATGTAGTGGAAACCTTCGCTATTGGACTCTCGACATCATATCTCTTCCCAAATGGTCTATTCGATCGATATTGGTTCTAATAGTTTCTTCAACTCTTTCACTTCTTCATCCGTTAACGTCACACCTTTACTCATTTTATCGTGCTCGGGAGACCAATCTCGGATATCATATTTGGGTGGTCGACCACTCCAGGATACCTTATTCAACTCCTTCGTCCACCCTTTTGCATTGGTAGACAGAACACCGATCGTTTCTTCAATTTTAAATGTAAAATCTGCCATACGATACCTCCTGTGGCTTAGTGGAGCAATTATACTGCTCCACCTACTAGTATAATTGAAAAAGCAGATTAATGAATTTCTAGCACCTACACAATAAACTTCTTTTCAATACTTGCTCAATGCATTACAATGTTGTTAGTAAACGTATGCAGCCGGTTATAATTCTAGAGTAAAGGTGGATAATATGAATCAAGATCATGAAATGAAGAACACTTTTATTGAATTTGAAGAAAAACAGTGGCTGAATCAATGGTGGGTTTGGTTAATTGTTATTGCAGCTTCAGTAGGAGCATGGTACACGGCATATATTCAACTTATCGAGAATATACCTGTTGGTACCAATCCAGCTTCTGATTTAGGTGTTGTATTGATATGGATTGGATTTGGGATATTGTTTCCTGTTTTCATGATTACTAGCAACATGCACACCATAGTGGATCAGGATGGCATTCATCTTTCTTCCGCTAATCGTATTTTTATCCGTCGTTTTATCCCATTTGAAAACATTCAACGGGTCCACATCAGAACATGCAACCCTATCTTGGAATATGGTGGTTGGGGCAATCGTGGATTGGGCAGAAAAAAAGCATATTTGATTCATGGAAATGTTGGACTGCATCTTGTTTTAAAGAATGGTGCAACGATATTCATTGGTTCTGACAATCCTGAAGAGTTCTTAAGTGCAGTCCAGTCCCATGTTACCGAAAAAACCTTGGTACATTAAATTTTCTCAAAATATGGTACAATAATAGGAAGTTATTTGGTAAAAATGAATTCAATACTCGATTAAGACATGGAGCTAACTATGACTGTGTTTAACGATGAAGCCATTGTGGTTTTTTCTTTTGAAAATCTTCCATCGGACTCATCGAAAGAAAAAGCTATAGCAGAATTGATTCGGATTCGAAAAAAGCTAACTTCTTGGAGCCCTGAACTTACATCCACGCAAGAATGCTCTACAATTCAATCACTCATTCAGTGGCACAACGAATATCTTCATGTTCACAATCCATATTTCACAGAAAAAGGTCGTTATTTTGGCAATGAAAGCTATTTCTCTCAATTTCTGTATTTAGTCCAAAATGCCTCCTTCAGAGAAACCTACTATGTGTTTCAGTTAAAAAACTACCCACATAAAAACCATTTTTTCAAAGCTGATACACCTTCCCCCCCTCAGATTTACCCGTGGTCAATAATGGAGTTTACCTCTCAAAAAGAGTTTATCGCTACACCACCTTCACCTCTCAACGAAAGCTATAAAATTTTTGATACAGCGGACGATTTGATTCATTACATTGAAACGTTGCATGATGCATACTCCCCCAAATGAGAACTCTCATTGATTTAATGGAAAGGTAACGAATGTTGTTTATCGCATTGGCCGCTTATTTTCAGACATGGATTGGACACTTTTTGCTTGACCAGTTCCCCGGTGTCATCAAAACTATTCAAGGTAACACCACATTACAAAATGGCCTATTATTTGTTACCCTTTTCTTTTTCACAGAGAGCATTGTTACTTTTTTATCATACTTTCTTTTGCTTCGTAAACCCACCATCATTCGAAAAACGTTGGCTCGTGTCAGTTCTTCTTTCCATATAGATGAATCTGATTCACCCAAACAGATCCATGACAGAATCGAACGTATACAAGATGTTTTTGACCAACAAATACAATACGCTATAAAAGAAATTTCCGATTCCATCCACATTTTTGATCGGTTCCAGTTGAAAAAATCTTCTACCTGGCTTACTGTTTTAAATGTAATTGTGTTCTTCATCTTACTGCTCAACGTACAGTTTTTTCTTACTTTTCATGAAATCCTTTCTATTTTCTTTGCTTCTCTTCTTTTCTGCGGCTTTTTCTTGATAGCACATCGGTTTACAGTACGTTGGATGCTAGACCCAAAAAAGGGCTCATCGCTTAGTATCTACCACTCGATTTCAAAACAACATTCAAATCTTCATAGTTTAATTTCCCGCCAGATTCAAGACTTTTTAAAGAAAAACTACTCTACCATTGAAACCACGTTGGGTAAGGATATATATTTACAACCCGAGTTTTATAGGTTTCAAGATCCCAGGTGGATTGATTTACAAAAAGGGTTTATGGTGAACGATCCCATTTTCAAAAAAGTTCGCAATAGCTATGAAAACCAAACCATAATGATACAGTCAGACTACTCTTCGGGAAAGACAACATTTGGCTTTTACGTTGGGTATGAATTAGCCAAACACGGAACCTTGGTGTTATATGTATCGTTCCGACAAAACAAGATGAAGCCCCAGGAACTATTGGATTTAGCCTCTTTGCTAGAAGGTGGAGACTCCTTTCTCATTGTTGATGATTTGCATCTAGCCCAAGATGATGAGTTTTTTCATGAAGAATATTTCTCCTCCATTCAAAACCGAGTTTTGTTTTTACGCAGCAAACCATTTTTGTCAACCATTCAAAACTGTATACAACTTCATTTGCACAAGAATTTATCCAATCGAATAGTAGATCGATTCCTCATGATTTTGAAAAGACAGTCTTACGATCTTTCCATCATTAAAAAGATTGTAGAAATGCGCCCTACGCTAGACCGCTACCATGATTTTTCTCAGTTGTGTTTCAAACTCCACTCTCTACAGATGAATACGCCCACGAAAGCCATTCTTTCTGAAACAATTCAACGCTTTCACTTAGCCAATCTCTTACTCCCAATTGCATACCTAAGTCAATATGAAATCCCTCTACGAAAAGACTTCTTAATTAATTACTGTGATATACTTCCAGAGGACATAGAAAAGAGTATGCTTTCGCCGTTGATTCAAAAAACTTCAACAGATACTCCCCAATACCTATATCTGTCTCATCCATCATTGGCAAATCAGATCATTGACACATATCATCATTCTTCTCTTGTAGATAAGGAGTTAGAAGATCCTGCGAGTAAAACAACCCAAATTGATTTTTTCGTCCAATATTTACAAAAATTCCCTGAAGAAGGAATAACTGTTCTATCAAGGATTCCAATAGAGGTATGCAATCAGTTAAGTAGCCTCCCAGCATTTCTCCAGCTTTTCAAAAGCATTTTGATGAATACGACATATGTCAACGAACCCTTTTCTCACAACATTAAAAACTCACATCTTCAGAGTGTTTTTTCCTCTCTCTCCTTGTCTTCCATGAAAACCATTCTTGAATCTTTGCAAAAAAAGTGCCATCTTCCTTGTCTTCTCTTTATTTGCAAACACTATGACAAATGCAATCAACTTCCATCTACGATCTTCCATAATCTTATTGAAGAAACACAAAATCTTGAGGATATCTCTGAGCTGCTTCATTTCTTAAAAGAAATTCATTATCCACATATCGATGGAATCCCTCCCAGTTTGTTTGCTTCCAAAATTAAAAATTCTTCGAGTATATCTGAAACAGGTCATTTGATGACAACTTTGAAAGAAACATTCTCGGGAGAGCTTTTCAATGTGATCATAAAACTGCTCCCTGCTTCCATTTTTATTAACCAGATCAAAAACACAGAAGATCTCCCCTATATCAGCAAGTTAATCAAAGATTTGCAAGCGATTAACTATCCATTTATTCGCGAAATTGAACCTGCTATGTTGGTAGAAAAAATACACGACAATGACAACCTTGAAACAATTAGTTGGTTCCTTTCTTCCATGCAGGTTACCGTATCCCCATCTTTTTTCCTTGAGTTGATCCAAATGATTCCACCAAACCTTATTGCAGAGAAAATTGAGGCTTGTGATGACCTGCGAAGTATTGGTCTTTTGCTGACATATTTAGAAGAAATCCAATACATCTATATCACCAAGCTACCACCTATGCTTTTTGAATCCAAAATTAGGATGGGTACGAATTTACGAGATATTGGGATGCTGCTGTGTACACTTAAAGAAGTTTGCACAAAGAGTAGTTTCAGATACATTCTCAGAACGCTTCCTGCATGGGTATTTATTGAAAAGATTAAAGAACATAGTCATTTGCACGACATTGGAATATTGCTCAGTACTCTTCATAAAATTCAGTATCACGACCTAACCAAGATACCCATGAATTTGTATGTCGAAAAACTACAAGAATGTCCTTCCCTGTCTCAAATTGAAATGTTTCTTAATATCTTGCGTCCAATTTTACAACAAACCAATTTCCAGATACTCCTATCCTCTTTCAGTATTCGTGTATTACAAGAAAAAATCAGTGGATGTGAAGATCTTCAAGAACTCTGCTCCTTCTTAAATGCACTATATAAGAATAAATACCGCAATATGCATCAGATTCCGGCTATTCTGTTTGTTGAAAAAATTCGTAAATCGGATGACATCGAAGACATTCAAAGTATCTTGAAAACACTCACACGTATCCAATACACGCATTTGGTTGAAGTTTTAGAGCTTTTGGATCCAGAGATTTTCCGTGAAAAAATGTTCTTCACTAAAGACGAAGAAAAAACCATTTCTTTACTTTGTCAGTTACGATTAATAGATTATCCGCATATTGATTCACTTGAAAATAGTATTAGGAGTATGTAGAAATGACCTTAAACGAAAATCAAACATTTGAAACTGCAGTTTTTGCAGGTGGTTGCTTTTGGTGTATGGAAGCAGTTTTTTCAACCATTAAAGGAGTTCACACCGTAGAACCAGGATATACAGGTGGACATATCCAGCAACCTGCGTATGAAGACGTGTGCACCAATACAACGGGGCATGCAGAAGCTATACGCATTCAGTTTGATCCATCCAAGGTTTCCTATGAAGAACTGCTTTCCGTTTTCTTTTCTGCACATAACCCAACAACGCTAAATGCTCAAGGAGCAGATATTGGATCGCAATATCGATCTGCAATTTTCTATTCTTCACAAAAACAAAAAGAACTTGCCTTAGAGACAATTCAAGATCTTACAGACAATGAAGTTTACAATCAACCTATTGTCACTGAAGTCAACGAATTACAGAAATTTTATCCAGCAGAACCTCATCACCACCAATATTTTCAAAATAATCCTCACCAGGTTTATTGCCAGATTTCCATACAACCAAAGGTTGAGAAAATTAAAAAAACACATGCTTCTCTGATAAAAAACTAGGTTTCCTATTGAACCTTACAATTTGTTCTGTGCTTCATGGTCATACAGAGAAAGGTTGTTTTCACTATAGTTGTGATCCTAGCTCTTTGTTACATTTTTTTCGTGTTTTTTTTCAAATCCCTTGGTATCAACTCCACCAATCTCAGTATCAACTCCCTCTCTTTGAAACTCTTGAACTTCACCCTCAAAAGAACCCATTTTTTTCTGAACATGTTTCCTATCTTCAATATTGGGTAGTCTATCAAGATAAGAACCCTGTAGGTCGAATAGCTGCATGGATCGATACTAGATACGACGAAATACAACATCCCGGTATGATGAAGAAAACAGGCTGGATTGGTTTGTTTGAATCCATTGATGATTCTCAGGTTGCCCATTTATTACTGAGCACAGCATTGGATAACCTTCACAATCAAAATGTTTGTCACGTCTTAGGACCGGGTCGTTTTAATGCTAGCTCCCAAATTGGTTTACAAATTGATGGTTTTCAGCACCCACCCTTCTTTATGGAACCATTCAATCCCCCCTATTACCAACAATATTTTGCTTTGTTTGGAGAAAAAAAGAACGACTGGTTTTCTTTTGGAGTGGATGAAGAAAGCTTCTATAAATATTACCAACGAATTCTCCAGATGGAAAATCGGTTTGGATCACTAGAAAATCAGCTCCAACAAAAAGGAATACATATTTACTCACCTTCTAAAAAAACACTTTCGTTGGAAGTAGATCGAGTCATTGAGTTCTATAATCAGCTATGGTCCTCACCGAATCATCCCCAGTTTTCTCCATTGTGTGAAGGAGAAAAACGTTCTTTGTTAAAAACGATTACTATGTTTTGGGAACCTTCCTTGATTCATATCGCGGAAACACAAAACCATGAACTAGTTGGACTAGGAATTACAGTACCTGATATCAATGAGGCACTGAAGGGCTTGCCTGTGCATGTTTCATCAAAACCAACCACACTTTGTTACTTGCACCAAAACCTGCTAGGACTCAGTCGTATTATGGGTCGAGTTCGTAAGAAGGATTTCACACAAGCAAGGGTGCTCATCTTGGGATCAATGATTCCTTTCAGCGCACTAGACGCAGCTCTGTACAAAAACTTGTATTGTGCAATTCAAAAACTAAGCATACGAAAAATCTCTGCCTCTCAGATTGCAGATTGCAATCTGAGAATGGTAAATCCTCTTCGAAAAATGGGTTCTGTTGAGAAAGTATGGCGAGTATATCAGATGCAGTAAATGAAAGGTTTTTTTGTATACTATGCATATGCGTAAAATTCGGATTGGTATTCTTGCCGATGGCGGTGATGCCGGAGGCGGAAGAAGACATATATTAACTTTATGTGAAAGATTACCTTCGGAGAATGTCTCTGTATCATTCTTTTCTCTAGGCGAAGGCGCTCTTTCTCATTCTGTTGATGCTTTGGAAAACATTAATACTACATCCCATCCCCTTCGATCTAAAATGGACACTGCTCTACCTGGCATCATTCGTGATTGGGCGGTATCGGAGAAAATTGATCTTCTACATACCCATGGCCTAAAGGCGAATATGTATGGTAGATTGGCTTTGCGAAAAACCTTGATTCCAATCGTGACCACATACCATAGCAATCCATTATTTGATTACTCCTCAAGAATTCTAGGGATTCTGTTTAGCTATATTGACCAATTGTCTCTCCATATTACGTCCACCTATATTGCTGTTTCGTATGAAGTAGCATTACAATTGATTCGTCGGGGTGTTTCAAGAGACAGAATCCATATCATAAAAAATGGTGTCCCCATTCAAAAGGTCTCAACGGATAACGAGCAAACAAAACAACGTATTCGGAAGCAACTCCATATTCCCATTGGTGCAAAGGTAATTGGAAGCCTTGGTAGACTGGTTCCTGTTAAAGGATATATGGAAACAATTCGCATCTTTGCCTCCCTTAAAAAAGAGTATGAAAAAACCAATACTACACCCATATATCTATTATTAATAGGTGGTGGAGAGCAAGAACTTCAGCTTAAGCAACTGTGTAAACAGCTAGATATTGAAGATAATGTTCTTTTTGTAGGTTTTCAACATCAACCAACCCCGTACATTGTTGCATCCGATGTTATGTTGTTTACTCCCCGTTCAGAAGCACTAGGTATCGCCATCTTAGAAAGTATGAATGCAGGGGTACCAGTTGTTGCAAAAAAAGTGGGTGGAATCAGAGAATTGATCATCCACGAATACAATGGGTCCATCTGCCAATCTCCCGCTGGTTTACAAAAAGCTGTACTTGAAGTGTTGGAATCAGAAGAAAAACAAAATGCATTTGTAAAAAATGGTCGTAAAATGATTCATCAATATTTCTCCAACGACACCATGATCAGGAAAACAGAAGGCATATATCGTTCAATTTTACAAGATTCAGTTTCTATATGTTCCATCCCCATTACAGGAAAATCAAAGGAACAAATACTAGATGATCTAACCACAAATGTGCATGCAACCTCGGGGTGCAAGCAATTGGTGACTCTTAACATTGAAATGCTAGCAAAAGCATGCCAAGATAAAAAATTATTCCATGCAATCCAACACGCCGATGTAGTTCTACCAGATGGAATGAGTATCGTATCTTTAGCAAAAAAACAATCTTCTTGTTCTCTTCAGCGAATTCCAGGAATTGAATTTTCCACCGATCTACTTAGTATGGCTCATCTTCAGCACAAAAGGGTGTTCTTTCTGGGGGGAAGAAAAGAAGTCCTTTCGGATCTTCAAATGCATATTCAAAAGGAATATCCAGACCTTGTCATAGCGGGTTTACACGATGGCTATTTTTCTTCTCATGAAGAAAAAAGTATTGTAGAAGAAATCCAAAGTACAAAGCCAGACATTCTCTTCGTTGCCCTTGGTATGGGAAAGCAAGAACTCTTTATATCCACATGGAAATCTGCTTTGCCTTGTTCAATAGCAATTGGTGTAGGGGGTTCATTTGATGTATGGTCTGGCCACTTAAAACGTGCGCCCAAGTGGTGGATTAACCACAAGCTTGAATGGCTTTACCGCGCAATAAAAGAACCCAAAGTTCGCTTTTCTAGGATTCTGAAAACTCTCCCTTTCTATCTACAACAATATCACAAAATTCAACGGAGTAAAAAAATAGTACTCTCAGGATACTACGGTTTTGGAAATATTGGAGACGAAGCTATACTTCGTACATTGATGCGTGATTTAACCCAGTTAAAAGAAAAAGGGTATTCTTTGGATATATCTGTGCTTTCTGCGAATCCATATTCTACCTCCACCCTGACAGATGCTTTTGCCATAGAACGCTTTTCTTTTTTTTCTGTAGTAAACGAAGTGTTTCGATGCAATGCACTTATCAGCGGAGGAGGCGGGTTGATCCAAGACATCACGAGTTTCAAAAGTCCCTTGTACTACCTGGGAATCATTCAAATTGCTCGTTTGTTCCGAAAACCTGTTTTGATTTATGCCAATGGTATTGGACCTTTGCATCATCGCTTTAACCGCTTCTTGTGCAAAATTGTACTCAATCAGTGTAATGCTATTACTTTGCGAGACGAAGCTTCTCAAAGATTACTCCAAACCATTGGAGTTCGCCACTCTATCGTTACCATTGACCCCATCTTCTCCCTTCATCCAGAACATGCCTATAATATTGACTCCTACCCCCATTATGATAATTTCATTGCTATTTGCTTTGGTCCCAACCAACAAACCAATGCTAAAATTGATCAGTTGGCAGCCTTTTTGGATGAAATTGGGAAAATAACAAAACTTCCTCTCGTGTTTACTCCGTTCTATCCTGATTATGACAAACGATTTTCTGTAAAACTGCAGCAGAAAATGTCAACTCCTTCTTATTTGATTGATACATTTAATACTCCCGAGGATATGTTATCACTGTTAAGACGGTGTACATTTGGAATTGGTATGCGCCTACATTTCATGATCCTCTTATCCCTTCTTCGAAAACCCATTCTTCCTTTCATTTACGACCCTAAGGTAGAAACATTTGCGCAGATTTTACATCTGCAACCAGTTCTCACAAAAAATGATGATACTGCTTCTATGGTGCATGCTTTTCGAGCATTTTACGATCCTACAAACCTACCCTTGCCATATAAAGATGAGGTGGCTGTTCTACGACAAATGAACAAAGCCAACTTTGATGAACTGGAAAACTTCATACAAAAAACATGAGAACGACTCCTCAGAAAATACTTACACAAATCAAAACCGAGTTTCTCCAAATTCTCTTCCCCCCATCCTGTAGCATTTGCAACCAACCATCTACCAATTTTCTTTGCCATGAGTGCTATCAAAAACTACAAGAATCGCAATATCCTCATCAACAATTCATAAGTCGTTTCGGGGATCGCATTTATTGTGCGTCGCGATATTCAAAGCAAGCTTCTCATCTCATCACATCTCTAAAATACCAAAAGAATTACCCTGCAGCCAAATGGATCGCTGCATTTCTGCTTCCACTTTTAGAATCAGTCATTCCCTTTTCACATCTGCAAGATACAACTATTGTGCCTGTTCCCATCAGTATGCACAAAAAACTTTCTCGAGGCTACAATCAATGCGAGATGATTGTCCAATCTTTGTCTTCTATGACTGGAATTTCTTTTGACCCCAATAGTCTACAGCGGAAATCCTTCATTTTTGATAAAGATCAGATAGGTCTTTCCAGGAAACATCGTGAATCTAATCCAGCATGTCAGTTCACATGGATAGGTAAACAAATCTACTCCTCAATTGTTTTGGTGGATGACATTTGTACAACAGGCAAAACTCTTTTTGAGTGCAGAAAAG
>NPID01004639.1_pt1 | contig 13763 bp, 12 predicted proteins | sample 8637491 | NCBI WGS metagenome assembly NPID01 (sample SAMN07420843, study PRJNA396082) | bioreactor metagenome | isolation source: sample BA6 brine-fed electro-methanogenic bioreactor BA | place: Japan: Kochi | collected 2016-06-14 | reverse complement strand
CCACGCGAACTTCTGGTCATCAGGATCACTGACAATATCACCCAACAGGAAGCCGAACCGGAATTCTTTTATACTTCAAGCATGCACGGGGATGAGACTACCGGTTATGTACTGATGCTCAGGCTGATCGATTACCTGCTCAATGGTTATGGTGATGATCCGCGCATTACCAATATGGTGGATAATATCGATATTTACATCAACCCCCTGGCCAATCCCGATGGTACCTATGCGGCGAGCAACATCAATATTTATGGGGCCACCCGTTACAATGCCCTCGGGGTTGACATAAACCGGAATTTCCCCGATCCGGAAGACGGTCCCCACCCTGACGGGAATCCCTGGCAGACCGAAACCATTCATTTCATGAATTTTGCCGAAGATCATCATTTCTCGATCTCTTCCAACCTGCACGGGGGCGAAGAAGTGCTCAATTACCCCTGGGATACCTGGGCAAAGCTCGCAGCGGATAATGACTGGTGGTACAATGTTTGCAGGGCTTTTGCCGATACTGTCCACCTGTACAGCCCGTCAAGCTACCTGAACGGCTTTAACAACGGGATCACCAATGGTTACCAGTGGTATTCCATCTCAGGCGGTCGACAGGATTACATGAATTATTTTCACCAGTGCCGTGAGTTTACTCATGAGATCAGTAGCGTAAAACTATTGCCTGCCAGTCAGTTGCCTGACCACTGGGAGTGGAATTACCGTTCCTTTCTGAATTACATTGAGGAATGCCTGTACGGGGTACGGGGAAGGATCACCGATTCGGCAACTGGCGACCCGCTGGTGGCAGAGGTCTTTGTTCTTGACCATGAGGAAGACAGTTCATGGGTGTATTCATCCGCCGAGGGGAATTACCATCGGTTTTTAAATGAAGGCACCTATGATATCCGTTATTCAAAATCGGGGTATCTTGCCCAGGTGCACGAGAACGTATCGGTCGTGAACGGAGAAGCCACCATCCTGGATATTCAGCTGGTCAACCCGTTCTCTATCGTAGAAGAAGATGAAACCTTTGCTTTTACGCTCTTCCCTAATCCGGCAAGTTCCAATTATATCCGGATTCGCGCCGAAAACCACCAGCTCAGCGGTGCCCGCATTTATTCCCTGAACGGGGAGCTTATCAGGATAGTAGGGCAGGAAGAAGCTGAAAGCAGCTTCATTGATATTTCTCTCCTGGATGCTGGAACATATGTCATGGAAGCCGTGATTGACGGAAAGGCCTCCCGGAGTAAATTTGTGAAACTCTGATCATAAAGGGATTCCAATTCCAAGGACCAGCCTGTACAGCACGATAAACACCAGGGCATAGATCATCATTGAGGGTCGGAATTTTCTACCGATATCCTCCTCTTCAAAATACATTGATGGATAGAATCGATGAGAAAGTCCGATTGGGATGATAGCAATGATGAGGGTCAGGGAAACCGTCATATTATACACCAGAATACGGGGAAACATGATCATTCCGATCAGCATATTTCCCAGCAGGAAAGGAACGATAGCCTGCGCCCAGATAAAAAAGCGTTGTTTCCTGTTTTCCAGCGAGGCATAATAAGAGTTGGCCGATACCAGGAATGACCGGGAAGTAAACACACCGATCAGGAAAAGGGCCAGGATGGAGATGATCGAATAAATCACTTTTTCTGTATCAGATATATACGACCAGATAATGGCATAGCCAAAGCCTTTGCCAAAAATGCTCCCGATCAGCAGGGACCCGAAGAAGGCATTGAACCCATGAAGTAAACTCCACAGAATGAATAGTTTACCCAGCGCCCTGTCGGTATGGATGTACGAAAAGATTATCGCCAGAAAAACGGCAATGATCCCGGCTACAATAGGAGGGGAGGCATAGATCATTTTTACCGAGTCGCCGTACCATTGGTCCGGTTTTACCAGCCAGAAGATCTCATGAAAATAAATGATACTGTTATAATCAAAGAACTTTCCGGAGATAGCGGCAGTCAAAAGCCCGATCAAAAAGATCATCAGGTATGCCGCAACGAAAAGGATCGTTGACTGCATGCTGATCAAGACAAAATCGTAGAGAAGTTTCCGGTTTTCCCTGACCTGGCGGATGAGTTCCGGAAGTTTGAGCGGATTGAACTGTCCGATGAACTTCAGGGTGTTTTTCCGGCAAACTTTCATGTAAAAGCGCAGCAATCGTCTTCGGCTTCTTTGCCGATAGTACCTGTTTTTCGCCCTGAGATCCGCTTCCTGTTCCCGCTCAAGGTCATACTTGTTGGCGTTGATCTCCAGGTCCCTTTCCTGTGCTGTTTTTAATTCTTCAATAGCCCTGATATGCTCTGCTTCTTCCTGCCGTTTACGCTTTTTATCGGACATACGGTCGAGCCTGCTCTGGGTGCGTAATCTTTCCTTACGCTCCCTAGCTTCCTTCTTTTCAGCCATACGAAGGACTTTACGCTCCCGCTTTCTTAGCCTTGATACATAGCGCAGAAAGCGTATTCGCCGGTAAATACGATAAAAGAAAGTGTATTTTCTACTGCCGGATGGCATTATCTCACGAAGGCATGCTTGATCTCACCCTGATATTCTCCTGCCTCCAGTTTTTCTTTCACTTCGGAAAAGGCCTTGATGGTATATTCCACATCTTCCAGGGTGTGCACTGCCGTTGGGATGAGCCTGAGCAAGATAATGCCCTTCGGAACAACGGGGTACGCCACTATTGAGCAGAAGATATTATAATTCTCACGCAGGTCGTAGGTGATCTGAGTCGCTTCCGGTACCCCACCCGCGAGGATCACCGGGGTGACCGGCGATTCTGTTTTTCCAAGGTTAAATCCCTTTTCGCGCAATCCTTTCTGAAGGGCATTTACGATTACCCAGAGTTTGTCCTTTTGCTCAGTGCTGGACCGGATCATATCCAGCCTTTTCAGGGCACCGATCACCATGGGCATGGGAAGGGATTTGGCAAAGATCTGGGAACGGAGGTTGTATTTCAGGAAGGTGATGATCTCTTTGTCACTGGCTACAAAACCACCGATCCCGGCCATGGCTTTGGCAAATGTGCCGAAATAAACATCCACTTCGTGCTGTACCCCCATATATTCGTCGGTACCGGCTCCTGTTGGGCCCATGGTTCCGAAACCATGTGCATCGTCGACCAGCAGCCTGAACTGGTATTTTTCTTTAAATTTGGCAATATCCTTGAGTTTTCCAAGGTCGCCCGACATGCCGTAAACCCCTTCGGTGATCACCAGGATCCCGCCACCGGTCTGATCGGTGATCTTTTTCGCCCTGGTCAGTTCCTTTTCGAAGTTATCCATGTCGTTATGCGGATACACAAAACGTTTGCCGAAATGCAGACGCATACCGTCAATGATACAGGCGTGCGCTTCTGAATCATATACGATCACATCTTTACGGTCGACCAGGGCCTCAATTATGGAAACCATGCCCTGGTAGCCGTAATTCAGGAGGTAGGAAGATTCTCTTCCGACGAAATCGGCCAGTTCCTGCTCCAGTTGTTCGTGGTAACTGGTGTGCCCCGACATCATTCTGGCCCCCATGGGATAGGCAAGGCCCCATTCCCTGGCTGCTTCCGCATCGACCTTCCTGACTTCAGGATGGTTGCCCAAACCAAGATAATTGTTCAAACTCCACACCAGCCTTTCCTTGCCCATGAACATCATTTTGTTCGATAATTCTCCTTCTAGTTTTGGGAACATATAATAGCCTTCAGCATCTTTGCGGTACTGTCCGAGTTCCCCTGTCTTGCTCCTGATCTTTTCAAAAATATCCACCGTGTATAAGTTTTATTGTTATTTTTTTAACCTACGCAAAAGTATTAAATTTGAGTACACCGGCAAATCATTTCTGGCCTATAATAATCAACAATAACTAACGTTTTTATATTTCGTTAAAAAGAACTAATTTTGCGGCATGTTTAAAAGATGGTTTCCAGGTATTCTCCTGATCATTGTAATTCTCTCTGTTTCATGCTCAAAGCACTCCCGTGTGCTGAAGAGCGGAGACAATGAATTGAAGTACGAAGTGGCGGTCGATCTCTATGAAAAGGGCGATTATTACCGTGCCATTCAGTTATTCGACCAGTTGATCGCCATTTACCGGGGAACCGATCGCATCGAGAACATCAATTATTATTACGCCAATTGCTATTACCAGCAGGAAGATTATCTGCTGGCCAGCTATTATTTCAAGCGTTTTGCCCAGAACTATCCCAACAGTCCCAGGGCGGAAGAGTGCATGTACCTGAACGCCTATTGCTATTACCTGGATTCTCCCCGCTACAGTCTTGACCAGACCAACACCTACGAGGCGATCAAGGAAATGCAGCTGTTCATTAATCTTTATCCTGAAAGTGAACGTATACCCGAATGCAATGAGATCATTGATGAACTCAGGGGAAAGCTGGAAAGGAAAGCCATAGAGATTGGCATACAGTACTATAAAACAAAGCATTACAAAGCAGCCATTACAGCCCTGGAAAATGTAATGGATGATTTCCCGGATTCTGATAACCGGGAAGAGATCCTGTATTTCATTATGAAATCCTATTATTTTTATGCGATCAACAGTGTTGATGCAAAGAAAGAGGAGCGGTACCAGCAGGCTGTTGAAATATACAATGACATCATGTACCTCTTCCCCGATACCAAATACCAGAGGGAATTGAATTCCATGCATAAGAATGCCATGGAGAAACTATCGAATTAAGAGAAAACAATTTACAATGGACTATAAAAAAGTAAAAACAGAAACCACAGCGGTAACCCGCGACAAGCACAAGTTTTACGATCAGACCGGCAACATTTATAAATCTGTGGCCGTACTGTCGAAACGTGCTAACCAGATCGGCCTGGAAATGAAAGAAGAACTGAACCGTAAGATCGCGGAATTTGCCACTACCACGGATAACCTCGAAGAGATCTTCGAAAACCGCGAGCAGATCGAGATCGCGAAGTTCTATGAACATCTGCCAAAACCGACACTGATCGCTATTCATGAATTCCTTCATGAGCAGGTATACTTCCGTGATCCTCATGACGAGCTCCAGAAAGAATCCAAATAACCTATACTTCCCTGAGCGGAAAGTCTGATGCTACGCGATAAAAAGATCATCCTGGGGATCACCGGCAGCATTGCCGCCTATAAAACCCCGGCCCTTGTTCGCCTCCTGGTGAAGCAGGGTGCACATGTGCAGGTGGTCATGACGCCCGCAGCCAGGGATTTTGTTACCCCGCTCACCCTTTCTACCCTCTCAGGGTACCCGGTGCTTTGTGAACCTTTTGACCGGGAAAGCGGGGAATGGACCAGCCATGTAGGACTGGGCCTCTGGGCCGACATGATGCTGATCGCTCCCCTGAGTGCCAACACCCTGGGGAAAATGGCCGGTGGTATAGCCGATAACCTGCTGCTTACGACATATTTATCAGCGAAATGCCCGGTTTTCTTTGCCCCGGCCATGGACCTTGATATGTATAAGCACCCCACTACCAAGCAGAATATTACCCGGCTACGGGAATTCGGGAACCATTTGATTGAACCTGCGGAAGGAGAACTGGCCAGTGGCTTATGCGGCGAGGGTAGAATGGAAGAACCGGAAAATATTGTTAAGGTCCTTGAGGAATATTGCCGAAAGGAATGGGACCTCGCCGGAAAAAGGGTGCTGGTGAGTGCGGGACCTACCTACGAAAATATTGATCCTGTCCGCTTTGTGGGAAATTATTCAAGTGGTAAAATGGGCTATGCCATTGCTACTGAATTTGCTGAAAGAGGAGCATCCGTGACCCTGGTTAGCGGACCCTCATCCCTTAAAGCTCCGGACGATATCCGCTTTATTCCTGTGCGCTCAGCAGAAGAAATGTACGTAGCCTGCATGGAGCATTTTAAAGAAGCTGATATCGTCGTCATGGCAGCCGCAGTAGCCGATTACACGCCTGCGACCCCCAAGGATGAAAAGATCAAGAAAACCGGAGGTGAACTGCTGCTCAGCTTGCGGAAAACAACAGATATCCTTGCGGAAATGGGCAAGCAAAAGAAAGATCAGTTCCTGGCGGGATTCGCCCTGGAAACAGAAGACCAGCTTGCGAACGCCAAGGATAAGCTCAAGCGGAAAAACCTTGACCTGATCGTTATGAACAGTCCCCGCGATGAAGGTGCCGGTTTCGGAACAGAAACCAATAAAGTGACCCTGATCACACGAGAGCAGGAAGTTATCCCTCTGGAATTGAAGCTGAAGTACGATGTAGCCATCGATGTTGTGGATAAGATCAGGGACATGATACAATAAACCCGCGCTTAAAACCTTATAAATATATGTTCAGGAAAATCTTTTTACTCTTTATCAGCTTCCTCCTGGCCGGGCAAATATACTCCCAGGAGATCTATTGCGATGTACAGATCAACACCCAGCAGGTGGAAGGAACAGATAAAAAGGTGTTCGAAACACTCCGCACGGCGCTCTTTGAGTTTATGAACAACCGCAAATGGACCGATTATAATTATTCCATTGAAGAGCGGATCGAATGTACTATACTGCTGAATGTTACCAGCAGGATCTCATCCGACGAATTTACGGCTGAACTGAATATGGCACTCAAACGGCCGGTGTTCAATTCAGCATACAATTCAACCACCCTGAATTATATCGACAAGGATTTTAAGTTCACTTACGTCGAATACCAGCCGCTTGATTTTATCGAGAATAGCTACTCCTCCAACCTGACGTCGATTCTGGCTTATTATGTGTATATATTCCTGGGCCTCGATTTCGATTCCTTTACCCTTTATGGAGGCACCCCATTTTATGAAAAAGCTGAGAATATTGTCAATGCCGCCCAGAGCTCTGCAGAATCAGGATGGAAATCCTTTGAGAACCAGAAAAACCGTTTCTGGCTGGTGGAAAACCTGATGAATCCTTCGTACCAGCCTGTGCGGAAGTTTATGTACGAATATCACCGCCTGGGCCTCGATGTGATGTACAATGATCCGAACAAGGGGAGGGCAGCCATTCTTAAAAGCCTTGATTACCTGGCCCAGGTCAAAGACAACTGGCCCAACCTCTTCATCCTTCAGCTCATCGTGGATGCCAAAAGCGATGAATTCATCAATGTATTCTCTGAAGGATCGGCCACGGAAAAGACCAGGGCCCTGAACATATTCAAGAAACTGGATCCTGCCAATGCATCAAAATATGATGACCTGATGAACTGATCCGTTCCGGGATATTCCTTACCTTTGAGTTTCATTTTTTATTCCTGTTTGACCAATGTTAAGTCATCTGTATATCCGGAATTATATTCTGATCAGTGAACTGGAGTTGAAGCTGAAACCCGGCTTTACGGCCATTACCGGGGAAACGGGGGCAGGTAAATCCATCCTGATCGGGGCCCTTTCGCTGATATTGGGTAAAAGGGCCGATACGGATGTATTGCTCGAAAAGGATAAAAAGTGCATTATCGAAGGGCGCTTTGACATGCCCCGTAACGATTACCGGTCTTTTTTTGATAAACATGACCTTGACCAGGAAGAGGTGAATATTTTGCGGAGGGAGATCAATCCCTCGGGGAAATCCAGGGCATTTATCAATGATACCCCGGTGAACCTTACGGTGCTTCGTGAGCTGGGAGAAAAGATCGTCGACATCCATTCCCAACACCAGACCCTGCTCCTGAACGAATCCGGATTCCAGATGGCCCTGCTCGACGGCTATGCCGGGAATGAGAAACTGCTGGAACGCTATGCTGCGGAATTTACCAGCTATCGAAAGATCAAAGGGGAACTGAACGATATCCTTGAGCAAGAAGAAAAACTCAGGGCCGAGGAAGAATACCTGCGTTTCCGGTTTAATGAGCTGGACCAGGCCCGGCTAAAAGAAAATGAGCTTGGGGAACTGGAAGAAGAACAGGAAGTGCTTTCCCATGCAGAAGAGATCAAGGGAAATCTTTTTGAGGCTGTTCAGCACTTAGATCTTTCTGAGGATAGCCTGCTCGACCGGCTATCGTCCATTGTTTCCCTGACGGGAAAAATGGCCAACTACCACAAAGAAGTCCGGGAGCTCCATGAACGCATGAAGGGGGCCGAGATCGAGTTAAAAGATATTGCTTCGGCCCTGGCCCGCATCGAGGAATCGCTTGTTTTTGATCCGGGCCGCAACGAAGAGGTTAGCCAGCGACTGGATATGCTGTACAGCCTTCTTCAGAAACACCGGGTAAAGCAAATCCCTGACCTGATGGCTGCCAGGGATGAAATCGCCACCCGGCTTCGCAGTATTGAGAACCTGGATATGCTCATTGCTGAAAAGAAAGATGCCCTTTCCGCGGCGCGGAAAAAAGTTCAGGATACCTCCGAAGAGCTGGATAAAAGGCGCAGGCAGAAAGCCGTGCCCATGGAACAGGAACTTACAGCCACGCTGGCAGAACTTGGTATGGAAAAATCAGTTTTGGAAATAAGGCTGGGGGATGCCCCGGAATTTACCGGAACCGGGAAAAACACCCTTGAATTTGCGTTTTCGGCCAATCCTGGTTCTAAATGCGACGCCATCTCGAAGATTGCTTCCGGTGGGGAGCTTTCACGCCTGATGCTTGCCCTGAAATCAATGGTGACCCGTAAAAAACTTCTCCCAACCGTCATTTTGGATGAGATCGATATGGGAGTTTCGGGTGATATTGCCGCCAAAGTTGGGAAGATCCTGCTCAGGATGTCGGAAAACATGCAGCTTATTGCTATTACCCACCTGCCACAGATCGCGGGAAAAGCAACAGAACACTTCAAAGTGTTTAAAAATATGTCGGAGGATCGAACAGTTTCGGAAGTGAAACGTTTATCAGAAAGTGAGCGAGTTGATGAGATAGCGTCCATGCTGAGCAATGAAACCGTCAGTATTTCCGCCAAAGAAACTGCCAGGGAACTCCTGGGCAGGAACTAATCGGCGGATAATGCCCTCCCGATGCTGGTCATCCATTAATTAACCCAGAACTTACAGACTATGGCTTACAATTTACTGAAAGGAAAGAAAGGAATTATTTTCGGGGCCCTGGATGAAAAATCCATTGCCTGGAAAACTGCTGAGAAAGCCTATGAAGAAGGCGCACGCTTTACCCTCTCAAATACACTGTCGGCCCGCCGTTTTGGAAAGATCGATGAGCTGGCGGAAAAGACAGAATCCCTGGTAATCCCGGCCGATGCCACCAGCATTAAAGACCTGGAAGAGGTATTTACCAAATCACAGGAATTCCTGGGAGGCAAAGTTGACTTTGTCCTTCATTCCATCGGGATGTCGATGAACGTGAGGAAGAAGAGGGTGTATAACGACCTGGATTACAATTTTTTCCAGAAAACACTTGATATTTCTGCGGTTTCATTTCATAAAATGCTGCAGGTCGCCAATAAACTGGATGCGATCAGCGATTGGGGCTCTGTTGTTGCCCTGTCCTATATCGCGGCCCAGCGAACACTTTATGCCTACAACGATATGGCCGATGCCAAATCATTGCTGGAGTCCATTGCCCGGAGTTTTGGCTATATCTACGGCCGTGAAAAGAAGATCAGGATCAATACCATTTCGCAATCGCCTACCATGACCACTGCCGGTAGCGGGGTCCGTGTGATGGGAGGCCTGATGGATTTCACCGACCGTATGTCGCCTCTTGGAAATGCCGATGCGGATGAATGCGCAAACTTTGCCATCACCCTCTTTTCAGACCTTACCCGCAAAATTACCATGCAAAACCTCTATCACGACGGCGGTTTCTCCAGCATGGGGATGAGCCAGCGTGCAATGAGCATGTACAATAAGAGCTTTAATTGCGATTGCCCCGAAGAAGAGATCGAAGATTAGAGCCTTACGGAGGTCGGTTTCCCTGTTCCGCGTGCCGAATTTATCTGAATAGTTCAAAGTTCAGCTATTTGCCGGACAGATGGAAAATTTTTCTTATCTTGCATCTGCTATTTTTCATCATTATTAATCCATTAACTCTTACACTTTATGGTAGGCTTCGAACTTGAAAAAAAACACCACGAGATCATTGAAAAATATAAGGATTTCTCAGACCGATGGATCGTTCCGCAGCGGATGAAATGGGATGAACTCTCGGAATTTCCCTGGGAAATTGTAAAGGCAGCCTATGATGAGAAGATCATAAACGGATCGCTGCCTGTTGAGTACGGCGGTAACGGATTCAGCATTTTTGAAAGTTCACTTGCTTCGGAAGAGTTGGGATATGGCTGTACCGGCATCGGGATCTGCATTGATGCCAGCACCCTGGCACTTACGCCTACTTTCCTGGCTGCAACCGATGAGCAAAAGAAAAAGATCTATGGTGAGATGTATGAGAAAAAAGCTGTTGCAGCCTATGCCCTGACCGAACCCAATGCCGGCTCAGATGTTCAGGGGATCAAATCAACGGCCATTAAAAAAGGCGATAAATACATCCTGAATGGCCATAAGCGATTCATTACCAATGCTGAAGTTGCAGAGTTCATCACGGTTTTTGCCATGACCGATCCCGATAGGGGATCAAGGAGTTTGTCGGCATTTATCATTCCTGCTGATCTCCCCGGAATTGAAGTCTTGCCCAGGCTCCAGAAGATGGGACAAAGGGCATCGGTACAGAATGAGATCAAGTTTACTGATGTTGAAATTCCGGCGGATTCACTATTGGGAGGAGAAGGCCATGGATTCATTATCGCCATGAAAACATTCGACAGAACACGCACCGGTGTTGCTGCTGCTGCCCTCGGAAACGCCAGAGCGGCCTACGACCACAGCCGGGAATGGGCAAAGAACAGGATTCAGTTTGGCAAGCCCATAGCGGCACAGCAGGTGATTGCATTCATGCTGGCAGATATGGCTACGGAAATTGAAGCAGCCAAAATGCTTGTCTGGCGGGCAGCATGGGCCTATGATACCAAACAAAAAGATTTTTCTAAACTCTCTGCCATGTCGAAATACCTGGCTACTGATATGGCCATGAAAGTTACTTCCGACGCCGTACAGGTGATGGGAGGGGAGGGCTACTCCCGCGAACATCCGGTCGAAAAGATGATGCGCGATGCCAAGCTTTCCATGATCTATGAAGGAACCAACCAGGTGAACCGCCTGGTGGTGTCGAAAAGTATTTTGAAATAGAATTCAGAATACAGCATTCAGAATACAGAAAGAGGCTGTCTCATAAGATTACGAGACAGCCTCTTTATTTTAAACTCTCATTTTAAAATTTTGAATTCTGATCTCTAGAAGTTATACTTATTGTCTTCGATCAGCTTGTCAGCGATCCTGCGGCGGGCATCTTTCACGTTAACAGGCTTGACCTTGGTAAAGAGGTCGATACGTTCAAGCATGATCTCTTTATCCCTGATGCTTTCCGGCAGGGAATTGATGGCATCGCGACCAGCTTTACGGATGGTATCTGCTGCATCATAGATCACGATGTCGAGAATATCCCGGTAAATATCACTGAATTTCTCGTGCCCCATGTCCTGCATTTTCTTTACCCTGAGCAGCGTCGACTCAGCAGCATAGGTCTGCATAATGGTATCGGAAATATTGCTGAGTACTTCCTGCTGGTTGAAGAGATCTTTCTCAAAAGCATCTGATGCGACACCAAGGAGAAACAGAACGGCTTTTTTGAAATTCTTTGTACGTGATTGTTTTTGTTCGAAGTAAGGAAGATCTGCAACAGGCTTTTCTGCATCTTTATCTGATTCCTTCACAACGTGTTGTGAATACCGTATCACATCAAAACCAACACGAAGGGCTTTTTTAATGGTAGTATCAGCCACGAGCAGCCTGTTGATCTCATTGGTTCCCTCAAAGATCCTGTTGATCCTCGAATCCCGGTAGGCCCGGTCAACATCCGTTTCTGCTGAAAATCCCATTCCCCCGTATACCTGGACGGCTTCGTCAACCACATAGTTCAGGGCTTCTGAACCAAAAACTTTAAGAAGTGCAGCCTCAATTGCATACATGGCAATGGCTTCGATGGTGGCCTGCGGTTTTTCTTTGCCATCGGCTATAAGGCGTTCAGCGGCTTCGTCAATGTTCCGGCTCACCCTGTAAACGGCTGATTCGGTAACGAAAGTCCTGACGACCTGTTCACCCAACTTATGCTTAATTGCACCAAAATTGGATATGGATTGTCCGAACTGTTTGCGTTCGTTAGCGTATTGAACCGATTGAGTGATGGCACGACGGGCAGCTCCGAGGACTGTTCCCCCCAGCTTTACGCGGCCCATGTGCAAAATATTCAGGGCGATCCTGAACCCGCCACCACGTCGGCCCAGCAGGTTTTCAACCGGAACTTTTACATCGTTATAAAAGATCTGTACAGTGGAGGAACCCTTGATCCCCATCTTGCGTTCTTCAGGATTGATCACTACCCCGTCCCAGTCACTTTCCACGATGAATGCACTGTATACCCGGTCGTTGTCGATTTTGGCAAAAACGGTTTGTACATCAGCAAATCCACCATTGGTGATCCACATTTTCTGTCCGCTCAGGATGTAATGCTTGCCATCTTCTGAAAGTACGGCTTTGGTTTTGCCGCTGTTGGCATCCGATCCGGCATTGGGTTCGGTGAGGCAATAGGCAGCAGCCCATTCACCGGAAGCCAGTTTGGGAAGATATCGTTGTTTTTGTTCATCATTTCCGTAATACAATATCGGAAGGGTGCCAATACCGGTATGCGCTGAATAGGCTACCGAAAATGAATATCCGGCTCCCATGGCATCACTGGCTAGCATAGAGGTTACAAAGTCCTGGTTAAAACCATCAAACTCTTCCGGGAGGGAAATTCCCAGTAGCCCGAGTTCCCCTGATTTCTGTATCAGGCTGCGCATCAGTCCTTCTTCCTGCTGATCTATCCTGTCAAGAATGGGAAATATCTCAGTTTCCAGGAAACCTTCACATGTTTGCACGATCATTTGCTGTTCTTCATCCAATTCCTCAGGAATAAAAATATCTGAGGGATCTGTTTCTTTGATGAGAAATTCTCCGCCACTTTCAATTTTTTCTTTTGCCATTTTCTTTTGATTTTAAGCCTGCAAATATATATCAAGTGATATTAATATAAAAGATATAAGTATCCCGAATTATTAACTGCCTGGAAAATAGGGTAAAAGAAAATATAAACGAGCTTACCGATTAAAGTAATCAGCCGTGAACTCAGTTTGTTTTTGAAGCCGCCTTGGTGATTTTGACCTTCATCTCGCCTTTTTTATCATCGTAATCCAGACTGATGGTATCCTGTTCCTGGAGTTTCCGCTGGATCAGTTCTTCGGCAAGAACATCTTCTACATATTTCTGAATCGCCCTTTTGAGCGGGCGGGCTCCGAATTGCGGATCCCAGCCTTTTTCCACGATGAAGTCCTTGGCTTTCTTCGTAATTTTAATCTTGTAACCGAGGCCATGAATGCGTTCATAGAGTTGCTTAAGCTCGATATCGATGATCTTATGAATAGCTTCTTTTTCAAGGTTTTCAAAGATCACCACATCGTCCACACGGTTCAGGAACTCAGGGGCGAAGGATTTTTTCAGGGCATTTTCGATCACCCCGCGGGCATAAGTCGCTTTACTGGCCCTTTTGGCTTCGGTACTGAAGCCCACACCCTGTCCGAAATCTTTCAACTGACGGGAACCGATGTTTGAGGTCATGATGATAATGGTATTCCTGAAATCGACCTTTCGGCCGAGGCTGTCGGTGAGTACACCATCGTCGAGCACCTGCAGCAGCAGGTGAAAAACATCCGGATGGGCCTTTTCGATCTCATCG
>NPID01004707.1_pt2 | contig 13775 bp, 12 predicted proteins | sample 8637491 | NCBI WGS metagenome assembly NPID01 (sample SAMN07420843, study PRJNA396082) | bioreactor metagenome | isolation source: sample BA6 brine-fed electro-methanogenic bioreactor BA | place: Japan: Kochi | collected 2016-06-14 | reverse complement strand
CCCCGCTACGCTCCCCCGTACCGTCCGCCAGAAGGGCCGCGGAAGGAGAAAAGCTGTGACTGCTTGCACCCCGGAGGGAACCGAATGAAAAGGTGCCTGTTCCGGGCCGGCGGCGTTCGATATTCCGCTCCCGCGCCCAGGCTCCGGGAAGGTGAAGGATATCCTGCACCCCCGGAGGCAGCTGCACACGGGCGCTGAAGGCCCGCTCCACCGAGACGCTCCGGTCCGTCTCATTCCGGATTACCAGAGAACGGACAATAGCGTCATGTTCGGCAATCATCGCGTAACGGAGCTCCAGCACAAGTCCCGTATGATCATCGGTAAGTGCAATGACAAGGTTCTGCTCATCGCCCTTCCGCAGGAAGCCCGGTAGCTGAGCGGGAGCGGAAAAAGCTTCGCTTCGGACCGAAGAGACACGAAAACCGCAGAGCGGCTCTCCACCCTGCCGGATATCCACCATCGACTGGCGGAAATCGCCCTCACCCGGCCAGGAGCACTCCAGGGGAAGCAGCTCGGGCTGGATCCGGTCCGTGCCCGCTCCGCTGTGCACAAAAAAACTCCGATCCCTCAGGTGAAGATCGGCGAGATTATTCGAAGGGCTGGCGATCGGCCCGCCCCAGTGGCAGCATACCGGAAAGCCTCCGGCCGCAGCGTCTATTATGTAGCTTGATCTGTTTCCGTTTAGTACATGCATTATGTGTAATGTACAACAGAGGCGGGGATAAAGTACAGCTTGTCCCGGGTCTCTGCGCCTTTACTGGGTGCATATCAAGCTCATTTGACTCTTGCTGGATGGACGTCGATGGATATGTTTTAAGGCTGATCCTCTGAATCGGTAAGTTCAAGGGCATTCAATTTAACGCTCATCTGTTCAATACTGGTCTGATTTTCCATTCCGATCTCCTGAAGTCGTCCCGCAGCAGATTTCAGCTCAGCAGCCTGACCGGTTATTCTGCCCACAGCAGCAGCAGCGCTTTCAGTATCGGCATTTATCTGTTGAAAAGCCTTATGAGTATCGGCAATTATGGGATTCATTTCAGACACGGCCTCCGATACTGTGCTGTGTATGCGTATAAGCACCTCTATGCTTCCCGTTATCTCTTCAGTCCCCTGGCTCATCTCACTCATTCCGCCGGAGATTTCCTCAAGAGCTTGTTGAACATCCTGAATTCTGATCTGAATAGTATTCAGATGCTCACGATTATCGCTGCTCGCTTCAATTACCTTCTGAATATCATCGCGGTTGCGGGTCAGCAGATCGCGGCTTATACGGGAGTTTTCATTTGTTTCGGAAGCCAGCTTGCGGATTTCATTGGCCACCACCGCAAAGCCCTTGCCGGATTCACCTGCATGGGCAGCCTCAATGGCTGCGTTCATAGCCAGCAGATTTGTACGGCTTGCTATTTCCTCAATTACTCCAATTACTTCTACAACCTGATCGGAAGAATCTCTTAAATTCTGCAATGACAGTTCAGTCGCGGTGAATGAATCCTGTGTTCTGGAAGCTTCCTGATTCAATTCCCGTGCTATTGCGGTTTTATCCCGTACCGACCGGGCTATCTCCTGAATACTGGCGGTCATCTCTTCGACGGCGGCTGACGATTCAGTGACCGCACTGGTTTGTTCTGCCATCTGTTGCTCTACACGGTCGCCTCCGTCCTCAAGACGTCGCTGGGAATCAGAGCTGCTGCGGACAGTATTTTCGAGTTCTTTTAATAAGGACGCAATTTTTCCGCCCGCTTCCTCGATCTGGTGTATCCCATCTGCGGTTTTGCCGGACAGGCTGTTAAGTTCACTGCCGACGGCAAGAGACTCACGGGCGGTGTGCAAAATACTGTTCAGCTTTTCGAATCGGCGGTGTCCCAGAATATCGTTCTGCCTCAAACTATGCATTATCCGTGCTTCCACCCTGAAAATGATATACAGCAGGCTGATGCCGATCGCATAGAAGATTGCAGCAAACACGATGGAGTTGACAACCTTGGGCAACTGATCACCTGCAGGAGGGTACGTCCTTGCGACATATACAGCACCGAGAATAATCTGGAGCACGACAGCAAAACTCAAGTGCGCAGGTCTGGTACCGATAACTACGGCTATCACTGCAACGGGCAGTGAGAAAACGACATACATGTAGATATCCCGATAAGTTAAAAAATCCTGTAACAACATTATTCCGAACGGAGAAGCCGCGAGAAGGAGCACATAAACGGTACTGGCTGTTTCCTGCCGGCCTCGCGCCAGGGCGAAACCAACTCCCAGGGAGACAAGAAAGACCGGTACAGAGCTGAACAGATTGCCAAGGTTGCCCGTAACAATATGAAGAATGCTCATAAGAAGGGTCAGACTGCTGATAACGGCTAAAGAAACAGCAAAATTCCGTGCTTTAAACCGGATATTTACGGGACTGTCCGCATACGGCTTAGTCATCAGTGCAATAATACTCATAATTATCTCCTTCGGAAAAACAAATCGTAAGAGGAATAATACGGGGAGTCAATGCTTCAGGGCATGTATCAGACGCAGACCTGTAAAACAGGTTTACCCGTGCAGGGAAATACTGATGGTCTGAGATTGCAGCTGTTTCAGTTTTTTCTAAGAACAGCTTCAGGCAATAAAGGAGAGCTCGTCTACGCAAAAACCGGGTTTGCATGTCAGGGTATCCAGGAGCAGGGTACTGACCGTGGTTTTTCGCTCGCTGTCCACCGAAAAGGAAAAGTTACTGAAGCCTATTGCGCGGAGCATTATGTGAATCATCACAATTCCAAGCCCGGCACCTTCTGAGAAATCCTCCGCCACCGTATAGGCATCGGTAAGGGTCGAATAGCGGTGTGCTATTTCAAGTTTTTTTCCAATCCGTTCTTTTTCAAAGGGAAGCAGATCGGCGCTGTTTATGACCTGCAGCTTGAGAGTGCCCTCTTTCAGGTGAAAACGGAAGCCGACGAAGTTGCCTTCATCGGTCAGGATCCTGTTGTAGTGGGGCAGATTCTCCGAAACCACCCGCTTGAAATGGTCCATACCTCTGAGGTAGCTGTCGGTATCGTTAATGTCATAGTCATGGAGCCTGAAAAACAGCCGTTTCGCATTGGCCTTGTGGGCGTTGCCCGCTATTTCATGCATACAGTAGAGCAGACGGTCCTTCAGATCCTCCAGACCGCACTCTTCCAGATATATGGAGAGCAGAAGATCTACATAACGACGCTGCTCCATTCCGTAGATCGGAAGTTTAATCTCAAGGTGCTTTTCGCTCCTGAGAGCATATCGTATCTTCTCCATCGGATTGATCAGTTCATGCTTCATGCTACAATTTCGCTCCATAAGCGTTAAAACTTGATTATTATTGTATTTTTTCCAGGTTCATTTTACACTCAAAAGCGACTGTTGAAAAGGAATAAATGGAGGTAATAACAATTTAATGAAAACGTGTACCAGTAAAGCCAACAGTGCGGCCTGCAACTGCACCTATCCCTGCAGCAGAAAAGGGGTCTGTTGCGAGTGCGTAAGCTATCACCGCCAGATGGGACAGCTTCCGGCATGTTATTTTCCGGATGATGTGGAATCCGCTTATGACCGTTCGATCGAAAACTTCATTTCCGTCGTAAACCAGCGGGGCACCGGCTACCTGCGATAAAATCTCTATCCGTGCAGGGGGATTCTCAGGCTTACGCAGGTTCCTTCGCCGGGGGCAGACTCAAGCTCAATGCTTCCCCCGTGGGCCTCGACGGTGCTTTTTACTATGGCCATGCCGAGTCCGGTCCCGCCCCGCTTTGAAGAGCTGTAGAAGGGTTCAAATACCTTCTCGAGGACCTCTTCGGGCATACCTTCCCCGGTATCGGTAACGGTAAAAAGAAGCCAGTTGCCTTCACTTTCCGCACGGATGGAAAATGTACCGGCAGGTCCCATAGCTTTGCGGGCGTTATCCGCAAGGTTTGTCAGGGTCCGGAACATTCTCTCCTGGTCGAAAATGGCCGGCCCCGTATGGAGGTTTTCAAGGATGATTTCCGACTTCCTCGAGGTAAACCTCCGCTTTATCCACTCATCAAGACGCATAAAGAACTCTTCCATATTCACCGAGCTCATATCCAGCCGGATCTCTCCCCTGGAATAATCGAGAAGTTCGTTGGCAAGCTGGTTGAGCCGCTCCGCTTCAAAACGGACGTTACGGATATAATCTTTGCTTTTGGCCGGTATCTCTTCGCTCAGAAGCAGGAGATCCGTATATGCCTTGACCACCGAAATGGGATTCCTGATATCGTGGAGTATCATTGAGGAGAATTTCCCGAGAGTGGAGAGACGCTCGCTCTTGAGCAGTTCAGACTGGGCGGTTTTCAGCTCTTCATTGGCGATTTCGAGTCTTTTATTACGTTCGCGAAGATCCTCAAGGAAGGTCTCGTTGCTTTTGCGTACCATGGCCGAAAGGCTCTTCACAATGGCAAAGGCGACGCTGGGCTTTTCCTGGAGTATTCTCTGAAATTCCGCCTGATCAATGTAGAGCACCCGGCTTCTTCCCCGGCTGCGGACCGTGGCGCTTCGCGGAAGGTTATCCACCAGGGCCATCTCCCCGAACAGGTGCCCGACCCCGTGGACCGCCAGCATATCCGCCTGTTTCGTCCCGTACCCCTTCCACACCTCTACCTCTCCCGAGGCGACTATGTAAAAACGGTCGGCCTTGTCGTTCTCCCAGAAGATGATTTCACCTTCCGGAAAGGTGGTCTCACGGCAGTAACGCATGATATCCCGGATATCATCGTCATCAAGATCCTTGAAAAAATAGATCTCCCGCAGAAACTGAAAGTACCCTGTCTGTTCCAAATCCTTTCCTACTCCCCTATAATCTTGATGAGAACCCGTTTGCGGCGCCTTCCGTCAAACTCGCCGTAGAATACCGCCTCCCATGGGCCGAGATCAAGTTTCCCTTCGGTCACGGCAATGACAACTTCTCTGCCCATTACCTGGCGCTTCAGATGGGCGTCGCCGTTATCTTCTCCCACATTGTGGTGATATCCGTCCTTGCTGTAGGGGGCAAGCCCCTCAAGCCACTCCATATAATCACGGTGCAGTCCCGACTCGTTATCGTTAATAAAGACGCTCGCGGTAATGTGCATGGCATTGACCAGGCAGAGTCCTTCGCGGATCCCGCTCTCGCGGACCGCTTCCTCCACATCCGGAGAAATATGTACGAACTGGTACCGTTTTTCCGTGTTGAACCAGAGCTCTTTCTTATAGCTTTTCATTTTTTCCTCCTTGAGTAACCAATATAGCAGAGTTTTTTTTAAATTGCATCATCGGGTGCGGATGGATATAATTCTTCCCATGGAATGGTTTTTATCACTCAACCCGATTGCACAGGCATTTCTTGCCACCTGTTTTACCTGGCTTGTTACAGCCCTCGGCGCGGCTATGGTCTTCTTTTTTAAGACCATTGACCGAAGAGTTCTCAACGCGATGCTCGGTTTCGCAGCCGGGGTAATGATAGCAGCCAGTTTCTGGTCTCTTCTCGCTCCAGCCATCGAGATGGCGGAAATCGTCGGACATCCTTATCCCTGGATCCCCGCGGCTCTCGGTTTTCTGGCAGGGGGAGCGTTCCTGTTTTTGACTGATAAACTGCTTCCTCACCTCCACCAGGGAGAACCTGTGGAAATGGCCGAAGGAATATCCACCAGCTGGCGCAGGAGCGTTCTTCTTGTTATGGCAATAACCCTTCATAACATTCCGGAAGGACTGGCCGTCGGTGTCGCCTTCGGAGCGGTAGCCGCCGGACTTCCCAGCGCCACCATTGCCGGTGCCGTGGCCCTGGCTCTCGGCATAGGCCTCCAGAACTTTCCCGAGGGAGCCGCGGTTTCCATTCCCCTGCGCAGGGAAAAGCTGAGCAGATTAAAGAGCTTCTGGTACGGGCAGCTTTCGGGGGCTGTGGAGCCTGTATCCGGTGTCCTGGGGGCCATGCTTGTGATTGTCGTGCGGCCGATTCTGCCCTATGCCCTCGCTTTTGCCGCGGGTGCCATGATCTACGTTGTTGTGGAAGAACTTGTCCCCGAGGGGCAGTCCGAGGATCAGCCGAAGGGCCATTCGGACATCGCCACCCTGGGAGTAATGCTGGGTTTTGCGGTCATGATGACCCTCGATGTAGCCCTGGGCTGATCGCTTAGTCTGAAAAGCGGTTTTCTCCGTCTGCGGAAGCCGGAAGTAGCCCCATCTCCTGAAAGAGGGCATCCGCACTGTCACGATACTCCGACTCAATTCTTTTCCGCTCCGATTCCAGCCGCTGCTCCGCCCGGGTAAAATTATCCGCCACCGCCTTCTGAGTTGCAAGGTCAGGCAGGGGAACAGGTATTTCGTACATGGCCCGAACATTGAGTACCCGGATTTTCTTTCCCGTGGACATGCCGAGAAGGAAGGCCTGTCCCGCCCTGCTGCGCAGATAGCGGAAAAGAAAGCCGGGATCCACCAGACGAAGGTCAGGCCTGATAATGACATAGTTGTCCCCGCCGGTCACGGGAATCGGGCTTTCCCCGGTAAGCATCAGGGGCCGGAAAAACTCTCCCCTGCAGCTTACGATTACATCCCCTTCCTTAAGGAGATAACGCTTTATCCTGGTAACCGATTCAATCTGCATTACAGCCAGGCTGTTTACATTGAGCAGCCCCGCCCCCACATGTCTGAGACTGAGGTAGCGGATTTCATCTTCCCCCTGGGAGGAAAAAAAACGGCCGGGAGCTCCCCGGAAGATATCAAGGCAGACGGAGCCGAGCTGAACGGTTTTTATTCCCCCGTCCAGGTATTTTTCCCTCTGGACAAAGAAGCGGTCCGGAACCCACACACAGGCATTCTGGATTTCCTTGATGGGAACATCCCGCTCGGTCAGGATTTCTCCCGCGGAATTGAGCCGGCGAAAGCGTACGTTATGATTATTCCCGGGTATACCTTTTTTCAGCACCACGATAACACGGTGCATGCTGTCATCCTTTCCATGGCCGTTCTCGAAACTGGTTACCGAACAGAGCACTGTTTTCTCGGCTATAAGCTCCCTGAGGCTGCGGTCGATGGTACTGGAACCGTAGAAAATTCTCGGACTGAAGGCATCGATAAGAACCGTATCATCCCCGATGGACTCGATCGCACGGAAGAGGTACGCACTCTCCCTCTCAATTTTGCCTCCGAAGCCGCGTCCCCGGAGGGACTCAATTATGGGCCGGTCCAGATCGGGGGAACCCTTCGGAGCCCCGTCTATAATGACGATCGGAGCCTTGCCCCATTCCTCCCATTTCAAAGGATTCTGGTAAGCGTTTCCGTTATCTGCGTGTGTCCGTTTTTCGGAACAGAAACTGTCCAGAGGAATCCCGGGGGCTCCGAAGGGATAGTAAGCTCCGCTGCACTCTGAATCATGCTTTCCGGCATCGGCAAGGAGCATGCCGGAAAGCGAAGAATAACTTGTTCTTATCATGATAATTATAGTAGAGGCCTCGGGGGTCCCTGTCAAATAAAAACAGTTCCTCCCGCGCCCTCCTTATTGCGTTCCTCGGAGCCAGGAGGCGATCAGGCGGTCATAGGCGGCCGTCTCTTCAAAGACCGCCGCCGCAAGTCTCCTCCGCAGAGCGGTATCGGCGTCCTTTCCTTCGCGAAGCAGGCCGGAGACTTCCCCGTAATCCGCCGGGTCGCAGACAACGACAACATCCGGATAGTTCTTGGCCGCGGCGCGGAGCAGAGTCGGCCCTCCGATGTCGATGAACTCCGCAAGTTCCCGGTCTCCGGAAACCTTTTCCATCATCATTTCAAAGGGATAGAGGTTTACCACCACCATATCGATGGGAATAATCGCATGCTTCAGAAGGGTTTCCATATCGTTTCCGTTCTCACGGCGGGCAAGGATGGCACCGTGGATGCCCGGGTGAAGAGTCTTTACCCTCCCGTCCAGGATCTCCGGAAAGCCGGTTACCGTCTCCACCGGGATAACGGGAATACCCCTTTCGGAAAGAAAGCCGGCAGTTCCGCCGGAGGAGACAATCTCCACCCCGAGAGCGGAAAGCTCCAAGGCAAACTCCTCGAGACCGCTCTTGTCCCAGACACTGATAAGCGCCCTTTTTATCTTCATGCTCCGCTCCTTTTCGCCCCGGCAAGGGCCAGGTAGCGCTCACCTATGCTCCTGGCCCGCTCGGCGGCACGGCCGCGGTACCGGGCCGAATCCGAAAAGAAGGCTGCGGCATCCATGCCCGTACGATTGCGCAGCTCCGTATCAAGCTTGTTCCAGAGCTCACCGTCCCTTGAGAAGGCCTCCTTCAGGCTGATCTTCTCTTTTTCGCAGAGCAGGGTTGCCTTGCGCACCGCTTCGTGGGCGTCGGGATCGCCGTCAAGGGCAAGCAGGACATAAGCCGCCTCCGCCAGAACCATATCTCCGCCGGCGTCCAGGTTGCGCCGCATCGCTTCCCGGTCCACGTAGAGAGATTCCACAATCGCATTCATTCTCGCCACGGCGGCGCAGAATCCACCGAGGTACTCGGGTATGAACCGTCCCGATGCGGAGTTGGAAAGGTCTCTCTGGTGTTCGGATATCTGGTCCATGAAAAAGGTGAGACTTCTGGGAGCAAATGCCTTCCAGAGGCTTTTCACGTGCTCGCTGTTCCAGGGGTTCCGCTTCTGCGGCATGGTGGAGGAGCCTACCTGGGTGGATGAGAAGAACTCCCGCACCTCGTCAATCTCGCTTCTCTGGAGGTGACGCAGATCGTCGGCCAGGTTGGCGATAATGCCGAAGGCAACATTAATCTCCAGAAGCAGGCGCAGAAGGTACTCGGGCTCCACCATCTGCGTGGCGTATTCGGCGGGCTCCAGGCCGAGCTCGTCGAGATACTCCTTCTCCAGCGCCTCCGGATCGTTCACGAGCAGGGATGTGGCATTGTAGGCACCTACGGCACCGGCAAGTTTCCCCCGCAGGCCTCCCGCCAGCCGTCCTATCTCCACAATCGATTTTCCAAGACGTGCGGCGTACTCTGCCATGGTAAAGCCGAAGGTAACCGGTACCGCATGGCGGCCGTGGGTCCTGCCCACCTGGGGAGTCTCCGCCTCATCGACGGCAACGCGGCTTATACGCTCAAGCAGTTCGTAGAGTTGCGGGAGCAGCACCTCTTTCACCGCGCCGCCCACCCGCAGGCTCATGGCCGTATCCAGGATATCGACCGAGGTTGCCCCGAGGTGCACATAGGGGTTCAGTTCGTCGGCGGTAAAGCGCTTCATGACGTTAACCAGGGCCCGTACGTTATGGCGGGTCTTCGCCTCTTCTTCATACACCAGGTCGGCGGTAACTTCGCGCCGCAGCTTTTCCGCATCCACAAGCTCTGCCGCCTTTTCACCGAAAAGCCGGCGCGCATGTACCGTGAGAAGCGCTATTTCCGCTTCGAGACAGAAGGAGACATTCGCCTCTTCGCTCAGGAAGCTTCCCAGCTTCTCAAAGAGTTCCCGGTTCGCCAGATAGTAGCGGTGATCCAGGGGAGAGAGTGATTCAAAAATCGGTCTGGTTTCCATGAAGGCATGTATCTCCTTGGTATAGTTTTCCGGCTGATAATCTGCTCAGCCAATCAGCCGATCAGTTCATCCAGCTGCTTTTCTATCTTTCCCAGCAGTTCCGCTGCCCTGGCCTTTACCGAAACAAGGTCCGCTTCCGGCTCGAAGGCCACGGAGGCGTAGAACTTGATCTTGGGCTCGGTGCCGCTCGGCCGTACGGTTACCTTGCTCCCTCCCTCGAGGACAAACTGGAGCACATTGGATGAGGGAAGATCCAGCTTCCCCTTATCGCCGCCGTCGGCTCCCCGGACCGTCCCGTCCCGGTAATCGGCGATGGAGATGACCGCCAGGCCCGCAAAGGAGGCGGGCGGCGCGCTGCGGAGCGAATCAATAAGCTTCGTCATTTTTCCGCTTCCTTCCGCACCGGCAAACTTCCTGCTTATGAGCAGCTCCTCAAAATAGCCGTAGGTCTTCCAGATCTCTTCCAGCCGTTTCAGGAGAGATGAGCCCCGGCTGCGGTGGTAGAGGGTCATCTCGGCAACCAGAAAGGCCGCGGAAACCGCATCCTTGTCGCGGACCCGGTCGGTCACCAGGTAACCGTAGCTCTCCTCTCCGCCGAAGAGAAACTTCAGCTCCCCGGAGGCCTCGAACTCCGCAATCTTCGCGGCAATATACTTGAAACCCGTCAGAACATCGAAACTCCTGACCCCGTAGCTTTCGGCCAACCTGTTCTGGAGATCCGTAGTCACGATTGTCTTTACAAAGGCGCCGTTTTCGGGAAGTGTACCCAGCTCTTTCCGGGTGGAGAAGATATAGTCCGCCAGAAGCGTTCCTATACGGTTCCCGCTTATAAGCACATAGCCCTTTCCGTCCGCTGCGGGCACCGCTATGCCGAGTCTGTCCGCATCCGGGTCGGTCGCCATAACCAGATCGGCCTTCTCACGCTCCGCCAGCTCGAGGGCAAGCCTGAGCGCCGAAGCCTCCTCGGGATTCGGATACTCCACCGTGGGGAACTCGCCGTCCGGTTCCCGCTGGGAAGGAACAGTGATAACATCTACCCCCATTGAAGAGAGGCTCTTCTCCACCGGCACCAGCCCCGTGCCATGAAGGGGGGTGTAGACGAGCTTCAGCTCCTTCCCCTTATCCGCCAGAAGCTCCGGCCGGAGGCTGCATCCCGCAACCATCTCCAGAAAGAGCCGGTCGACTTCCTCTCCCGCCCATTCAAAAAGCCCGCGGGAAAGTGCCGCTTCCAGGGGAAGCTGCTTTATATCGCCGGTAACAGCTCGCACTTCCTCAATTATCCCGGAATCGTGGGGTGCAATGATCTGTCCCCCGTCGCTCCAGTACACCTTGTAACCGTTATACTCGGGAGGGTTATGGCTTGCGGTAACAACAATCCCTGCGGTGGCTCCGTAATGGCGGACCGCGAAACTGAGTTCGGGAGTAGCCCGGAGGCTGTCAAAGAGATGAACGATTATTCCGTTTCCGCAGAGCACCCTGGCCGCTTCCTCCGCAAATAGAGGGGAAAAGCGTCTGGAATCGTATGCAATGACCACACCGGGTCTGCTTTCCAGTCCCACAGCCTTCCGGATGTAGTTGGCCAGTCCCTGGGTTGCCTGACGGATCATAAAGGGGTTCATTCTGTTGTACCCGGCCCCGATTACACCGCGCATGCCGCCCGTACCGAAGGCAAGACGGGTATAAAAGCGGTCGGCAAGATCCTCTTCGCTGCCGCCGGAGAGAACCTCTTCCATTTCCCGCCGGAATTCCGGATGTTCTTCCCTGGCAAGATACTCCTCCGCCAGTTCCCTGTACGATCTCTCTTCCTTCTGATTCTCTTTCATACCGTCCCCTCCACTATTGATACTATTTCTTCGGGACTCCAGATGATTCTTCCGGCCCCCGCAGCTCTCAGCTGCTCCACGGACCGGTAGCCCCAGGAAACCGCCGCCGAAGAAAAACCGGCGGCCCCGGCTGTGGCAAGATCCACATCGCTGTCCCCAATCAGGATAACCTCTTCCGCCTTGAGTCCCAGTACCTTCAACGCCCTGAGGGAGCCGGTCGGATCGGGTTTAGGCGGCGTATCGCCATCCACACCAATAATTATATCGAATAAAGCCCGCGGCAGACAGCTTTCTATTACTACCTCGGCAATCTCCAGATCCTTGTTGGTAATTATGACGAGCCGGTAGCCTCCGGCGTGCAGAAACCCGAGGGCTTCTCCGATTCCATTGTACATCCGCGTCCGGCCGGCGGGTTCGTCACGGTAGAGATCCAGGATATCTCTGTACATCTTTTCCACCATCGTCTCGTCCCCACGGGCTTCCGCGGGAAGGGCCTGCCATCCCGCATTTCGAAGACCGTGACCAACAAAGGCTGGATACCGCTCCGGGGGATGAGAGGGAAAGCCGTTCCGCCGCAGGGCCCCGTCAATGGCGGACACAATATCGGGCATGGTATCCACAAGGGTACCGTCAAGATCGAAAAAAACCGCTTTAATACTCATTACGGTTCAGGCTACGCAAGGAGGGGGGCTAAGTCAAGAGTGCCCCCGCCGCGCCGGACCGCATTGCCGGGAAAGCCGCAGCAGGCTATACTCCGTTATAAGCATTATGAGCAGAAAGCAGAAGAAAGAGACAAAGGGCGCCGAAGGATTTAACTCCTTCTACCGCAGCATGTACCCCGAACGATGGGAGACCCTGAAGGAGGCCCTGCGGAAAGAGCCGGTTCCGGTAGCCTTTGCGGCGCCGCTGCTAAAGCCCTACTTCCTGGACCAGGCATCCCTCGATACCGCACGGCTTCTGGGCACAGAACCCGGGGAAACCATTCTGGACATGTGCGCCGCTCCCGGCGGTAAAAGTCTGGTGATTGCCGTCGCCCTCGGAGGCTCGGGAATCCTGGTATCCAACGACCGTTCAGCCGCCCGGAGGGGCCGCCTTAAAAAGGTTATTGCCGAACACCTCCCCCCGGAGTACGCCGCACCTGTGCAGATAAGCTCCCATGATGCCACCAGGTGGGGACTCTACGAGAAGGAGCGCTACGACCGGATCCTCCTCGATGCTCCCTGTTCCTCGGAGCGGCACGTACTCGGGGAAGCGAAATACCTCGAGCAGTGGTCCCCCTCGCGGACGAAGCGTCTGGCTGCCCAGTCATTTGCCATGGCAGCGGCCGCCCTCGATGCCCTCAAACCGGGAGGGCTGCTGCTCTACAGCACCTGTACCATCAGCCGCCTTGAAAACGACGGCGTTATTGAGAGGCTACTTAAACGGCGTCCCGGAATGCTTGAAATACTTGAGGTTCCTCTCGGCTACGGAGAAAAGACGGACTGCGGGCACCTGGTGCTGCCCGACAGCAGCGGCGGACGGGGTCCCATGTACATTGCCCGCCTTCGAAAGACCGGCCGTAAACACCCCGACAAGGATGATAAAACATGAGTACTCAGATGAACGATGACCTGTACAATGCCCCTGTAATTATGGAGGCCTGCGGGAGCTATAATATTGAAAGCTGTCTTACGGTCCTCCGGACAATAGCGGAGAAGAGCGGACTTGGCGACCTTGCGGGTAAAAAGATCCTGGTAAAGCCCAATATCCTCCGTGATGCCCCGCCGGAAGCGGCGATAACCACCAATCCGGTATTTGTCAGGGCAGTTCTGCGCCTGCTGAAGGAGCACGGAGCGGGAAACGGGGGTGGAAGCCTCCTTGTCGGCGACAGCCCCGGCTTCCAGAGACCCGGGTTTTCCGGGAAGGTATGCGGTCTCGGCGAGGCCGCACGCGAAGAAGGGGCTCTCTGGGTCGATTTCAGCGATGAGAAGCGGGAGGTACCGGTCATTAACGGTTCAAGCCGGGAACGCTCCTTTAAAATAGCCGTNNACGCTCCGGCGGCCGATGCGGACCTTATCATCAACCTTCCCAAACTGAAGACCCACCAGCTTATGTATTTTACGGGGGCCGTAAAAAACCTCTTCGGGGTCATTCCAGGCCTGGGAAAGAGCCCCTATCACGTCAAGTATTCCGACAAGGAAGGCTTCGCCAGGATGCTCGCCGACCTGCTCTCGGTTCTTCCCCCGGTCTACACCCTTATGGACGGCATAGTCTCCATGGAGGGGCCCGGCCCGGGAAACGGTACTCCCTATCCCCTTGGAGTGGTACTGGGGGGATGGAACCCCGCCTCCGTCGACCGCATAGCCTCTCAGTTTATCGGCTACAATCCCGAAACGCTTCCCCTCGGCAGGGAGCTGCAGCGCCGCGGACTGGTGCCGCCGGCCGCCCGGGTAAGGGTAA